>Ga0172368_10006942_pt1 | contig 12009 bp, 13 predicted proteins | sample Lak11m_FD_114540 | JGI IMG/M metagenome (GOLD analysis project Ga0172368, IMG submission 114540) | Freshwater microbial communities from Kabuno Bay, South-Kivu, Congo - kab_022012_11m | ecosystem: Environmental > Aquatic > Freshwater > Lake | place: Democratic Republic of the Congo: South-Kivu...
CCGTTCAAATCCCCCCTGACGTGACCCCTCACCGCTCAAATCCAACAACCATTGGACGGGCCTTCATAACCCACGGATTTCGTGTGCCCTTCCTGTTGCCGCGCGTAAGTGAATGCTTACAGATTCAGACGTTGCGCTTCAATCGAGCCTCTTCAGGAAGTCGTGCGCGTAGTTCCTGACACCCTTGTTCTGGAGCATGTGGAACGTGCGCATGCGCTTGACGTGGAGGGGATTCAACGAACCCAGCGGAATATAGATGATGCGCTTGCCCATGCTCTTGGCAAGCTTCTTCCATCGAGCAGCGGGCGGCTTGCGGGCCACGTACACGATGCCCGGCTTCTCCGAATAGGCCACGCCCGCGACGAGAAGGCGCTCGTAACGCGTAGACACGAAGTCGAACGAAGGGTCGATCCAGATGTCGAACATCCGCATCGGCGGATAAGAGAGCACAAAGCCACCGTGCTCCATGCGGCTGATTCCCGGTCCCACGATCTGCGCTCCCGGCAAAGTCGAGTAGAATGCCATGTCCGACTCCTGTGAGTGCTCACCGAGCCAGGTCATCTGGAAGGGACAGTTTACGGTGCGCTCGTCTTCGTCGAAGATCACTACTACCGATCCGAACTCCATGCCGCCTTGGTCAGCGGTCTTCACATAAAGTCGATTCTCGTAAAAGCGTCTCAGCGTCTCCCGAATATCCGGTCCTTCGCCGAAATCTGCAACGAACGGCTCCGATTCGTGCTGCGCTGTGTGCAGGATGTGATTTGCGTGCCTCATAAGCGCGCCGCCCCAGCGCTCAACCTCGACGTCCTCCGGCGGGTACGAGCAAATGTCCACCTCGTTGGGGTCTGCGGTTTCCCACTTGCGTCTGAGATGCTCCTTCCATTTGGCGGAGCCCACGGCCTGAAGCCGGTACTTCCGCGCCGTGGGGAATAACGTCCGCAACTTCTTGTGGAGCACGATCTTATGACCGTGGAACATGAGGCTGTCCTCATCGAGGAGCACCGCTGACGGGTCGAAAGGATCGTTGGTCCACTCATAGTCTGCGAGGTACTCGTGCACGTGGTACGCGAAATCCTCGTCCATCGCCGCGCGTGCTGCGGCTACCAAATGATAGAGATCAGGCAGAAGGAGGGCTTTTGTCTTGAGCCATTTCCGGAGAAATTTCGCCCATGTGACCCGAACGTAATCCGGTTCGGTGTCGTGGGTCTCCCGAGCATAGTACCCCGCTGCCTCTTCCATAAGTCGAAGGATCAACTCATGCCGGTTGGCCGGCGGAGGGCCGTCGGGATGCACGCGCCACCGCTCGAACATCTCCGTGATACGGGGGATGTCGGTAAATCCCTTCTTCAGAGAATCCGGGTGCAGGGGAGCGAGTTGCGCGGCCTTCACGCCGGTCTTCACGAGAGGCAGCGCTTGCCGTTCGCTGAGTCGCTCCGCGAGGCCCGGCACGTGCGCAAGACCACCCACAAAGAGCACTTTCTCATGTGCTGCCGTAGCCTCCTGAATCTTGGAGGCCATGAAGGCTTCCCGCGCGTCGTTTTCCGGGTCGTTGGTCCGCTGAGCAGCGTTGGAAAGGACCTTCTCGATGAAGGTCTTCTGGCCGATCTTGTCAACGAGGAAAGAGTCGGCAACGCGGTCCATGAACAGGGGATAGCGTGAGGAAAGTGGATCGATGAACCGGAGCGGAATATCGAGTTCCAATGCGGAGCGTGCAGCTTCCTGAATGCCGTCCGAGCCTTCGAGAATGATGAGGGAGTTTTCCGATTCAGCTGTCTCGAACAACACGACCGAATGGCGCGGAAGTTGCCGCAGCCCCGCAGAGATCTCTGCGCGCAGCGCGTGCGGAAGTTCCACGCATACACAGTCGGGATTCAGGCTACGGATAAGCCTGTGTAAGGCAACTGCGAATTCAGCCCGATAGTGGATCACTCCGGCAAGCGTGACCCGGCCGATGGTAACTACATCAGACCAGCGTTGGCCCATCAAGTGAGGCACGGTTGTCTCCCGTGATCTGGAGATGCGACTGGTCGATGGCCTCTCGTTCATTGGCGGCCGCTTTGTGCTTGAGGAGCCGATACGCATACCGTGCGATGTTCAGTCCGTCTCTGATGCTGAGGTCTTCGTCGCGCGCGTGGGATTCCTGAAGTATGCTCACGACTTCGCGGATGAGTTCATCCGATGGGCCGTCGAGCTTCCCACGCAGGATGCGGAATTCTTCGTCGCGGGTTGGAAAGTCCATATGGATTGCAGGCTGGAGCCTTGAATGGATGTACTCGGGAACTTCAAACGTGGACGCGTCCTCGTTCATGGTGACGCACACGCGGAAATCGGGGCTTGCCTTAATTTCAACCCCCGCCACAATGGAATAGACGCTGCGGCGCATGTCCAGCAAGGGCGCGATGGAAGCCCAGCTCTTCTCGCTCATCCTGTTGCCTTCATCCAGCAGGCAGATACCGCCTCGCACCATAGCCGAGACGAGCGGAGAAGCCACGTACCGGATTTTGCCGTTGTCAGCGATAACCGGCGATATGATGAGGTCTTCCGGCTTGGTATCGACGGTGCACTGAGTAATGTAGAGGTCCTGGGCCATCATTCGGGCAGCTTTGATTGCGAGTGATGTCTTCCCGACGCCTGGTTTGCCGAGGATCCTCGGCTGCATGGGTGGGTCGTCTCCATCGTCGGTCCACGAGGCGAGAAGTTGCGTCAGCGGTTCCTGCATTCCAACCCAGTCCACGTCGAGTTGCGGCGGGTCCACAAGGTGAATTTCCACGCCCTTGATGGTGATCTTGTCGAGGTATTCGGCCATTTCTTGTCCGATGTCACGTGTCGGTCCCGAGCTCCGACGGATTCTTCGCATCCCGGCGGTTGATGCGGTCAATTTGGTATTCTAGGTGACTGGAACTTCGGTGTCAACCGACGCGCGACGGAAGACGGTCTGCGAACCAGGGGCGGAATGCCTTTGAGGTGTTGTCGTTCGCCACCATTTCTCATAAGTCCAATTCACAGGTTGGGTCGTGCATTTTGCCCAGCAATGGTGGAACAGGCGTCTCGCCTGTCGATCCGCGAACAAAGAGCCAAGACAAAGACAGGCAAGATGCATGTCCCACCATGAACGGTTGCGGAGCCCGCGACACAGTCCCAAGTAACGCGAAACCGAATTTGAAACGGATTACTTAACCAAATGAGTTGGCACAAAAAACGAGTGCGGGCACGGCAGTCGGATGAGCTGGGGGGCTCATGGGCGGGGTTGGCACAGTGCAGGGTTGGAGTGCTGTGCCGAAACTCTGGGAAGTGGAGCCGTGTCCGCACCAAAAATGTTGAATGTCTTTGGAAATGTCCGTCCGGAATAGGAAGGGCTGAAGGCCCGCGGTAAGCCCATCGTCCGAACGAATTCTGCTACGCTATGCACCTCCTTGACTGGTCTGGCGGGCCTGAGGGGTGATGCGGTTCGACGTGAGCCGCTTCACACGTTTGACATGGGCCGTGCCCCGTGTGGCACCATGTGCCCCGTTGCCACACGGCGGCCTCTGGGGTGATCGTAAAGCAACGAACATGCCAAGCATGCCGAACCCATGTCTTTGCTTAACTTGATCATACAAATCAGCACATTATGAATGTCGATTTGCGGCGGAGTTCGCCGCCGCCATCGAAGCCCTGGCGAGTGAATGAGTGATTTTCACTCGCAGCTATGTCAATATGGGCATAAGATGTTACGACTCCCTGGAGCACCACTCGCGATAGACGACGACTAAAGCCAAATAGTCGAGCGAAAGCGGAGCACACCACGCGCACTCCGGACTCGCGGTAATTGCGTGATCTTCACTACGGGCTGTGTGCAATGCAGCTTCCCCGTGCAGCCGAATGGTACCCAAAACGGGTGTGTTCTCGCTTGACAAAAGCATAGAACCGCCGAACAATGCCTTCGAGCGTGTCGCGGTCTGTCACCTGGACTCGGGGAATCCTACCAATAATGGTGAGGGGAATTTGAGCGTGCCACTCGGCAACACGAACACAGCGGGTTCGTGAAGCGTCAGGATGGTGAAAGCGCTGCTCGCAGGAGGAGTGTGTCGCCATGGGCGCCATCGTTGTTCCTGATCGCGAACTGCATCCGTTCAACTGTTTCTGCTTCCGTACTGCGCCGCTTGATGCGAACTCCGTTGATTTCGTTTGCTTTCTGCCCGGGCGTTCGCGATGAGGTTTGCGCAAAATGACTGACGAGTTGCACGTGGATGAGAAACGCCTCGTGACGCTCTGCCTGAATGGCGATAGGCGAGCGTGGGACGAATTTCTCGATGCATATTACCGGACGATTACCTCAGTGGTGGCATGGCGACGCTGGAGATTCACGCAGGCCGAAGCGGAAGACGTTACGCAAGATATCTTGGAGGCAGTTGTCAAGTCGCTGAAAAACTTCGAGTTCCGATCGAAGGTGAGCACCTTTGTGTACAAGATCTCGGTGAGCACCTGCATCGCGCGGCTGAGAAAGAGGACGGCACAGAAGCGAGGCTCCGGCATGGCGGAAGTTCCGATCGATTCGCTCGTGGAGACAATGGATCTCCACACGGCATGCACTAGTGGCGGAAGTCTTGGCAACCCCGAAGAGTTGCTGATGCGGCAAGAGAGCGTATTTGCGGTGGGAAAAGCCCTGGCCGGACTGAACGAGAAATGCCGAGAACTGATACGCTTCCGATATTTCAGTGAACTCTCGTTTCAGGAAATCTCCGAGATGACAGGGCTCAAGGAAAACTCACTCGTTGTCCAGATGAAGCGCTGTCTGATGCGTCTTCTTGGCGTTCTTCAGGCGGAAGTATCCCATGGCTGAGTGCAAGGACATTTCGGAGCGCCTCCTCATGGCATTAGATCCGGAGGAGTTCCCCGAGGTAGCTCGGGAGGTCAGAGAGCACCTCGAGGCATGCAGCGTGTGCAAGGCAGAGCTCGAATTGCTCGGCCGTATTACGGAGTTCTTGCGCGAGCATAGTGAGGAGCTCGCCCCGGCGACAATCTCGTGCCCACCGGCAGAGGCGTTGGTGGCAGTAGCGCTTGGGGAGCCGGTGGAGGCTGCAACCAGCTCGCACGTGGGATGGTGTCCCGAGTGCAGTCAACATGTCGAAATCGCGCGGTCTTTGGCCGCTGATGAATCATCGAGGGGGCAAGCTGTCCCGGATGAAGGGCAACGACAATTCCTTCGGCTCCTGGTCAACCGAGAGCACGGAGCAGGGAGGATCGTGGAGGAAGAGCGTCAGCGGAGTTGGGCTGACTTCTTTCGGTCACTGTTCCACTTGCCGTCCGTAGCCTTAGCAGCAGCGGCCACCGTTGCCGTGGCAATCTGGCTGCAAATCCCCGCTCACGAGGCTTTGCAGCCGGTATTCAGCGACGCGGTCTGGAGCGAGCGGGAAACGCCAATATCGAAATCCCTCCGTATGCCCAAGGCTATTCCGATCACGAAACAGAGTGTTGCGGTTATGATCTTCTCCGCAGGCAAAGAGGGGCCGCCGCCGGAGGAACTCCAATCGGTCTACGGACGACTCGACATACCCGAACGATTGAGGGCCTCATACGAGTTCGTAACCCCGCGTGAGATCAAACAGGCTTTCGCGGGCGCGGACGGTGAGCGCAGCCTGGACGCTTGGGCCGAGGTGGTCTTGGCCAAGCTGCCCGTCGATCGTTTTCTCGCGTTCGAACTATCCCGAGTAGGGGCGGATTACAGTCTTAAAGCCGCGCTGTACGAGCGCGGACAACCCGCGGCCGTGAGAACTGCGACTCAGACAGGCTTGACCGCGGAACTGGTCTCTTCACGTATGAATTCCATGGGAGTGGAGCTGCTCACCGAAGGTGCCCCCGGCTAGGCGTCGGTAGATCCATGATGTCAAGGCCTCATATTGTCGTGATCCTTACGGCAATGACGATTGCCGCAGCCATGCAAGTGTCGTCCGCGGCCAACAAGGCGCTTCTTGTTGGTGTGGAGGAATACGCGAACCCGCAGTACAACCTCAAGGGAGTCAAAGAAGACGTCCGGCTCCTGAAAGAGGCACTGGTTCGGAAGGGCGTCTTCACGGACGGTGAGATCAAAACGCTGGTCAATAAGGAAGCCAGCAGGAACTCTATCATCAACGCTTTCAAGGAATGGCTCATTAACGGCACCAAGGCGGGCGATCTAGCGCTGTTTTACTTCAGCGGTCACGGCATCCAGGTATGGGATGAAGACGGGGACGAGGTTCAGGACGGCAAGGACGAAACGATTCTGCCGTGGGATGCGAAGGTTGTCGGCGACCGAGAGAGGCGTTCCTTCCGAGGCCGGACCGGCTTTGCCTTCACAGGGAAACAGGCCGAGAACGTAATTCTTGACGACGAACTGGGGAACCTGCTCAAGGAGATGAAAGGTCGTACCGTAGTCTTCTTGAGCGATTCTTGCCATTCCGGGTCGGTATACAAGCGGATCAACCCGCACCTCGTGCAGTACAAGACGCTTGATAGTCCTCACTCATACAAGAGCGTCTTCGAGACAAGGCAATCAACACCTGCCGTTGAGGGGCTACCTATTGAAAAGACTAATATCGGCGGTGACTTGATCGTTCCCGGCGTGAACGTGGCTGCGCTGACCGCTTCGGAGGACTCGCAGCCGGCAGAAATCACCCCATTCGATCGTGATCCGACCGGATTTCACAGCGTCTTTACATGGTACCTCCTTCAAGGTCTCGAGGGGAGGGCAGACCTTGATGGCGACGGCAACATCACCCTTGACGAGTTGGTGAAATTCCTCAGCGAGGAGATCAAACGGGGAGGGTATGCGCAAGTCCCGCAGCACGAGTTCCAGCCGAAGGGCCTTGAGAATTTGGTCGTGGCAAGGGCCGCGGCAGCGTCATCCGGCCGCGTCGAGCGACCGACCAAGCTTTTGTGTTCGCTGAAGCCTGACGCGAGCATCGCTCCACAGGAACGCACCGAGATCGAATCGAAGCTTCGGTCCGCGATCCCTCCTCTTGAATGGGTCACCAGCGAACGCGCTGCATGTACGATCGAAGTGGAGAAGACCGGCGGCTCGTACGGCGCCAGGCTCTCGGATTCTACGGGAAGCTACTGGGAGACCCACGGAGGAGCGAATCTCGGCCAGGTGCTCCAGGAGGTTGCGAAAGACGTCCGCGGCTACTACGTCCAAGCAAACGTGGCAGCGCTCCGCAACCCCGTTAACAAGATGGACCTCGACCTCACGTACACGGTGAAAAGCCCAGCCGCCCGTAAGCAAGGCGAACTCGTGGAAGGGGATTCCGTCGATTTCCGAATCAAGCCCAAATCGGCCGGGTACTTGCTGATCTTCAGCGTGGATACCGTGGGGACTATCTACCCGCTCTATCCGGGACGAGAAGAGAGGCTCAAGTCGCTTTCAGCGAATCAGTCCGTTACAATCCCCGAGAACGAACGCGTGATCGTCGAAGCGCCATTCGGCCGTGATCTCGTCTTTGCGGTGCTGACCAAGAGGCCGCCGGAGTCGCTGGCGCGCTTCTGGAAAGAGGACCGGATCGGCGATCCGGACGCCGTGTGGCTCACGGGCCAGAAGGAATTCCTCGATGCCCTGTGGAATGAGTTCACCCAGTCAGGACGCGCAGCGGGCGATTGGACTTCACGGCTCTGGATGTTGAAGTCTTTCCGATCCGCGAAGTGACGTGGCTCAGAAGAGATTGAGCGCCAGGGCAGCGGGCGGAGTTTCTGACAGCCGCGGCTAGACTATCTCACCGACTACTCCATGCGGTGGTGCGATGGAAACTGCATCGGTGGGACAGGCATCTTGCCTGTCACGGCTTTTGCTCTTGATTGCTCAAATAGACAGGCGGGACGCCTGTCCCACCGGCAAGAAGGACGCGAGCACTGAAGTGACGGTGAAGACTACGCGACCGTTTGCACCAAATAGTTTATTGAAATCCAAGTTGCCATAGACTGTATGATTCGCTGTGTTACAGCAAGGCGCGAGGTGCCGCAATGAGATCCGCCATCGCTGCATCAGCACTGTGTTTGCTGCTCTTCTGCGGAGTGTGGGCCACCCAAGCGAGTGATCCAACCTTTTCGGCACGCGATCAGACGTCGTTAGCGTTGCGGCTCTACCGATCTGCAAGCGGGGAAGGCGTAAACACCCTCGTTTCGCCCTTCAGCATTTACGGCGTATTGGGCATGGCATATTGGGGCGCGTCGGGGGCTACCGCCGAGCAATTTGCGCGCTTGCTAGGACAGCGTCAGCATCCTGCGTCCTTTCTCTGGATCTTCGCGAGGCCGGCAGCGTCGGTTGAAGCGGATTGCAGGCAGGCCCAATGCACTCTCAAGGTGCACAATGCAGTGTGGATTCGGAAAGGACGGCCGCTGGATCAGGGCTTTTCCCAAGTATTGAAAGGCTTCTATGAAACCCAAGCGGTAGACCTGGATTTCGCGTCCGACCCTGAGGCTGCGTGCAAGACGATCAACTCCTGGGTGGAGCGCCAAACTGCCGGCAAGATCGCGGACCTTCTCCCGTCAGGGTCGCCGAGCGCCGCGTCGAGCGTGGTCTTGACGAGCGCGGTGTGCTTCAGAGGCACGTGGGCGACAGCGTTCGACCGGGACGAGACAGCAGACGCACCTTTCACGCTTTTCGACGGCACTAACATCATGGCGCCGACCATGCGCGTAACCGGCCAATTCGCTTACTCAGAAAATGAGCGATGTCAGGCGCTGGAAATGCCGTACGCGGACAGTCCGTATTCCATGGTCGTCCTCTTGCCACGGGGCCATGACGAAATTCGGGATTTCGACGCGTGGCTGAACGGGCAATCGCTTGCACGCTTACTGGACGACATGTCCTCCGACCGAGTACAGGTGTCGCTCCCGCGCTTCACGATCCGCTTCAAGATATCGTTAGCCAGACATCTGCAAGCGATGGGGCTCACCGACGCATTTTCCTCGCCTCCGGCGGATTTCTCGGGCATGGACGGCTCTAAGGACCTTTATATAAGCGATGTGGTGCACGGGGCCGTGCTCGAAGTGAGCGAGGAGGGGACCGAAACCGCGACCGGTGCACAACCGATCGACACAAGTAACCGGCAAGTCAAGGAGTTCACGGCAGACCGTCCGTTTCTGTTCTTCATTCGACACAGAGAGACCGGCAGCATCATCCTCATTGGATGCATATTGCACCCGCTCCGTTAGGACCGGTCGAGTCGCGTATCGGCAGCGGCGAGACTGCGCCTAATGTCGGCACGATGCTGATACCAATGCGCTTTCAATCAGGCGATATTGGCGAGCGGCCGGTATGGCTCCGTAGCGAAGTCAGGCCGGCCGTCCGAAGCGGAGGAGGCATACGGCCGCGTCATAGATTGGACTGCGCATTGGTATGAGGCCTATTTCGACTTCCCGAATGCCTCGTCAAACGCCTTGTTCAGGTCGTCCATGACCTTGTCGAAACCTGCCTTCACGTCCTTCCAGGTTTCCGCTCCTGCGGCGCCCACATCTGTGAGCTTCTTCCTGGCTGCGTCCATCTTGGCTTGAAGATCGGCGATGACAGGCTGAGACTTCGCCTGGGCTTCGCCTTTGGCGGTCTTCGCCCTTTCTTTCAACTCGTCGATCTTCTTGGACAGGGCGTCAAGTTTCGCTTGCATCTCCTTGCTGTACGTTTCCGCCTGTTGAGACGCAAAGGCCTTGGTCTTCTCCGCGGCCTCGGTCACTTCTTTTCGAACTTCCGCTCCGGTCACCTTCTCTTGAGTCTGGGCGACGGCGAGGCTCACGACAAATACCACCGTGCAGAACGAAACCAGGGCATACGAAATCGAACGTCGCGTTGGCATGGGTAATTCCTTTCTCGGAACTTAAGCAGATTGCGACTCGAGCATCCGGATTATATGCGTCTCCTGCCGAAAACAAGAGAGACCACAAACAGAATCAGAAAGATAATAAACAGAATCTTTGCGAATTCCATGGAAAGGCCGGCGATGCCGCCGAATCCCAGGAATCCCGCTACGAGCGCCACTACCAAGAATACAAAGGCCCAATACAACATGGCGCGAACTCCTTTGCTTTGTCAATTTTCCATCTCTCGACGGTCGTTCCTCTCTGTGTTGAGCTTAGGTTTGGCTTTCGGCCGTGTCAAGGTGATTCGCCGCTAACCATGTTAGATAATTGGTTAATTCTTAATCGCTCTTCGGTACGGGATGCAATCGACAGGGCCGAGAATTTCCCCCGGTCGCGGAAGATGCATACATTAAAAATACAAACGGTGGAAACAAAGGAGGTCAGACCATGAGTGTGTTTCCTTCATCCAGAAGATCTTGGTTCTCATTCTCCAGACCGTCATTTCACGGGCGTTCATTTCACCGCTCGACTGCATGGTGGATTGCACTGGTATGCGCGGTGCTGGGAATTCTCGGCGGGCTGAACATTGTGTCCGTTCCCATCCTGGCGGGAAATCTCTTGTGGGTCGTGCTGGCGGGATTGATACTTTTGCTCATCTCAACCAGATGACGCCGACGAATAGTCTGTGTGCAACCGCCTTCAGCAGCAACGCCTTCAAGCCGAACGGAGATTTCGCTCTTTGACAAGCTCCCACATGCCGCTTGAAAGAGGAACTGCAAGCACAATCATCCCCAGTGCGACTATTCCCGGCCAGCCATAGGTCATGTACATGTACCCGCTCGCGCTGATACCGGCAAAGGATCCCACATAATAGAAAAGAACGTAGAGAGAGTTGGCGCGGCCTCTTCCGGACTCCAGCCTGGTGTTGAGCGCCCCGGCGGCGGCCGCATGGACTGAAAAGAAGCCCGCGCAGATGAATGCCAGGCTCATCGCCACTGCGGGCAGGCTTTTGATAAGGGTCGCTCCTAGTGCCGCGATAAAGACCAAAGTTCCCAGAGTCACAGTGCCCGCGCCGCCAATTCGGTTGCTCAGTTTTCCCGCGAATGGTCCTATAACCACCCCGACCAGATACGTGGTGTAGGCCAAGGTGATTATCTCGGTGGAAACCGAGAGAGGCGCCTCAGCAAGATAGAACGGTAGATAGTTGAAAATAGACGCAAAGACAAAGATAGCGCAGAAAGCCACCACATAAATCCTGAGCAACTCGGGACGGCTTATAAGGCTGAGAAATCCTTCGGGTTTCACATCAGTCCGGGCAGGATCCTTCTCGGTCGGCAGAAAATAGGCGGCGGCAAGCGTTGCTACCAGCAGCAAGACGGACGCGGTGACGAAGGCGTAGCGCCAATGAAGGGGAGGGTGGATGAAACCGCCCAGCAAGCGACCGCCCAGCCCGCCGGCCACAGTTGCTGAAACGTAGGACCCCATGGCCACGTTGAGTTTCTCCGGCGGGACCGCCTTGGCGAGATACGCTGCCACACAGGTTGTCAGGCACGGGATGAACAACCCCTGGACGAAGCGAGTGCCAATCAGGACCCAGACGTCGCCGGTCATGGCGCACACAATTCCGCACAGAGTAACGACGCAGCCACCGACAAAGATGAGGGGTTTGATTCGGTATCGATCCGCCGCGCTACCGAGGGGCAAATTGGAAAGCGCTATGCCCAATATGACTGCGGAGATGGTGAGAGACGCCCGCGTTACGTCCACGCCGAACTCCACTTGAAGAATCGGTAGTACCGGTTGCGTAATGTAAATGGTGGTGAATGCGGCCGTAACGAGCGAGAACACGCAGACCTGTAATCTGATTGATGAAGCTGTCTCGAAGGCTTTCGCTGATGATTTCGAGTTGATTTGCGAGTCTCCGCTTGGCACTTAGTCTCATGCCAATGCGCTTTCTACCAAATGACGTAGAAAGGGCCGGCAGGGACGCCGGCCCCTCCCATGTTTGGTGGCGGCGGGCCTCCGCGCCAGCCATTGTCACGTGTATGAAAGCGCAACTCCTATGAAAGTCGTCGCCATGGGCACCCACCATCGGAGGTGCGTATGGGGAGGCGTGGAGGGGAGATGGAGTCTCCCCTCCACAGGATGGCGCAACGTGCGCTCTTGCTACCCATCTCCGAGGCGGAGCCACGGAGTGTTGACCGA
>Ga0172368_10006944_pt1 | contig 12006 bp, 18 predicted proteins | sample Lak11m_FD_114540 | JGI IMG/M metagenome (GOLD analysis project Ga0172368, IMG submission 114540) | Freshwater microbial communities from Kabuno Bay, South-Kivu, Congo - kab_022012_11m | ecosystem: Environmental > Aquatic > Freshwater > Lake | place: Democratic Republic of the Congo: South-Kivu...
AATTATGAAGAATTTAAGAATGTAATAATGAAGTCAGAAAACCTAATATTTATTAGGACTGAGGTCAAGATTAGATCAGTCAGAGGAGAATTTTAGCCGAAGATTAGACACAACCAAAATATTGTAAATGCGTATGCAGGCGATAATAAAATATATATTTTCATAGACGACCTTGATCGTTGCGAGATTCCAAAAGCAGCCGAACTCATGCAAGGATTAAACCTGATGATTTCCGACAATCCACATCTTGTTTTCATTATTGGTTTGGATCGAGAGAAGGTTGCCGCCAGTTTCGCTGTTAAACATGAAAAGTTGCTTCCATATTTGTCAAAAAACTCGAATGATCAAATAAGAGGATTGGAATATGGCTATGCATTTATTGAGAAATTCATTCAGCTTCCTTTTTCGATTCCTCAGCCTGGTAAACTGGAAATACAGGATTTATTGAAAACAGTCTCCACCAATGATAATAGAAAAGAGAAGAAATCTCATCAAACAAATAACATTATTGGAAAAATGTTTCAAAAAATTAAAAAACAGGATTCTGTTGACCCGTCAATAGCAAAACAACCTTCTCAAGGGCCAATTAAAGAAGAAACAATTAAAGATGAAAATGAAAAGAGTCGCGAAAGGATTAGATTTGAAATTACCGGAGATTCTCAAACTATTCAAGATATAGCGTTAATGGTGGCTCCTGCTTTAGATTACAATCCGCGCCGCATCAAACAGTTCCTTAATTTATTTCGTTTGAGGACATACATCGCCAGTGCAACGGGTCTATTTGACTTTAGAAAAGACAATGATGAATGCCTCACTCTGGAACAGCTAGGAAAATTTGTTGCAATTAGCCTTAGATGGCCCTTATTACTTGCTGATATAGATGCAAATAGACAATTGTTGGCCGAATTGCAGGATAAAGCATTAGGAAAGAATGTCATTATTGTTAGTGATTCTGCAAAATATTGGAGCACACAGCAAAAACTTTTGGATCTTTTAAGCTCCGGTTGTTTGAATGATGACAATTCTCCAAGCTCTGAAAGAGAACAAAAATGTAGTCTGTCCAAGCTGAATTTGGATAAACTTTTACAAGTATCACCACGAGTTATCAGATTAAAACAAGATCAAAATGTAAATTTAAATGATTCTCATAACAAGGCAGATGAAGGATTCAATAATCTTGGGAATTCCTCATATGACAGGGGTAATTATGCTGAAGATGAGGCCTTATTAAGGCAATCATTGGAAAAGATTCAGAAAACTCGAGGTCAAGACCATCCTGATGTGGCGATATCCCTCGACAAATTGGCGAAACTTTATATGGCACAGAATAACTTTTCAGATGCGGAGCCGCTTTACATTAGGGCACTGGCAATAAGAGAAAAAACACTTGGTCAATACCATCCCGACGTAGCAACCTCACTCAACAATCTGGCGGAACTTTATAAAGCACAGAGTAAATTTGCTGAAGCAGAACGATTTTACAGGCGCACGCTAGCAATGCGGGAAAAATCTCTTGCCAAAGACCATCCTGACGTAGCAACCTCACTCAACAATATAGCTGGACTTTATTTATTACAAAAGAAGTATTACAAAGCTGAGCCCATGTACAGACACGCGCTGGAAATCCGAGAAAAATCTCTCAGCAAAGACCATCCTGAAGTAGCCCAATCACTCAACAATCTGGCTCTACTTTATGAATTACAGGGCAAATATAAAGAAGCAGAGCTATTTTACAGACGTGCATTGGCAATACAGGAAAAATCTCTGGGCTCCGACCATCCCGAAGTAGCGCAAACACTCAACAATCTAGCGAGACTTTATAAATCTCAGGGCAGAAGCTGAACCCATGTCGAAGCACATTGGCAATATATAAAAAATTGTTTTGTAAAAATCATTCTAAAATAGCCAAAACCCCACCGCCCTCCTTCGCAAAACAAACCGCAAGGCAGAGGCGCAAGAGATGAGGAGCGCGCGAAGGGGATACGAGGAGGGGGGAAGGGGGATTGAGGGATTATACAAAATCAGTCAATGGATTCGGTCAATTCAATGGAACTATCGATCAGTTCTTCATCCATTTCACAGCCCGCTGTTTTGTCAACCAGAGATTCTTTTTTTTTCATAAATTTAAATTGCAAAATCTATTCGGGAACTTTAAACCTGTTCAGGAACTGTTTTGCGCTGAGCACTTCGAAATCTTTCGCATTCAATTGTAAGAAGTGCCTGTTCTCTGATATCAGGTATTTTGCGCCAACCCATTCAGTAAATGCGCCGATGGTTGCATCTTCTTTTTTGAGACCTTTGGTGATGTATTTTTCAAGCAGTATGTTCGGGATTTGATTATCGTCAATTACTTCAAACCATCCCGATTCTGAAATGAATTTCCTGACTGCTCCTGATTTGTCTTTACCTGATTCAATCTTGATATTTTCAGAAACCTCTTCTAGAACAATAGATGGAATTATGGCTTTCAGGCTTTTACATGCCCGTAAAACAAGGATACACTCTTTCTTTTTTGCAAGGAATGCGAACAGGAACTCATTACTGTCCAGCACTACCTGCATATTTCTTTCTCCAGATATCTTTTCTCACTATTTCTGCCTGCTCCATAAGTTCCTGTTCTGATTTTTCTGTCTTTGGAATATCTGTTATCAAATCTTCAAATTTTACTGTCCATTGGTCAACAGATTTTTCTTTTGTTTCGATTAATCGTCGTACTGCGTCAGTTATAAAATCAATCTCATCAGTATATTCACCTACAGATATGAAAAATTTCATTCTTTTTGACAATCTTTCAGGAATAGTTTGAATTACGTTCGTCATTTCATTCATCTGGAAATATATTGGTCTAACTAATATGTAAATCTTTGTTTGTCTTTTAGAAAAATTACTTTATAAAAATCACGCCAACATACCATTTTCTCGAAAAACCTCCGCTCTCCTTGACAAAACAAACCGCGAGGGGGATACGAGGAGGAGGGGAGGAGGATTGAAGGAATTTACTCAATGTTCATCTCTCTTCATTTTCATTTATGTACGTGTGTTCAATACCGCCTCTGTAGTTTTATAAACCACTACCCATAAGCGGCCTCCCTTCTCATGCAGTTCAACAGGCACCTCAAAAGTCCTGCTTAACACTTCATTCGTAAGTACTTCTTCTCTTGCCCCGCTCGCTATCACTTTGCCTTTTCGCAGGGCAAGTACATGGGTTATAGAAGGCAGTATCTCTTCGATATGATGCGTAATATAAATTAAAGTCGGTCCGTGCTCCATAACAATCATTTTCTGCACAGCTGTAAGCAATTCTTCCCTTGCTTTGATATCAAGTCCTGCGCATGGCTCATCAAGGAGCAGCAATTCAGGTTCAGGCATGAGCGCCCTGGCAAGAAGTGTTTTCTGTTTTTCACCATCTGAAAGGGTTTCAAATCTGCGGTCTGACATACCGGATAATCCAAATATGTCAATTAAATCGCAAGCTCTTTTATGGTCTTTCGCAGATGGGGTTTCATATAAACCTATACTTGCAAACTTTCCTGAAAGAACAATATCCCTGACCGGTTCCCATTGATGGATCATATTCCGTATTTCAGAGCTGCATTCCCCGATGTGCAGCCGCAGTTCCCGCAGGTCGGTTGAGCCGAATTTCCTTCCCAGGACACATGCTTTTCCTTCCGATGGCTGGTGATAACCATTTATAATACTTATAAGACTTGTCTTTCCAGAACCGTTTTGCCCTATTATCGCCCAGTGCTGGCTGTCATCGATGTAAAGGTCTATGTCATCCAGTATCCTGTTGCTATTTCGAATAAAAGATACATGATCTAAGCGGACGATGGGATTCAAGTGCATGGTGGTCTCATCATTTTGCTGCACTATAATTTTTTGCTTTTAAAACAGGTAACATATCATATGTCAATTTTGTTACAGAAAGCTTTTATATTCTCATAATTATTATGCAGATTAGCATAAGCATGGATAATAAAAACGAAATGAAGTGCTGAGGAAAAAGTGTTGGAAACTTCTGAAGAAAGAATAAAATTGTTAAAAACAGGGTTTACGCAAAAACAAATAGAACAAATGTATATTGAAGGCAATGATTTCGAAATAGTTACTTTACCTTTAATGGTTGACATGCTTGAGATAGAAGCAGGACAAAAGAAGAATACATGCGAAACCCAGTTGAATCTGCCTACTCATTAGGTTTGTTTGTTCCGAGTATCTTCATTGAATCACAATTTGAAAGCATCTCTGCCATAATCCAGTAATGAAAACGAAAGTTTAAAATATCGAAAGGTACAAAACAATATTAAATAATCGGAGGTTGGAATCATGTGCAGTACCTATTCAGGATTCTCAATAATGCCAGAAGACCTTGAAGAAATGAAAAAAGGAAGTTCAATGTTCTGGTGTGTTTCATGCAAGAAAACTTTTATGAAGAAGGGTGCAACAAAATGCCCTAATTGCGGGTCAAATAAGATCAAAGCAAGAGCCCCATAGGTTTACCAAAAATATCCTTCGTCTTCATTATGTTTTCGATTTTTAGTCTCTATCCGTGATAATAACTGGGTTCTTCCTTTTTCTTTTGCTGTGCCTGCTGGAAATTGATAACCGGAATAGGCATGGATGGAGGAAGACCCAGCGATTTTGAGATGAGCAAGGCAAGAGGCGCCAGATTTGCGACCATAGTATTTGCAAGCTCATTCTGGATATCGCCCGGCGCTTTTCCAGCGTCCCACTTTTCTTTCAGGTCTTTTAAGTCCTCATCGCTGTAATAATCCGATGATCCTTCAAACCTGATGTGACCGATATTGGGGCTCAGGTAATTGATTGCAAATGTATATTCCACCCTCAATACTGGTTTTTCCCCGAAAGGAGTATTCTGCGAAACGAGTGTGGGATTTTTAAGATTTACATCGTAATTTATATTGATATTCTTATATTTTCGAATATCTTCAGAGGCTGAATAAACCTTTGATTCCATGTTTGTAAGCTGGAAGTTTAAGATCATGTTTTCTCATGTTTATTATGCTATTTTGAGATATTAAATCATTCCCTTATCGATTTTTGGGCCAGCAAAAACAACCCTAACCCAACCACCATTTCACCTAACATAAATAAATATACTACAGGTCGCGGGGATTCATAAATTTTTATTATAAAGCTGCTGTACCATGCAGGCATATAATCCAATCCCCAGTACAAATAACGCTCACCCAAAACGAATGCCAAGGATGCATCAAGCATCATTACTATTGATAAAATGATAACGGCAGCGCCTGTATATTTTACTGGTTTTATCATTATATCAGCGCCGCATTTTCTTCAATATTCAAGATCCCACCAACATCAAGCGCTTTTACTGATTTCCTGATTGTATCATCCGTTATACAATTCTTAAAATCGGATGGATTTCCATTCATTCTAAAGATCATTGGAATTTTTCCAAATGTGCCAAAATGGATCGGTATGACTATTTTGGAATTCAAAGCCTGGGTAAAAAGTGCAGCTTCATGCGGGTCCATTAACATTTTAAAACCAAAAAACCTGTTTCCTCCGATCGGAAGAAATGAAATATCAATATTGTATTTATTTCCAAGATCATTCAGGGCAGATGTGAAAAATGTATCCCCGGCAAAATAAATAGTTTTACTTCCCCTGATCAAATAACCCGCACATTTCCCCTGGTGTTTAGCAGGAACCGCAGTGATATTATGTTTTCCGATCTCTATTGATTCCCACTCTTTAAGTTCCGTTACATCAAATCCCATCACACGGATTTTTGATGATGTCCCTTCAGGCATTATTATTTTACACGATCTACTCATTTTATCCAGCGCAATGTAATCACAGTGGTCAGGATGAGTATGTGATATCAAGATCAAATCTATTTCCGGCAAATCCTCAACAGATATCGAAGGCAATAACTTCCTTTTCAATCCTGAAAAATCCTGTGAAAAAAAAGGGTCGGTAAGTATATTGATATTTCCATCTTTAATTAAGACAGTTGAATGTCCGATATATGTGATTTGAATCTTATATCCCTCAATATCATAAAATATTACTATATATATAATGTTGTTGTTTTTATTCTATATCTCAGATGTTCATTTTTTTTTACAAAAGAGCTTCAATCTCCTTAAAATCCACCCTTGCAGTTGAATCAAGTGTTAGCGGTGTTACTGAAATATGCCCTTTCTTCATAACCGCTTTTACATCAGTTCCTTCTTCTGCATCACGGATAAGATCACCATTTATCCAGTAATACGGCCTGCCCCTTGGGTCAAATCTTTCTTCCACGCCCGTAATAAATATCTTAGGCGCAAGGCGGGTGATCTCGATTTCTGTATCCATTCTAGCATGTTTTGGTATATTGATGTTGAGCAGATTTACTCCGGGGGGCAGACCCTTACTTATCACTTTTTTTGCGATCCTGTTTACGATCTTGACCCCCACTTCAAAATCATAGCTATATTCACGGTGGTCATCGAATTTATCTCCCTCATCTATGACCTGTATCGATGCTGCAAGTGCGGGAATACCGTAGCTTGCTGCTTCAAGCGCTGCGCCGATCGTACCGCTTGTCGTGACAGTATCAGTACTTATGTTCTCTCCAATATTGAAACCGGAAAGAACAAGGTCGGGATGCTCTTTCAATATCGAGAATATACCTATTATGACTGAATCGGTAGGAGTTCCAGCAACTGCGTATGCTTTGAAACCATTAACATTTGCTACTGACACCCGAAGCGGTTCAAATATTGATATGCCACGCCCAACACCGCTTTTCTGTGTCGAAGGTGCAACGACCGTTACTTCCCCAAGGTCGCAAACGCTATCATATGCAGCTTTAAGTCCAGTGGAATATACTCCATCATCATTGGTCAATAGGATCTTATTCATTGCAGGCAAATTGTCCCCGGATAAAATAAATCTGTGGTTTTTACATTGTTCTCCAGAAATCTATAAGAATGATGGGGTAGTATGCACAGAAAAAAATGGAGAAACTAAATATGGGAAATATTAGACAAGGATATATTAAATCATTAACAGCCCAATTACTTGAAAAACACAGTGATGAATTCAGTCTGGATTTTAACCAGAACAAGGAAAATGTCACCAAATACACAGACGTCGAAAGTAAAGTTATTAGAAATCGAGTGGCTGGGTATATAGTAAGACAGTTAAGAGTCAAGGCAACAAGAAAGAGATAGAGATATGATACGCGGTGTTCTGCCAGCCCTTATTACTCCTTTCACAAAGGACAATAAAGTTGACAAAGAAGGTCTGCAGCAGAATATCGGTTTTCTGATAAAGAACGGTGTTTCAGGAATAGTTCCATGTGGAACAACAGGTGAATCAGCGACCCTTTCGATCGAAGAACATGAAAAGGTCATAGAAATTGCGATAGAATGCTCCACAGTCCCGGTAGTTGCTGGAACTGGTTCAAATAACACCACAGAGGCATTGGAGTTGACCCGTTCTGCAATGGATGCAGGCGCCGATGCAGCTCTTTTGATAACTCCTTATTATAACAAACCAAATGACCGGGGAATGCTTGCGCATTTTAAAAAGATAGCAAATGAAGTTGACATTCCAATAATATTGTACAATGTTCCGTCGAGAACCGGCATAAATCTCAAGCCTGAAGTTGTAGCAGAACTTGCAAAAGAGAGCAATATCATCGGTGTAAAAGAGGCAAGCGGCAACCTTGACCAGGTAACAAAGATAATTGAGATGACACAGGATGAGGATTTCGAGGTTATCTCAGGTGATGATGGACTAACACTTCCAATAATGGCAATCGGCGGAGCCGGTGTAATTTCAGTGGTGGCCAATGTCGCCCCGAAACTTACAGTTTCGATGGTTGAAGCATTTCGCAAAGGAAACTTGGAAGAAGCAAGAAGATTACATATTAAACTTGCCCCGCTCATACGCGCCGTCTTTTTGGAAACAAATCCTATCCCGATCAAAAAGGCTGTTGAACTTATCGGACTTCCAGCAGGGGATCTGAGACTTCCTCTTGCATCCATGAGTGACGATAATGAGCGAAAATTAAAAACTGCATTAAAAGACCTCAACCTTTTAAAGTGATAATATGATAAAAATAGCTGTCACCGGTGCCTGCGGAAAAATGGGTGGGCTTATTATTGAAAATGTACTGAAATCGCAAGATATGAAGCTTGTGGCAGCCATTGACGTCACAAATATCGGCAAGGATATTGGCGAAGTCATGAGGATCAAAAACCTTGGCGTGGCAGTGACAGATGCAAAGGATATTGAAAATGTCCTGAAAAAGTCAAATCCCGATGTTCTTATTGATTTCACGATAGCCCATGCGGCAGTGAACAATATAATCGCCTCAGCCAGGAATAAGGTCAATCTTGTTGTTGGAACGACAGGTTTCACGCCTGAACAGCGTGCGATAATAGATAAATCGATAAAAGACAACGGTATCGCAGCCGTTATTACACCTAATTTTTCAATTGGCGTGAATGTTTTCTGGGGTTTGCTCGCAGAAGCAGCAAAACGTCTTGATGATTACGATATTGAAATAATAGAAGCTCACCATAACCAGAAAAAGGATGCGCCAAGCGGTACGGCCATGAAAGCCGCAGAAGTAATATCACAGACCCTTGGCGGGAAAGAACTTGTATATGGAAGAAAAGGTCTTGCTCCACGGCATAAAGAGATCGGCATCCATGCCGTGCGGGGTGGAGATATCGTGGGAGATCATACGGTTCTCTTTGCAGGCGATGGCGAGCGAATTGAGATCAAGCATCAGGCACACAGCAGGGCAGCGTTCGCAAAAGGGGCTGTGAGAGCCGCGGAATGGGTTTCAAAGACGTCACCGGGTATATATGAAATGTCGGATGTTCTTGGTATTAAAAAACAGGGCTAAAGCCCTGCTCTTTGAACAATTACATCTGCTACTTGTTTGGCGCTCTTAAAAGGGAAATCACTTCCTTTAAGCAGTTTTCCTGCTTCACCTGCTGTCATTTTAATGTCTCCAACCTGACAGGTGGTATTGGCTCCATCCGGGAAAGATGCAAGAAGTGTTTCAGGTGTCTTTATCGGAAACCTTGCACCTTTAAGAGCTCCAACGATCTGCGCATGTATTTCTTCTTTTACGCTCATTATTTTGCCTCCATCATTGCTTTTATCTCACCGACTGCACTGGCTATTGGACATTCGTTGTTGTGTGTTTCACAATGGAAACAGGCACTTTTGATTGTGTTCAACGAGTTCTTAGCCTCTTCATTCTTAACATTTTTGTTTGTGTATTTCCAGATAGGCATATTTCACCTCAATACAGATATTGTTTAGTTAATAATATATACTTAGCCGTCATAAAAATATACCAACTACATTTTAATATACAAATATAACCTTTAGAGTTGATATAGAAACCTTTTTTTATCTGGAAGGATAAAATACATTCTAATGGTAAAAGAAAAAGAAAATTTCCAGAAGGAAATTCTTGAAATTAAATCAGAACTATCAAATATACATACTGAACTGAAACGGTTTTTTGAGCAGTCTGATATGCTGCATCATGAATCTATCATTTTAGGTGTCCAAAAGGATTTTTCCAATGTCATTATAGGACATGTTGCAGAAGATATCGAGGATGGTTTGGAAAGAAATATGATACGAAATTGCGAAATGCGGGATACCTGTAATTCAATATTCACTGGATTCCTCCAAAAGAATACAGGCTTGATAAAACAGAGCAATGTTGATGAAAGCATTATTTCGAAAAATCAGTCTGAATTGCAGGAGATGAAAAATAATGCTCCAAAAAAGCAATGTGACAAATGCTTCTCAGAAGTTTCGAATCTTTTCAGAAAACAAATACTTTTGATGCGTTCTCTGCGAATTTATGATACAAATGAAGAAAATAAAAAAGACATAACGGTAATCCCTGAAGAATTCTTAGTCAATGATATACTTGAACCTCTGTCTAATATACAAAGACTTCAAATTTTAAAAGCAGTCTCTGCAGGGACAAAGACCTTCTCAGATTTTAGCGCTCTTACAAGACTTCGCGGGGGTAATTTACTTTTTCATTTACAAAAATTACTTGATGGCGGAATGATTTTGCAGCGGCATGAGCGAGGAGACTATATGATTACAGATAAGGGATATAAAACCCTCAAAGGCATCAGCGATTTATATATTACTTTGAAATCATGATGTCCAAAATACTGCGACAAGAAAACGTGTTTGTAAATTCATCTGCATTAAATAAGCTTAAGAATTCGCAATCCAATAATACATATTAAGAAAGGTTGAGTTCAATGGCTGAAAAAGATAATATTAAACCAAAACTCCTGGTGGATTGTGTGGGACTCTATTGCCCGATTCCGATTTTTAACACGACGACTGAAATGGAGAAAATAGAACCGGGAGAGGTCCTTGAAATGGTCACAGGAGACCCGGCCGCCGTCCAGGATATACCACGCTGGGCAAAAAGAGCGGGGCATAAGTTATTGAAACTCTCACAAGTTGGGGAGGAGTACCATTTCCTGATCCAGAAAGGTTAAAAAGTTTTTTTTTTATTTTTATGGTATGCATAGCATCATAGTCGAAAAAAACATTTTTTGTCATCAAAAAATCGAAGGACTATAAAGTCTTTATTTCTCTGACCATTTCATCGTTGATACTAATCTGATTATTATGATACTAATTACAGAACTATTTATATACTTCAAATGATACTTATTATCCTGGGAGATGGTTATATATGAATAACAAAAATAAATATCAGAATGATATATCAAATAAAAAAGTAAATCTAACTAAACATGTCCATAGATTGCTTTTGGGCATACTTTTTTTAATCCTTGCTTTGCCTATACTATCGAGCGCAGCAATTCCGGCTGATGGGTCTTTTGTTTTCATAGCATGGGCAGATTCCAGAGGAACAAGTCTATATCCGGGAGTTAATGCTGCTACACTGGCCAATTTATCTAATAATGCGAATACTCTTAATCCGGCTTTTACTATTTTCATGGGTGATTTATGTTCCACATTTAATATATCGTGCCTTAATGATAGGTGGAAACCAGCAATGAATGGAAATATTAATAATGGAATGTTAAATAAAACATTTGTTACTCGTGGAAATCTTGATACATATCTTGGTACCCTTAGTAACCTTACGGATTGGCAGGGATTATGGAACATTTCAACGATTGCCAATTCCGTCGGCGTAGCCAATTATGTTGAACAGACATCTGATGTGACGTATTCTTTTGATTATGCTAATTCACATTTTGTTGTAATTGATCTCCCTGATGGTGGTGTTGACACCATGAAACCGGTACAGATAGAATGGTTGAATTCCGATTTAATCTCATCCGAAAATCGTCTGGGTACTGATTTAAAACACGAATTTTTATTCTGGCACGGTCCTATTTATACAGTAACCAGTTCACTTGGCAATCAAACACCATCAAGTGCGTTAAAAAAAGTTCTTAATGCACATCCGCTTATTAGTGCAGGCTTCTTTGGTCATGAACATGTGACCGTTTATGCCCATATTGACAACAACCTTATAAGCGGAATAACCAACGATTTTGAAGAGTTCATTGTTGGTAGAGCGGGAGCTCCATCAGTTCCAATTTCAAAACCAGTTGACTTTTCAGACGATAGTGATGCTTTTGCAGCCGTAAATGTCAGTGGGAATGATTTTACGGTTTCAATTTACAGGGCAAATGGCACCGTTGCTTATACTCGCACTTTTACTGAATCAGGTATACCTACAAATTATTCAAACCCGGAGCATTGGTTGTCTTTACCTGCTTTTCCAGAAAAAGAAGTGGATGTTTTTTACCTTTATCCAACTGCATGGCAAAAGGTAAATAAAGAAGATCCAAATATTTGGGTTGTGTCTAATCTTCGGCTAAAATTCTCCTCTGACTGATCTAATCTTGACCTCAGTCCTAATAAATATTAGGTTTTCTGACTTCATTATTACATTCTTAAATTCTTCATAATTTTCTTCCG
>Ga0172368_10006946_pt1 | contig 12004 bp, 1 predicted proteins | sample Lak11m_FD_114540 | JGI IMG/M metagenome (GOLD analysis project Ga0172368, IMG submission 114540) | Freshwater microbial communities from Kabuno Bay, South-Kivu, Congo - kab_022012_11m | ecosystem: Environmental > Aquatic > Freshwater > Lake | place: Democratic Republic of the Congo: South-Kivu...
AATTTTGTGCTTAGTGTTTCGATAGTCTCTTTTTTTTACAAAGAAACTAATTTTTAATGTTCGAAATCTATATTTTTTGACTCGTTTTAGTACTTACTCCCCAACTTTTGAAACTGACCCAAAATTTCTTTTTAATTGATTTTTTTTCGTAAATTTGTTTAATTTTATAGCGTTTTAAATGTTATTTAATCCTATAAAAATATCTTTTTATGATTGATTAATGGCAGAAACAAATGGCAACTTCTTGATTATTAGAGGTTTGTTATTTCATTTGTGTCTTTTTAATCGTATTATTAAATTTTAATTTGTTTTCAAAATATATAGAAAGAAGTATGAAAAATTTTTACACAACAAAATTAACTCACTTTTTTTCGTTGATATTCATTGCTTTTGTATTCATGAGCATTTTTTCAAATCGCTCGTTTTCACAAAATGTAAGGGAGCCTTTTACATCAAAAGAAAATGTTTCAGCTGCTGCTTTTATGCAACAAGAGGAAACCAACAAGGATGAAATAAAACTTCTCGAAGTGCCAGAACAATTCAAAGCGCATCCCGAATACGGCAAAACAAAATTGGCAAATCCAAACATGCAAAACAGCTACGAATTGATTCAGGAAAGAACTGAAAACAGCCGGCTCTTTCAAAACTTAGATGGCACCTTTACGGCAGTTAAATCAGGTGAACCTATGCATTACAAAGATGCCGACGGCTGGTGGCGCACTATGGAAGTTAAATTTGAAGAAGATGCCGTTAAACCTCATTTGTACAATTTGAACAAACAAAAAACACCTATGTCTTTCGATGGCACTTCAGGAGTTGTAAGCATTAAATTTGACAATTCAAACAGCATAAGTTACGGAAAAGATCTCACCTTTATGCAGCTTAAAAACAATGGAAATGTCATTTCAAAAATGAATATTAATAACTTTTCAGCAAATGTCGATTTAAACAACACAAAAGCTGATATCTACAATGCTTTCAATGGTATTGACATGACTTTGGCATTTGACTTTTGGATGGCTAAAACAAATTATAAAATTTCTAATGCTTCTCTTATTGACCCTGATTCTAAATGGGTTGTTTTTCGGGAAAAAGTAAATATTCCTGTAGGCTGGTCTATGGAATACGACTTAAATAATGGAGAATATGCTGATGGAAACTGGCAGGGCAATGTTTTCATTAAAAACACTTCTGGAGAAATTAAATCTACATTTCACAAACCCATTTATTTTGATTCGGGAAGCGACAGAAACACAAACAACATAACAGGCTCCTATAAAATTGAAAAAATTGATAATTCAACCTACTATCTGTATTTGATGATACCATCATCATGGCTCTTGTCTACTGACAGGGTTTACCCTGTTACCATTGACCCAGTTGCATCAATAGACGACCCAAATGATATTGCTTCCTGCTATACACCTTCCTATCAGGCCAGCGTTCTAAGCGTTGGTGTTCCTGCAGGAGAATTAATTACAAACACTTATCTTTTATGGGAATTTACCGCTCTGAATGTTGGTTGGCTTGAAGACCAAATGTCTTATGTTTCCGGAGTCAATGGCTCTACTCCTGTTTACTATGGTTCAGGAGCTTATGAAGGCACACAAGTTTATTCTACTTATTCAACAATCGGAAATTCAACTTCAACAGGTACTGCCTCATATACATTTTATGCTTCACGCATTTGGGGTGGTAGCGGATGCGATCTCACTTACAACTATATTACCCGAAGACGTATTGAAGTAACTTATGGTTCCTGGTCATGCAATAATTATAACAACTATCACAGCCATGTTAATGGCACTGGTTATGCCCCTTGTGGCTCTTATGCCGTAACAAGTACTATTGGCCCCGGTCAGTATCAAAGTCATTATGCTTATTTCGGTTCGTCTTATACCATAAACACCTGTGGTACTTCCAATACACCCAGTTTTGACTCTCAGGTTAGCGGTTATCAGGGTGGTTCTGCCATACTGTATTACAACGATGATGGCTATTCTGCATGTACTTCCAATGGCTTCCCTACAGGCTCTTCTTTAGATTCTTGGGTTGACTGGACTTCCCCTGTAACAGGTTGGGTACAAATACAAGTTACACGATGGAATTGTATATCATGGACAGCAGGCATTGGTTCTGCTATTTTAAGAGTAAAGGAAAACCCACCTGCTACGCCGGCTTTACCTACATTATCCCCTGCAGGAGGAACTTATTGTGATGGTGCAGCTGTATATCTGATGGCTGTCGGCTCACCACCCACAGGCATAACCTGGTACTGGCAGACAACCCCCACGGGTACCAGCGTAGCCTATAGCGGCACAACATTCCAATTAACAACAACTGGAACATATTATCTAAGACCCCAGTCTTCAAGTGGTTGCTGGGGTACCGCTACGGCAGGAACCTCAGTTACTTTCTACCCCGGTGTTTCCAATAATACTATCTCTGCCAATCAGACTATCTGTTCAGGCAATGCCCCAGCCACGATAGTTGGCACGGCCCCCAATGGTGGCTTAGGACCTGGAACTTACAGCTATGGATGGGAACAAAGCATAGATAACGGCTTAACATGGGGCAATTGTCCGGCTCCTAATCAAAACATTAATTATTCTCCAACAGCTATATTTCAAACTACACAATACCGAAGATGGGTGCTTTCAGGTCCCTGCCCTGCCAATGTTTCAAACGTCGTTGTTATTACTGTTGAACCAGGTATTGGTGCAGGCACTATCACTGCCGATCAGGGTATTTGCTACAATACCACTCCTACAGGGTTAACTGGATCTCCACCAAGTGGTGGTACCGGCATCTATGCTTATCAGTGGCAGGAATCAGTAGGTTGCACCGGCAGCTGGTCGGATATTGGAGGTGCTACTGCCTTTAACTATAATTTCCCTGGTAATTTAACGCAAACTACTTGTTACAGAAGAAATGTCACCGGTGGCGTTTGCCCATTAGTCAGTTCTAACACTGTAACTATTACTGTATATGGCGATTTAATGCCAGGTTCCGTTGGCACAAATCAATCCGTATGTTATAACGCACCTCCTGCTGCGTTTACTCAAACAGCTGCAGCAACAGGAGGTAATGGCTCTTATAACTACCAATGGCAACAACAAATTGGCTGTGTTGGTGGATGGTCTGATATAGGTGGCGCCACAGCCACAACCTATAATTACGGAAGCACTTTGTTTCAAACTACTTGCTTCCGCAGAAGAGTCATTTCCGGTGCTTGCAATCCCGTTTATTCAAACACTATCACTGTAACTGTATATGATGATGTAACACCCGGTACTATTGCAGCTAACCAATCTATTTGCTACAATACAACTCCGGCTGCCTTTTCTAACATAGCTCTTCCTGCTGGCGGTGTTGGCGCATACAACTATCAGTGGCAACAGCAGACCAATTGCAGTGGTGCATGGTCTGATATTACGGGTGCTACAAGTTCAACACTTAACTATACGTCTAACCTTATTCAGACTACTTGTTTTAGACGAAGGGTTATCAACACCTGTAACACTGTTTACTCTAACATTTTAACTGTTACAATATACCCCAATCTAACCCCCGGTTCTGTTGGAAATACTCAGTCAATTTGTTATAATACAACACCGGCCGCTTTCGTAAACATACAACTTCCAACAGGTGGAACAGGACCATTTACTTACCAATGGCAACAGCAACCAGGCTGTTCAGGTGCATGGAGTGATATTGGAGGCGCAACAGCTTCTACTTTTGCATATTCAGGAAACCTTACCCAAACAACTTGTTTCAGAAGGGTTGTTACAAATTCTTGTGGAACTGTTAATTCAAGCCCTATTACCGTAACAGTTTATGCCAATTTAACGGCAGGTACAATTGCCGCTAATCAAAGCATTTGCTACAACCAGATTCCTGCTCCATTTACCAATAGTGGTTCTCCTTCAGGTGGTTCCGGCAGTTATGGTTATCAGTGGCAAATTCAACCCGGATGCGCCGGACCATGGTCAAATATTTCTGGAGCCACCAGCAATATTTATACTCAAATCACACCTCTTACACAAACTACTTGCTACAGAAGACAAGTGACTGATCCCTGCGGTGGTCCTTTAAATTCAAACACAATAACTGTTAATGTTTATCCTCAGACTGTTGTCAGTTTCTCCGGCTTGGCAGGACCTTATTGTATCAATCAATCTACACCTGTACCCCTTACCGGAACTCCTCCCGGAGGCACATTCAGCGGTACCGGTGTTCAGGGAAACACCTTTGTACCTTATCTGGCTGCTGTAGGCACCAATGTGGTGACTTACACTTATATTGATGGCAATGGCTGTACTAATAGCCAGTCACAAAATGTTATTGTTACTGGTTTACCTATTGTAAGTTTCTCTGGTTTGGTTGGACCATATTGCGAAAACAGCAACACACCTATCACTTTAACTGGTTTCCCTGCAGGTGGCACTTTTAGTGGTACAGGTATCAGTGGAAATACATTTATCCCTTCATTAGCCGGACCGGGATATTTTCAAATTACTTATACTTATCAGGATGCTAACGGCTGCACCAATTCAAGTACTCAATCTGTTCTTGTCTCTGCTTTACCCTTAATAACTTTTTCAGGTTTAGCAAGCAGTTATTGCATCGACAGCCCCAATGCAACACTTACTGGATTTCCTTCAGGTGGCACATTCTCAGGCCCAGGAATTACAGGCAATGTTTTTAACCCTGCCGCTGCAGGAACTGGTATTAAAACAATAACTTATACTTTTACAAATTCTTATGGATGCTCTAATTCTACAACTCAGAATACTACTGTAAATCCATTACCCGTAGTAAGCTTTAGCGGATTACAAGCCAACTACTGCATTAACGGAACGCCTGCCCCACTTACAGGCTCTCCTTCGGGCGGCACATTTACAGGTGTAGGAATAAGCGGAAACGCATTTTATCCTTCTATTGCAGGTTTAGGACCTCATAATGTAACTTATACTTATACTAATGCCAACAATTGTACAAGTTTTCAAACACAATCTACCACAGTAAATAATGTTCCTGTTATTACTTCTACTGATACTATTTATACATGCTCAGGTCAAAGTGTAAATTACACCATAAATTCTTCAATTCCTGGTTCTTCATACTCTTGGACTGCTGCCCTTATTGTTGGTTCTGCTTCTGGTTTTAGTTCCGGCTCAGGAGGTGTCATTAATAATGTTATCGTTAATGTTTCTCCTTCTGCAGCTCTTGTTAAATATGTAATTACACCTACATCACCAGGTGCTCCTCCTTGTGTTGGCACTCCTTTCACGCTTATTGTAATTGTCAGACCCTATCCAACTCTTTTTGCAGGAAATGATGCTCAAACTTGTTCAAATGTGCCTTATACAATTTCTGACGCTACTACAGATCCTCTAAACTCAATTAACTGGACAACAAGCGGACTGGGTAGTTTCAACAATCCTGCGCTGATGAATCCTACTTACATTCCTAGTTTGAATGAATCGGGCAATGTGTTTTTAATTATGACGGTTACCAATCAATTGGGATGTCCTAAAAAAGATACCCTCGTTCTAAATATAAGCTTTGCACCTATACCCAATGCAGGAAGCGATCAAACTATCAATTGCGGTGGTGCCGGTATTGCTATAGGTACTGCTGCTTTACCTAATTTAGTTTATAACTGGACTCCTACAACGGGCTTAAGCAATCCTAACATAGCCCAACCTTTAGCCAATCCGATGTCTAACACAACTTATACGCTAAATGTTACCAGCACACTTAATGGATGCCATGCAACTGACAATGTAGTCATTACTGTAAGCGGAGCGCCTGCTGCTAATGCCGGTGCCGATCAGAATATAAACTGCGGAGGTGCCGGTGTGCTTATCGGCTCAGCTCCTGTTGGAGGAATGGGATACAACTGGTCTCCTGTTAATGGCTTAAACAATCCCAATATAGCTCAGCCAATGGCCACCCCATTGTCTAATACAACTTACACACTTACTGTCACAAACTTATCTACCGGTTGTTATGCAACTGATGATGTTGCCATTACTGTTATTGGTGCACCCACTGCTAATGCCGGCCCCGATCAGTCAATAAATTGCGGCGGTAATATAGGTATTGTCATTGGTTCTCCAGCTATTGCAGGCATGAGTTACAACTGGCTGCCGGCTACCGGACTAAGCAACCCTAATGTTGCCCAACCTACTGCGAATCCTTTATCCAATACAACTTATGTGCTTACTGTTACTGATTTGTTAACTGGTTGTTATGCAACTGACAACATGGTATTAACAGTTCTTGGAGCGCCTACTGCTAATGCAGGGCTAGATCAGTCAATCAATTGCGGTGGCTCCTCTACTACTATCGGAACACCGGGAACAGTCGGTTTGACATATAATTGGCTTCCATCTACAGGCTTAAATGATCCAAATATTGCACAACCTAGTGCTAATCCTTTATCTAACACAACATATCAGCTCATTGTTACAGATTTATCCACCGGTTGTTACGCAACAGACGCTATGACTATTACAGTTATAGGTGCTCCAAATGCTAATGCAGGTATAGACCAGTCAATAAATTGCGGTGGTGCAGGTATAACCATAGGTACAGCAGCCGTTGGCGGTATGGCATATTCTTGGAACCCGTCCAATACCCTTTCTAACGCGAATATTGCGCAACCTGTTGCTACACCTCTTGGCAACACTGTTTATACTGTTACCGTAACAAACATGGGAACAGGTTGTTTTAACACTGACAACGTGACTGTATCTGTAATAGGTGCACCCGCTGCCAACGCAGGATTAGATCAATCAATCAATTGCGGAGGTCCCGGAACAATTGTTGGGACACCTTTAGTTTCGGGCATGGCTTACGCATGGATTCCTTCTACTGGACTTAGTAATCCTAATATTGCACAACCTACGGCACTGCCTTACACTAATACCAATTACACTTTAATTGTCACAGATATAGGCACAGGATGTTATGCTTCAGATAATGTATCAATTACTGTAATTGGGGCACCTCCGGCTGACGCAGGTCCCAATCAGACTATTGGTTGTGGTGGACCCGGCACTGCCATTGGTATGCCTTCAATCAGTGGCATGTCATATACCTGGGCTCCCGCCTATGCACTGAGTGGGACTAATATTGCTCAACCTACTGCAACGCCTTTGGGAAACACCACTTATTATCTTACCATTACCAACACATCAACAGGCTGCTATGGTGTGGATTCTGTTACAATAACTGTTTCAGGTGCTCCCGTGGCTAATGCCGGAATTGACCAGACCATCAGTTGCGGTGGTGCTGGTGTCACTATTGGTTCAAGCGCTGTTGTGGGTATGAATTATAACTGGTCCCCGGCTTACGCTTTAAGCAATGCTACTGCTGCACAACCTACTGCAACTCCTTTGGGTAATACCCCTTATTATTTAACAGTTACCAGTCAATCTACAGGTTGCTTTGGCACCGACATGGTAAATGTTAATGTTTTAGGAACACCTTCGGTAAATGCCGGGGTTAATCAGGCAATTCCTTGCGGTGGTCCTGGTGTGCTTATTGGCACTACCGGCAATGTAGGGATTAGTTATTCTTGGTCTCCGGCTTTAGGTTTGAACAATCCTGCTATCGATAAACCTTTAGCCACACCTTATGCTACAACCAACTACATTCTGACAGCTACTAATGTAAATGGTTGTTTTGCAACAGACGATGTGCTTATTAGCGTAGTAGGTGTACCTTCTGTATATGCAGGCAGCGATGCCACTGTGTGTGCCAACAGCATATATCTTGTTCCTGATGCTACCAGTTCCAATTCAATGGTTACCTGGACTCACACTGGCATTGGAAACCTGACTAATAATACCACCACTTCGCCTACCTATAATCCTTTAACTACTGAATTTGGAACTATTGTCCTTACTATGACTGCTGTTTGCAATACTGATACTGCTTCAGATGATATGAATCTTACTATTTTCCCATTCCCTATAGCAACATTTTCAAATTTAGATTCAGCTTATTGTATTGATAATCCTGGCAATTTATTGATTGGATATCCTTCAGGAGGCACCTTCTCTGGCGCTGGTATTTCGGGGAATTTTTTCACTCCTGCAACGGCCGGTGTTGGCACTCATCCTATAAACTATATATATACCGACATCAATGGTTGTACAAAAGATACGACCAAATCAACCATTGTAAACCCACTTCCTGTTGTATCATTCTCAGGTTTAAGCAGCAGCTATTGCTCTTATGATGCTGCCTTTTTAGTAGGTACTCCTACTGGTGGAACTTTCTCTGGGCCTGGTATTGTTGGCAGTATTTTCTTTGCTTCTATTTCCGGTGTAGGTACTTTTAATATTGTGTACACTTACAAAGATGCATACGGTTGTATTAATTCTCAAACTCAGACTACAACTGTAACTCCTTTGTCGAATGTTGACTTCACTGGTTTAGCTACTGATTATTGTGTCTATGAACCTTTGGTAACTCTTACCGGAATTCCTGCAGGCGGTACTTTCAGCGGTCCCGGAATAGTTGGAAATGACTTTGATCCTTCATTAGCAGGTGTAGGCAATCACTCAATTAATTACGCCTATTCCGACAGTTACAATTGTATAAATGATATTACAAAACAAGTTGATGTCCATGGTATGCCGGCAGTATCTTTGAGTGGCCTCAACAGCAGTTATTGCTTAAATTCACCCAATGCACTACTCACAGGTTATCCTGTGGGTGGCACTTTCTCTGGTCCAGGCATTTCTATTAATACATTTAGCCCTTCTATGGCCGGAGCAGGAAATCATGTAATAACCTACACTTATATGGACACCAACTCATGCGTAGGTTCTATTAGCTTGAGTGTTGTCGTTTTTGCACTGACTCCCGTTTCATTTACCGGATTAAATCCAACCTACTGCATCAACGACTTATCAGCTCCTTTGCTTGGCATACCTGCCGGAGGAACTTTCTCAGGTCCCGGCATCACTAATGACTTCTTCAACCCTTCTTTGTCCGGTGCCGGTACTTACAATATAATTTATACGCATACCGATCTCAATGGATGTACCAATACCTCTACCCAGTCCGTCACTGTCCACCCATTAACCCCGGTAAGCTTCTCTGGGCTTCCTTTGCAGTACTGTTTAAACGGCACCCCTCTCACTCTGGTCGGCTCTCCTGCCGGTGGAACATTCAGCGGACCGGGTATTACAGGTAACTCATTTAATCCAACTACTGCAGGTGTAGGCATGCAAAGTATTACATACACTTATACAGATGGAAACTCCTGCACTAATTTTCAGACAAAAGATGTTAATGTATTACCTCTCCCTGTCGTTGACTTCATAGGATTGAATACTGAGTATTGTGTAGATGCGCCAACAGTTACCCTTACAGGTTTCCCAACAGGTGGTACTTTCTCAGGTCCAGGCATTTTTGGCAACACTTTCGATCCGTCTGTAGCTTTACCGGGTACTCATTCCATCACTTATTCTTATACTGACGCCAATACTTGCACCAATTCTTTCTCCCGAACCGTTATTGTTCATGATTTGCCGGTGGTCAGTTTGGCTGCACTTGCAAATGTCTGCCCCAATTATCCCGCATTTGCTCTTACAGGGGGCAGTCCTTTAGGTGGTACTTATTCTGGACCCGGTGTAAATTCAAATATTTTCTATCCTGATATCGCAGGTGCCGGTGTTCATAACATTACTTACAGTTATCAGGATGCCAATTCATGTATCAACGCTTCAACACAGCCTCTTACCGTTAATCCGCTTCCTGTTCTGACTATTTCCGGATTAAGCGCTCTATATTGCTTTAATGCTCCTTCTGATACTTTAACAGGTACGCCTGCAGGAGGATATTTTATTGGTGATGGTATCAGTGGTAATATTTTCAATGCTGATAATGCCGGAGTTGGCTTACATGATATCGGTTATGTTTATACCGATAACTTAAGTTGTACTGATACTTTAATACAAACAATTGAAGTTTTAGCATTACCCCATTTGGCAATTTCCGGTATAGATACTGTCTATTGTGTTGATGCGCCTCCCGTTTCAATTGGGGGATTCCCCTTAGGTGGAACTTTCTCAGGACCCGGAATTTCCGGTAATATATTTACAGCTTTTGATGCCGGTGTTGGTTTGCACGATATTCTTTATGCTTACACCGATACCACTACGGGTTGCACAGATACTCTCATTCATACTTTAAACATTAATGGTTTGCCAAACCTGACACTTATTCCATTTAATAATGTTTGCCTGTTCGACCTTCCATTTGCATTGACAAATGGCAGCCCTGCAGGCGGTTCTTATTCTGGCAATGGTGTTGTATCTAATGTTTTCAATCCTTTCTTTGCCGGAAGTGGCTCTCATTTGATTACATACTCTTATAAAGATTCTTTGGGTTGTATAAACAGTATCTCTGATAGTATTCTTGTAAATACCAATCCCACTGTCACATTTGATCTTAGCATTACTGAGATTTGCTCTAACGATTATCCGCTGCTTTTAACTGAAGGATTGCCTTTGGGTGGAACATATTCCGGCGCTGGTGTTGCTGACAGCACATTCAATCCCTCACTAGCTCCGATTGGTGTCAATTATATATATTACACTTATTTAGACACTAACGGCTGCGCTACTACCGACTCCTCTTATATTAAGATTCACCAGGCTCCTGTTGCTAATGCTGGCCCCGATTTAAATATTTGCGCAGGCACCTCAACAAATATTATTGTTAATGGCGGGGATTTCTATTTATGGAACACCAATGAAACAACCTCTGAAATTATAATTAATCCTTTAGATACTACTATTTATTGGGTCATTGCATACAATTATAACAGCAACAATAATTTTATATGTACTGATACCGATAGTGTTTATATTAATGTTATTCCTTTACCTGAAGTAGTTCTAACTTCTGATGCCGACAATAATGTGGCCAGTTATGGTCAGGAAATAACATTTACTGCTAATCCACCAAACTATGAATTATATGAGTTTTATGTAAACAGCATTCTTGTCCAATCAGAATTAATTAATACTTACATAACAAGTTCTTTGGAAAATAACAATATAATTGTTGTTATTGCTAAAGACAGCCTTTGCATAGGCAATCCCGATTCATTATTATTGAGAGTCAAACCTGTCTCAAATGCATTCACTCCCGACGGTAATGGCAAAAATGACTTGTTTATGAAAGGATATGACCTTAGGGTTTACAACAGATGGGGACAGTTGTTATATGAAGGTCTTGATGGATGGGATGGCACATATAATGGAGAACCTTTACCCGGCGGTACATATTTCTATGTAACTACTGTTTATTCTGACGATAGGTCTGAAATAATATCAATCATTAAAGGTTCAGTTTTACTAATTAGAGAGGATTAAATTATTCATACATTATTTGTATAATGAAAAATAAAAATATAATAATAGTTTTTTTATTGTTGTTCATTACTCAGTTAGCTTTCTCACAAGCCATTACAGCATTGGATAAAGCCGACCTGGAATTTGGAAGTAAAAACTTCTTCAAAGCTACCGAGCTTTACAAAAAAGCATTGAAAAATTCTGATAAAGAACAAATTAAAAGAATTTATTTTCAGTTAGGTGAGTGCTACAGGCAGGTCAACAATTATGGACAAGCTCGTCAATGGTACACCAAAGCTGTTGATGAAGGCTACAGCAACCCCGTTATCAACTTCCATATTGGCAATTTATTGCTGGTCGGGGGCGATTACCGAAGCGCCAAGAACTATTTTGAAAAATACCTGCAGTCTGACCCCGAAAATGCTTTGGCCAAAGGCAAGTTAGAATCCTGCAAATTCGGCATCTCCCTCGAAACAGACAAGCCTTTCTACGAAGTTAAAAACTGCCGAGAGCTTAACTCCGAGTCAAGCGATTATTCTGTGACTTTTATCAGCGACACAAAAGTTGTTATTTCTTCTATGCGTATGGAAACTGGTAATGGCAGAATTGACCCCCGCACC
>Ga0172368_10006948_pt1 | contig 12001 bp, 9 predicted proteins | sample Lak11m_FD_114540 | JGI IMG/M metagenome (GOLD analysis project Ga0172368, IMG submission 114540) | Freshwater microbial communities from Kabuno Bay, South-Kivu, Congo - kab_022012_11m | ecosystem: Environmental > Aquatic > Freshwater > Lake | place: Democratic Republic of the Congo: South-Kivu...
AATTTTTCCTCAAAGATCTGCGGGAAATAGAATATATCATAATTGGTTATCATACCGCCGATTTCCATTTTTACCAGCTGATTTATGCGCGCCGGATCAAAGCCCAGTTCCTTGAAATTCATGATGCCGGTCGCTGAATGGCAGGAAGAGCACTTGATAAACTCTTTGATTTCTGTGCCCCGGTGCAGCCGGTCCTCGATTTCTTTCTTTTGCTCCGGAGAATAGGTTTTCCCCTGCTCCATATACTTTTTAGCTTCTTCCACCCCCTCTTCTGACATCACAGCCTTCCACTCATCGTTTACCTGGATAAAAGGCGTCAGCTTGGAGTAATGGTCGTCAGTCTCCGCGAACAGGCCGTTTGAAATATCAATCGCGGTGCCATAGGGTTTGCCACTGGGTTTATGAGCAGTGGGGTAAACCCATCCGAATTTAACCTTCCCCTCAAACTCCTCTTTTAAATGGCACGCATGGCAGGTCAGGAACTCCGTATGCAGGTTCATGATGGCCTTGGCTTTTTTGTTCTTGCCATGGGGATAGGGTGAATGGCAGACCAGGCAGGTTGATTTATCCGCCCATGCTTCAAGGTTTATGTCCTCGGTCACCAAATGAAAATGCTCGTGCTTCTGTTTGCGCTCCTGCTCTTTTATACGCATCGTCTGGAACGACATTTCTTTGGTCTTTGTCTCCGCCGGCTCCTTGCGCCGCTCGAACTGCACCCTGAAGGTTAGATATGCGCTGAGCAGAGCGGAAAGAGCTATGATGATGATAAAAGCGATAAACGGCTCTGCGCCAGGTTTTCTCTCATTACTGCTCATTGCCCTGCCCTCCTTTCGCCAGTTTGTCTTCTTCGCATTCGGCAACACCCTCCGCCACCTGCCGCTCATACTCAAGATAGTGCTCCTCGATCTGATGGTCGCGGGCTATGCGGCCGTTCCAGAACGTCCATTGCAGCGGGAAGCGGCCCGGCGCGATGTGCACGTTGTAGAGGTGCCAGAGCGTAATGACCAGAAAGGCCAGCACCGACTCGTCCGCATGGAGCAGACGCAGCAGGTTGAATGACACTTTCGGAAACGGGAGATACATGACCATGCTTTCCGGAAAGAGCAGGCACACCCCGGACAGTGTCAGCACCGAGCAGCCCCAGATCATTGCCAAATAGTGGACCTTCTGTTTGTACATGAATTTTTCCATGTGCGGCCGCGCCTTCTCCAGCCCGAGGAAATAGCGGATATCAAAATAGAGGTCTCTGGCATCCCTCAACAAAGGAAACTGGGTGCGGCGGATGTCAAAGGTCCTGCTGCTCATCTTGCGCAGGGTCCCGCAGACCAGCACGATGACATGATAGAGGCAGTTAAAGGTGAACAGGGCAGCGTTGAACCGGTGTATTACCCGCGTCACATTTATCCCGCCCATCAGGTTGATCACCTCATGGGAGATAGCTGAATTATGAAAGTACAGGGGCAGGCCGGTGGCAACCGCCACGGTAAACGTAATCCCCACGAGGAAATGATTGATTACAATATTTATTGAATACCGGGGGTAATCTCCCCGGGAATTGAAATCCACGTAGCGGTGCAAATTTGGAATTTCGCCGATATGCTGCCTGCCGGCCGGCAGCGTGCCGGTGAATTTCTGCGGGACCCGCAGCCAGCGCGAGAACCGCGCATCCCGGTTTCTGAGCCGGCCGTACGTCTCCATACCCATCAGGGTAAAGAGAAAAAACAGGGTAAACCACATGACCCCCTGCATAGCGGATTCAATCATGGTGATTTCAACGCCCTTGTCCTTGTCCTTGCTCAGATGGCTGTCAATATCTGATATCTTCGGACTTGCTCCGGGATGACAGCCGTCAGCCTGGCAGGTGCGGTACCGGTTTTCCGGGTTGACGGATGATTTCGGGTCCGAAGCCGGTAGAATGTTATGAATCGTTCCGCCGGCATGACAGTTGGTGCAGTCAGCCGTGTCCTTCCCCCCCAGCTGCAGGATGCGGTAGTGGATGGTTTCCTTGTAGGTTTCAACCACTTCCGCGCGCGCACCGGTAAACCCCATGACATTCTGAAAATCCTTGTCCGCATGGCAGCTTGAACACAGCTCCACGATCTCAAGCGGCTTTCTCACGTGCTTGCGCTTGAAGCGGTGATAGATATGGATAAAGATATCTTTCAAACCCTGCTCCTTATGGCAGTTCATGCAGCGCTTCAGCACGGCGTCTGAAGGCACCTCTTCGGACAGTTCATAGACATCATCCAGGTGGCAGTATTTGCAGTCCGGCTTGAGCTGTGCCACCTCCGGCCTGTCATTCGGCCTGACGCCGTGAATGCTGTTGCGATAATTCTCGGCAACGTCCCGGTGGGAAAACGGGCCGCCGCTCATCAGCTTCCATTTATCGAGATGGCACTCCTTGGCGCAGTCAACCTTTTTGGCCTGCTCCTTGTGCGGCACCTGGTCTATGTCGGTGTGGCAGTCAACGCACGCCACATCGCGGTGAATCGATTCATTATGCAGCTTTGCATCTACATAATAATTATGCAGGACCCCCTTTTCATCATACCCCCGGAGCCTGCGGTACTTATGGCAGAACAGGCAGTTTTCCGGATCCCGGGCGAATGCCAGGGTGCTCAGCACCGGCAGCAGTAAAAAGCAGCCAACAACACAGAGCGGCACAATCTTTTTGTAATTCATCGGGCTACCTCGATATCGTTATTTAAAATTTGATATACACAGACCCGGTTGGCAATCATGTCCACCACGAACAGCCGCTGCTGCCTGTCAATCGCTATGCCTACCGGTGTTTTCCATTTTATGATTTTCCCGGACTCATCCCCGGCCACGGACAGAAAGCTGCCGTAACGGTTGAATACCTGTATTGCCCCCAGGTAGCTGTCGCTCACAAACACCCTATTGTCCTTATCCACGCACACGCCCTTGGGCCGGTAGAGCTGGCTGACGTCAACGCCCCACTCGCCAATGGTGCTGACTGCCTTTCCCTTCGGCTCCCATGCCTGAACACGGGTATTGAGCACGTCGACAATCAGAACCGTGCTGTCCTTTCCAACCGTAATGAAAAACGGGTAGCGGAACTCCTGGCGGCCATCGCCCTCTTTGCCCCAGCGCTCAAGAAAGGAAAATGTGTCCAGGGAGTATAAATGCAGGCAGTGGTTTTCATTGTCCACCACGTATATTATCTTGCGCCCCTCATCAAGCGCGAGATCTACCGGGTCGCAGGGATGCCGGGCGTCTCTCAGCATAACAGGAAATTCAGCCTGCGCTTTCCCTTCAGCAGAAAACACCTGCACGCGCCGGTTGCCGGTATCAGCCACAAAGACCCTGCCCCGGCTGTCAAGGGTGAGCCCGACGGGGGATGCAAACTGGCCCTTTGCCGCACCCCGGCTGCCGAAGGAAAACAGAAAAGCCCCCCTTTCATCAAACACCTTGACCTGATTGTTCACCCCGTCAAGCAGATATATCCGGTTATCCTTCCCCACAGCCACGTCGCTTGGCTGAAGAAAGTCGTGCTCGATGTCAAACAAATGCCTGAGCGGGGTTATTTTATAGGCGCGCGCGCTGCCTGCAAAAAACAGTACCAGCACTGCGGCCAAAACAAGCACGTATGATCTGCGGCGCTTCATTGTTTTTCAGGCTGCCTCTCGGGTTCAAGAAATTTTGGCGTGTGAAACACTTCGTACTGGTCAATCATTCTGGTTATCTCGTCGCTGGTCACCATGGCGGCCCGTTCCCGTGAATACCCGATATCCCCCAGAGGTATAAACGGGTTTTGCTTCCGGTGGCACTCATTGCAGGTGACCGGCTGCTTGGACGTGTCCTTGTGAATCTGCTTGAGGATCTCTTTTTTCTGTTCCTTGCCCAGGCCCGTTTCCTTCAGACTGTCAACCAGCGTATTGATTACCGTCCGATCCTGCTCGATTGTTTTCAGGTCCGGCTTTGCCTCGCAGGTTTCACAGGGATTGAGCTTTATATCCAGCTCGTCAATCGGCGCGTCGCCGATCTGCGGGTCAGGCACGAATTCACCGGTTGACCGGCGGTACCAGTAATACGGCAGATGCGGTTTCCCCTCCTGCGGCCGGACATGGCAGGTCTTGCAGCCGAAATACAAATTGTGCATGTTGAGGAAGGCCCTGGTGTTTTCCGCTTTCCCGTGGGGCAAATCCCCATGGCACTTGATGCAGGCTGATGTGGTTTCCGGCCCCACCTTCAGCTCGATGCGGTGATAATGCTTTTTAATCTTTTTTTCTTCAATGAAACGGTAGCCGCGGTACATCTGCTTGCCTTCGGCAGCTTCCAGCACTACTTCTTCAAAAAATTTCGGCTCTGCCGGCGCCTCCACTTCGTGGCTGGGTTCGGTAGTCACAATCTGGTAGCCCATGATAAAAGCAGAGTGATAGATAACGCGGCTGATGAGCACCGTGGCCGCGATAATTGCAATTATATATATTCCCATGAAGGCCTTCTCGACCGCCCTCGCTAACAAGCCGGTCTTAAAGCGCTCTTTGAGCGCGTTGGGCCGCACCCGGTCCTGAAGATTCGCGTCCTGCATCGCCCGCACATAATCTTCATAATGATACTCAACCATCTCCCGCTCGTCAATCAGGCCGTTCAGCCACGCAGCTCCCATGGGGAAAACCGCCGGCGCCAGATGCACATTGTACAGGTGCCAGATGAAGATAACGATAGAGGCAAGAAACGCCTCGTCACTGTGGGCGATGTAGGCAAAGTTTAAAACATTGCCGGAGAAAAACTGCGTGACATATTCCTTGTACCAGAGGAAATAGCCGGATATGCCGATAACCGGAACGCCCCAGAAAACCGCCAGATAGCCGAACTTTTCCTTCAGCCCGTGAAACACCAGAGACGGCCGCTCGTTGGTGATAAACAGGAAATAGCGCAGGACCACAAAAAGCTCTTTCAAATCCGTGAGGTTCGGGACCATGGGCATCTGGAAAAATGCGGCCAAAAAGGTCCGCAGGGTAAGGTTCCCTTCTTCCCGCAGGGGAACGATATAGTAGCGCCAGAAGCAGATCAGCACATATATCGCGTGGTATATGAAGGTCACGGTCATAATAACCGCACTTACCCGGTGCAGTATGGGTGCGTAGGTAATGCCTCCCACCAGGGCATAAATTTTTGGCCCCCACCACGTTGAGTGGAATTTCAGCGGCAGGCCGGTAGCCGCAAGCAGGGTAAAGGAGACAAACAGCAGCACATGCTGGATGCGCTGGTTTAACGTGAGCCGGTGGAAATAGATGTTCCCGTTTTTTTCAATAACCTGTATCGCTCTCATCATCCTTTTTTTCCTTTTTAATCAACGCCGCGTTGGGAAAAATATTGCGCAGCATATCAAGCACGGTAAACAGCATCAGGGGAATAAAGCTGCCAAGCGTAAGCAGCACGAAAAATACCACCGCGTAGAACTCGACCGGGTTCTTGTGCGGCGCGACAATCACATGCGCCTTGTAGCCCGCGAGGTTCAGCGCCGCATTGGGATGGCACTCAACAGCGGAGCAGGTTTTATAGATATTGTCTTTATATGCCGCGGATTCCGGGTCCTTGAAGTTGTGTATCGAATGGATGGATTCGCCGGGCACCACGTGGCAGTCATTACAGTCCGCTGCCAGCTCATTGCCAAGAGAGACGGCCTTGCCGTGATAGGTTTCCAGATAGGAGCCGATGACGTTTTCCAGTTTGTGCCGCTTCATCATGGCAGTATTAGCATGGCACTCCGAGCACATCTCCAGCAGCTCCTTCGGGCTGCGCTGCTTCTGCATCCGCGAGGTGAAATGGTTGTAAAACTTGCGCATGAATTCCTTATTCTCATGGCAGACCGAGCAGCGGTAAATGGTCATTTCCGCAAGACCCGGACGCTCTTCTTTCAGAAAGGCCAGCGGCCGGTACAGGGGGTCCTGGTGGCAGGTTTTGCAATCCGGATAGTCATCCGCGTTCTGTTTGGGCTTGCCGTCTTTTTCGACCGGGCTGTGCGCGCTTTTAGCCAGAAAATCAGCTACTTTTTTGTGGGAAAACTGCTTGCCCGACGACGGCTCGTTCATATGGCAAACCAGCATGCAGTCGACCTTTTTCGGCTCGCCGTGGGGGAATTTGTCGACATTGGCATGGCAGTCCGTGCACCGCAGGTTGCCATGAGGGCTGTTCACATACAGGTCTTCCGTCACGTACAGGAGCTTGAATTTGCCCTCTTTGTTGTGATAGCTCAAGCCGCGGTATTTGTGGCAGAACAGGCAGTTCTCCTCGTCGAACGCATTGGCAGCGGAAACGCAGAGACAAAGTGCTGCCGTCACTGCCAGTACTATGACGTGAACAATGATCGTTGACATATTTTTCTGCTGCACCAGGCTTTCTCCTCTTGCGCAAAGCGCTGTATAAAAAACTATAGTACGTAGTTATGTTGTTTTGTGCTGGCGGGTAAAATAAAGAAAATCCGTAATAGCCGGTAAGTCGCTATCGGGAAGTTCCCCCTGCGTCATTGCCGTTTATCCTCTGAACCAAATAGAACAGGGAATTTGAAATCCTTATATTCTTTTATCATCTTTACAATATCGATGCGGGAAAGGTCTGCGGCCCTGACCGCGTTGTACCCCAGTTCGCTGTAGTTCAGATATCCCTGTTTGCAGTGGCATTCCTCACAGGTAACGGGTTTCTTGGTGACCTGTTTCATCAGCTGCTGTTGAATTTTATCTCGCTGTTCCTGCGTATAACGGTCTTTGTTTTTCATAAAATCAAGCGCCAATTTTTCTTCCGGAAATGCATCAAGACGTTCAAACTCCTGCCCCGATGGTATTACCGGGACAACCTTGGCACCATAGTTTTCATCCTGACCCTTAACCTGTTTCAGCTGCCTGCCGGTCCGGTCGTCGAACCATTTAAACTGAATCGCTGAGCCCTGCTCTTTCCTGATGTGGCAGGTTTCACAGGCCAGGAAAAAGGTGTGCATGTTATAGTATGACCTGAATTCTTCAGATTTGTTGTGGCAGAAATTCCCGTGGCAGCGCAGGCACATGGGTGCGGTCGCACTATCAGTGGTTATTGGTTCATCAGATACATGAAAATGGCCGGCGCCAACTTCGCTGCGCAGCTTTTTAGTAAATTTTTCAGAAACAGCCGGCTCACTGGACACCGGTTGCCGGCGGGGCTGCTGAAAATAGAGAAACCGGGCAAGGCTGTATAGGCAGAAAATAATGGCCAGCAAAGCCAGGGATCCGAGCAGATTGTAAATAAGCTGTAATAAGGGATTTTTCATTTTCAGTTGGCTCACAGCCTTCAGCGTTCAGCTGTCAGCTGAGAATGATTAAACATCTGATGAACAACAAGCCAATATATCTTTCCACTTTCCACGTTTCACCATTCACTGTTCACTTTCCACTGTTTACCAACCGCTCATATTCAAGCGGGTGCTCTTCTTTCATTTCATGTTCTGATATTTTTCCGTCAAGCCAGATAGTGGACATGGGAAATTTCCCCGGCTTTAAATGGACTTCATAAAAATGCCACACCATGATGGCACTCGTTGCCAGTATCGCCTCCATGGTATGCACCAGCACTGAAACGTCAAAGATAAACTTCGGGAAATATTCCTGGAACCAGAGAAAAAGCCCCGTAACCGTTATGATGATGCCGCCGATCTGGCCGGTCCAGTATTCAAGTTTCTCCTTGTAATTAAAGCGGTCGAACAGGGGCTTTTCATGCATCCAGCCGAGGTAGTACGCCATATTCTTTCCCGCGTCCCGCACGTCCTGCAAACGCGGAAGCATGTCAAAGAGATAGTATCTTCCGGCCGCGGTAAAAAAAACATATCCTGCCTGGTAGACCATGTTCAGCATCATTACAATGGCAGCAATGCGGTGGATTATCCCGCGCCAGTAAAATACCAGGTTTCGGTATTGCCCGAGTGGAGCTACCCACTCCTCGGGAAGCTCCACCATGAACCCGGTTATAGCCAGCACGACAAATGTCGACCAGGTGATGTGGTGCTGCAGCCGCTCATGGAGATTAAGCCTTATATAATATTTTTCCGTACCGGGGGTCTGAAGCCTGCCGGCTGCTTTCATGGTATCCGGGTTCATTAATGCCTCCCCTTGCTGCGAAGCGTATTGTTAAAAATTAACCACAGCGCACAGATAAAATTATTAAAAGCCGTCAGCTGACAGCTTACAGATATTCTTACATAGCTTAATCTGATAATTTTGCTCTCACCTTTTGTATCGTTAGGCTTCTGGTGAAAGCAGTTACAGGCGGTGCGAGCAAAGGTTCTGGCAAAAACAAGCAGCGTTTCTTGCGAGCATGTAGACCGAACAAATGAACCAGAAGCCTAACAACAAATTTCAAATATCCTTGGTTAGCTTTATTAAGAACACAGAGTATTTCCCAGTGGTCTCTGTGTTTTCATTTTGTACCCTTTTTTTTACAAAACTTTTGACGCTACCTGCGAAGCTCACGCCGCGTGGCAAGGTAATCAAGGATCTGGTGCAGAATCATAAATCCTATTAAGCCGCCAATGAGCACCATGTAAAAGTATTTAATCAGGATTAAGATTATGCTCTGATAATAGCTCTGATCTCCGCTATCAACACGCCCAAGGAGCGCTTGGAACGGCTTCATCTGCCCTTTTTCTATGTCCCGCTTGCGCGCGAGCGCGTCTGCCTTGTTTTCAAAAAAACCGGTTTTATACTGGGCGGGGTGGATATTCCCCTGGGCGAAACTGGACGTGGCTTCCGGGTGGCATGCCTGCACCCCGCCCTGGTTGCTGCAGGTTCGCACTAGGTTGTCTTTATGAATGGCAGAGCGGGGGTCAGTTTTGGGCATTATTTCATGGGAAAAATATCCGACCGGCGCGTGGCAGGTTATACAGTTGGGAGCATTCTGGTTTCCGTATTTTATTGCCTGCCAGTGGAACGTGTCGCGGAATGTGCCCACGGTCTTTATATTGTGCAGGGCCATCTTTTCCTCATCCTCGTGACACGATGTGCACAGTTCTACCATGCGCTTTGATGAGCGACGCTGGTTCAGCCGCTCGGTAAAATGATAATAGAACAAATTGGTCCAGTCATCCCTGGTATGACAGCCCCGGCACCGGTCAAGTATCTCCTGGGCAATCCCCTGCTCATGTTTCGCCAGGGTGCTGACCGGCGGGTAGATGCGGTTATCATGGCAGTAGGTGCAGGTGGGAAGGTTTTCGGGACGCTGGCTGGGTTTATCCCTGGGTCCCCTGCCGTGCACGCTCAGCTCATATTTCTCGATCATTTTGGCATGGGAAAAGGGCGTGTTGGATGACGGGTCAACCAGGTGGCAGACCGTAGCGCAGTCAACCTTTTTCGGCTCGCCGTGGGGGAATCCTTTAATATCCGTGTGGCATTCTCCACAACGGACTTTAGCGTGTACCGATTGGTTGTAGAGGGATTCATTGACATAGTAGAGGTGCTTCTTGCCCTCTTTATCAATTCTTCCCAGACCGGAATAGCGGTGACACAGCAGGCAGTTTTCCTCGTCAACGGCAAGCGCCGCGGATGACGTGCAGAAAATAAATGCCGGCAGTAATAGAAACAAGAACCTGCAGCTCATTTGACAGATTTCACGCAGCGAAAACCGACGTTATAGCTTCTCGCGTCAGGAAGCGAAAAAAAACGGTTGCTGACCCGCACCTCTCGCGCGTCACAATACCATGCCCCGCCGCGCAGAACTTTATGTGTTCCCGCAACCGGGCCCCGAGGGTTCTTCTCCGGACTCGAGTAATAATATGCACTGTCATACCAGTCCGAGCACCATTCCCACACATTCCCGGTCATGTCGTACAAGCCATATCCGTTCGGCTTTAGGCTCTTTACCGGCAGTATGCCAAAAGATTTAAAATTCGCATAGCCCGTGTCCGGCGTATCACCCCACGGGTATTTTCCGCGCATGCTCCCGCCGCGGGCGGCGTATTCCCATTCCGCCTCGGTGGGAAGTCGCTTGCCTGCCCAGGATGCGTACGCTGCGGCTTCCTCCCCGTTCACGCCGGCCACCGGGTCATCGGGCCGATCAATCTCCGGCTGCCAGTACAGGGGCGGCTGGTGGCCGGTCGCTTCCATGAACTTTTTATACTGCCCGATGGTTACCTCCTGCACATCAATGTAAAAAGAGCCGACATACACCTGATGGACCGGCGCCTCATCAGGGTCTCCATCTCCGGCCCCCATGCTGAACTTCCCGCCCGGAACCAGCACCATGGCGCTATGTTCTCCATAGCTGCTCTGCTGAGCATAGCCCGGCGCCGAACAGCACACAGCAATGCCAAGCAGTATAAAGAATGCTGTTTTGATCATGATCGTTTCTGGGAAAAAAGATTTTGCTGGTAGATTGTCTGTTTTATATAACACAAGATTATTGGTGAATTCCATATAAATAAACGAACAAAAAAAGAGAGTGCGTTTTACACTCTCTTCCCTGCGGGAACCGATATTCAATCGTCCCGGCCACAAACATGGTCGGGCGTGTGTGCCTGCACGCCTCCAGACAGACCAATCTGACAGCGCGCCAGAGCGGGATCGCTAATGAATCAGCGTGGAAGTTTTGCGCACATCCTCAAATGTCTCAAAGCGGGCGATCTCGCCGTTATGGCAGCCAAGGCAGGCAAAGTTGTCGGTGATAAACGCCCCCTGCATATCCTCGCGGAGCGCAGTCCCTCCCGGCAAAAACATATCCTGAGGGTTTGCCTCGGTTTTAATCCTCACGATATGCGTTCTCTCATCACCCGTGCGGTAGAGCCCGATGCCAGCCGAGGCGGATTTTTCAACAGCAAACGGCATGTGGCACTGCTCGCAGTCCACCAGTCCCTCCATGGTCAGGCCGACGTGTTTTGTCGGATGACAGGTCGTGCACGCGACCTTTATGGCGCTGGTTCGTTCCGTGCTGACGCTGTAGTGGGGATTGTGGCAGGTCGCGCAGGAAACATTAGACTGAGCATGCTTTGTGCCGAGCCATTCATTATACTGCTGCTGGTACTTGATAAACCCGTTCTGGGCTTCGATAACGCTGCCGTCATTGCGGGAATGACACCCGCCGCACAGCCCGGATGAGGTATTTATGACGATGAACTGCGGAGACCGGGTGAGGATGTGTTTACTGCCGGGACCATGGCAGACTTCGCAGCCGATAAACGGGTTATGACGTGTCTGCTGCCATGCGGCGAAAACACCCGAATGACACAGGCTGCAGGCATCAGAGCCAGCATACTCCGCCTGGTAAGGGGTAACCGTGAAAAAGACGCTTTGGATAATGCGTTCCTGCAATGGATTGACCAGGATGATCTCGACCTGCGCCGGGCCGTTTGCTATGAGCGGTGTAGTGATGGTCCAAGTTACCCGGTAATCACCCTTGAGGCCCACGCGAAATTTCAGCGGAAGCGCTGCAGACCAGTTTCCTCCCGTAACAGTGCCCCGCAACCAGGCAATGCCGGGCCGCGTGAGGGTAAAGGAAGCTTCAATATTCACAACATTGCCCGGCCCGAATTCTGTCGTGGGTACTCCAAGGTTATCGGTCAGCGTAATGCCGATAAAATCGAGCACTTCAATGCACAGACCAACCCCTGTAGAAGACAGCCCCAGCAGGATCACCATAAAAACACTATACATAACTACGAGAGATATTTTTTTCTGCACTGCTCGTATGCGAGATGATAGATTGTAAAATATGAACATATTGTGGAACGGTTGCAGCCCCTGATTGCTTTTTTTGCACTCCTTGCGCCACACATTTTATATACTATTTTTAATAAGTGTGTGCTGGTAAATTATTATATGATTCCTCATTAAATTTCAAGCACAACTATCCATAAAATAGCCAGATACTCGCAAAAAAACATTTTGACTTAATGAACTATAGTTTAGATTCTTCAGGTTAAGCCACAAGGCGCAGGGATAGTGCGCCGGGCGTACAAGCCGGTAAAAAGCTACGATAAAGAAGTCGAAAACAGGGCTGTTTCAGCCGGTTTGGTCGA
>Ga0172368_10006953_pt1 | contig 11997 bp, 8 predicted proteins | sample Lak11m_FD_114540 | JGI IMG/M metagenome (GOLD analysis project Ga0172368, IMG submission 114540) | Freshwater microbial communities from Kabuno Bay, South-Kivu, Congo - kab_022012_11m | ecosystem: Environmental > Aquatic > Freshwater > Lake | place: Democratic Republic of the Congo: South-Kivu...
AACGCGTACACCGCGATAATACCGAGTACGGTAAATCCAAAAGTCGCGGCACGTGCAATTACCATCGCTCGTTTCTCGTCAACCACATCATCTTTTTTAATTTTCTTCATCCAAATGCGAATCGGTTTATCAACATCATTTACCCAAATAGCTGCTGCGGCGTTTAGCAAGGTTGCAACGGTTGACATCAAAGCGGCAGCTATGGCAGCAATGATAAATCCGAACACACCCGGTCCCGTTAGAATATTTGAAATAACGACGAAGATACTATCTGGCGAAACATTTGGAGGAAGCAGATCGGGAAATTTAACAGAGATTGCTTTCGCTACCCATCCTCCGCCACCAACGACTATCGCCGAAAGAGGAAGCATGAACAAAATATTTATCGTTGCCGCTTTTCTTCCTTCGTGAACATTTTTCGTAGCCATGAATCGCATGATCAATCCCATGTTCATGAAAAGGAATCCGACTGAACCCGCAATCGCGTCTTCCCAAAATATTCCTACTGAATTGAATTCTGCCGGCGAGTTAAAATGAGCGAGCGGCAATTTCCATGATGTTGGAAGCAGATTCCAGAACGAATGCCATCCGCCAACGTAAGAAATACCGAGGAAGAAAACTAAAAAGCCCGCGAATAAAAGCATTAATCCCTGCACAAGGTCGGTAAAGATTACAGCTGTTTGCCCACCGAAGGTAATGTAAACACCAGTTACAAAAGCCGTTACCCATATAAGTCCCATGAGACTAACATGAAGTTGGATTCCGAAAATCGTGAGCGATTCCGGCATCAAAGGAAGAATCGCTTTTCCCATGGTGAGAAATCCAATGCCGGCATATCCGACTAAATAAAGGAGTTGCAGAATGGTAACAAGAAATCTCGCCGAAGGCGAAAACCGCTTTTCAAAATATTCAGGAATTGAGCGGATGCGGGAGTAAACGATGATTGGAAGCCATCCAAATAAAAAGAAGGGGACGAAAAACCAATCATTGATATATGACATTGAAGAGGAGAAGCCGTATTTAAATCCCATCGCCGAATATTTTACAAAACTGTGACTGCTGATTCCGGTAGCCACGATGGACATTGCAATAATCCACCAGGTGAACCTTCTTCCACCGAAGAAAAAGTCGTTTGTGTCGCTGTTATATTTGGCAAAGTACGTGCCGAATAACAGCATGGCAATCATGTAAACTACGAGAACAATCCAGTCGAGCTGGGTTCCTATATTGTGTATTTGGTGCATAAAATTCTCACAAGTAAAGTGCTGCGATGGTTAAAAAGGCGTGCATAACCACGAAGTAAAAGTAGCCGAAAATGAGAACCTTCCACCAGAAACGGTCTTTTTTCAATCGCATGTTAAGTGCTTTTGTTCTTCTGATGAGGATCATTCCGCCTAAAAAGAAAACTCCGCCGCCGATGTAGAGGTATAAAAAGGGGAGCCAGGTGTTAAAAAAGTTTATCATAAATATTCCAGCCTTGGTTCTAAAATTTTTTAGAGCGTGTTCCAAGTTACTAACGGTTTAAAAGAGATACAAATTATTTTACTGTTATCACGCAAGCCACTTTTTTTCAATTCGGCAGAATGTCTTATATTTCTGCCGGTTGAATACCGACACAAATTGTTCATACCTAAATTGTGAAATTATTAACAAGAAGGATACCGCATGGAACTCAGTTTTCTTGATGTTGGGGTTTTTGTTCTTTTCTTTGCCGTAGTAATCGGAACAAGTATGTTCAAAAGCCGGAAAGAAGAAACCGGAGAAGATTTCTTTCTTGCAAGCCGCGGGTTAATTTGGCCGATTATCGGCATTTCGCTTATCGCTGCGAATATTTCCTCAGAACAATTTATTGGAATGTCCGGACAAAGTGCCGGTAATGTGGGACTTGCAATTGCCAGCTACGAATGGATGGCAGCCATAACACTTGTTTTCGTCGCGTTCTTTTTCCTCCCAAGATTTTTAAGCAGCGGAATCTACACCATTCCCGAATTTCTCGAATACCGGTATAATCCCGTGTCCCGTTCAATCATGGCATTTTATACGATGGCAATTTATGTTGGTGTAACCATCTCGGCGGTTATCTATTCCGGAGCGATCACTATCTTTACCATTTTCAATATGGATATGAGAACATCAATTTGGATGATTGGAATTATCGCTGCGCTCTACACAACCTGGGGTGGTTTAAAAGCCGTTGCCTGGGCAGATGTCTTTCAAGGAACAGCTTTAATCTTGGGTGGTGCTGTTGTTCTCTTCTTCGGATTAAATGCAATCGGCGGACTCGATAATTTTTTCACCCACAACAAAGACAGACTGCACATGATCCTTCCGGCAAATCATCCGGTATTACCCTGGACGGCGCTTGTGGTCGGTTTGTGGATTCCAAATATTTATTACTGGGGACTGAATCAATACATTACTCAACGAACGCTTGCGGCTAAAAGTCTGCGGGAGGGACAACGGGGAATCATCTTTGCGGCGGCAATAAAAATTATTATTCCTTTTGTCATTGTTTTTCCAGGAATTATTGCGGCGCAATTGTATTCCGGAACAATGAAAAACACCGATGCCGCATATCCGCTGCTTATTAAAAATTTAATTCCTATTGGTCTGCGGGGATTTATGCTTGCGGCAATTGCGGGAGCTGTCATCAGCTCGTTGGCATCAATGCTTAACTCCGCTTCTACCATTTTCACCCTCGATATTTACAAAGTTTATGTAAACAAAAATGCTTCGCAAAAAAATCTTCTCTCCATTGGAAGAATAATGACGATGCTTTTTGTATTGCTCGGTTGTTTGATTGCGCCTTATTTGGGTGATCCGAAATTTATGGGAATCTTCACCTACATTCAGGAATTTCAAGGTTACATTTCCCCGGGTATACTTGCGGCATTTGTCTTTGGGATACTTGTGAAAAAAGCCCCTCCTGCTGCCGGAATGACCGCATTGTTAGCGTGCGTGCCGACGTATGGATTTCTGCAATGGCAGTTTAATGAAATAGCGTTCTTGAATAGAATGGCATTAACTTTTGGAATTGTTTTGGTACTGATGACCATTATTACGGTTATAAAACCATTGAAAGAGCCTGTACAACTTCCGAAGCGCGGAGATATTGATATGACGCCTACACCACAGCTCATTTGGTTCGGCGGTGCAGTTATTGCCGTTACTCTTGTTCTTTACGGAATTTTTTGGTAAGAATTGTTGCTCGCAGCCGGAAAATCAGTTCCGGCTGTGCGCAAAATAGTAACCGGAGGAAAGAAAAAATTGTTATCTTACTAAAGAAAGTTTTTAAAATGAACATTAGCAGTTAAAATTATCGATGGAATTAAAAAGTTCGACTAAGTACCTTCTTGTACTTAAAAAATTTCTTCCCCTTTTTTTTCGCGATCCCTCTAATAAAACCGTGATTATTATTGTAAGTATCATTATCGGTACCATATCAGGGTTAATTGCCGTTATTCTGAAATCGATGGTCAACTTCTCTCATGAAATGGCGCTCTCAATCATGCAGAGATATTCAATTAAAATTGTTTTTCTTCTTCCGCTCATTGGAATATTGTTTACGGTTCTCTTCGTTCAAATTTCATTGAAAGGGAATCATCCGAAAGGATTAAGCGACATTATTCATTCAATTGCGCGCGGCAGAATTGACATCCCGTTCCAGCGGACCTATTCTCACGTAATCGCAAGTACGCTTACGGTTGGATTGGGGGGAAGTGTCGGGCTTGAAGCTCCGATTGCCGCAACGGGGGCCGCGGTCGGCTCCAACATCGGCAAAAGTTTAAAACTGAATTACAAATACAAAACACTTTTTATCGCCTGCGGAACAGCCGCAGGAATTTCCGCGATATTTAACAGCCCGCTCGCCGGAGTAATCTTTGCGTTTGAAGTTTTAGTCGCTGAAATATCTATGCCGTTTCTTGTTCCCGTGTTAATTTCATCCGCTACAGCAGCGGTTTTCTCAAACCTTACCCACAGCGGACAATTGTTCATTCTTGTTACCCAAGGCTGGCAATTAAAAGCGTTACCGTTTTACATTTTACTCGGCGTTTTTTGCGGCGTTATCTCAGCCTACACCATTCGCACCACCTTTGCTATCGAAAGTTATTTCCATTCAAAGAAACAGAAATTTACCCGCGCGCTGCTTGGCGGTGCCGGTGTTTCGCTTCTCGTCTTTTTGTTTTTACCTCTCTTTGGCGAAGGATACATAACCGTTAAACAAGTACTCCGTTCTGAGTACTATACCCTTGTGCAAAACAGTTTTTTTAATCTTCCCATTTCGTTTGACTGGTTCCTCCTCATTTTCGTTTTTCTCTTAATAATTTTGAAACCCGTAGCCGCGGGATTAACAGTAGGTGCGGGTGGCGACGGCGGCATTATCGCTCCTTCACTGTTTATGGGAGGAATGTCGGGCTTCTTTCTCGCGCAATTATTCAGGACTCTCGGATTAATTGATCTCAACACGGTAAATTTTATTGCGGTGGGAATGGCCGGAATTTTATCCGGCGTTATTCGCGCACCTCTTACCGGAATATTTCTTATCGCTGAAATTACGGGTGGTTATATCCTTTTTGTTCCGCTGATGATTGTTGTTTCAACATCATATTTTACGTCGAAATACTTCGAGAAAAATTCAGTGTATACAAAAATTCTTTTTGAAGAAGGATATGACGATATCACGAACAAGGATTCCGCGCTGTTGAGCAAGATTACCATCAGTGAACTTATTGAAAAAAACTTTTCCTCGGTAAATCCGAACGCTACACTCGCACAATTTTTAGAAGTGATGACGCATTCCAAACGAAATGTTTTTCCGGTTGTTGATGAAGAGAATAAATATTTAGGACTCTTTTATCTTGACGATATCCGGGAGGTAATTCTCGAAAAAGAATTATATGATATCCTTTTAGTGTACGAAATTATGAGAAGTGATACCTGCACCGTTGATGTTGATGAGTCGATGCACTCCGTGATTGAAAAATTTGAAAAAAACAACTCATGGAATTTACCTGTTGTGCAAAACGGGAAATATGTTGGTTTTGTTTCCAAATCTGCCGTGCTTACTCTCTACCGGAAGCATGTGGTTCAGCAGGCTGAAGAAATAATTTAACCAATCGTTCTTTGGGGAGATAATAGTTTTATTTGGTAATTTGTGTTAAAAAAATTCACCGTTATTGAAAGGGACCATTATGTTGAAAGCGCTTTTGCCGAAAGAAGAAAAATATTATGACGATTTTTCCGATATTATCAGTCATGTGCAGGCGATGGCTAAAATTACAAATGACTTCTTCGCAGCAGAGTCGTACGATCCCGATATCTTCCTTAAACTCAAACCAATCGAAAACCGCTGCGATGAAATAACTTCGCGTGTGGTGAAAAGACTCAACAAAACATTTATCACTCCCTTTGATCGTGAAGATATTTTCAGTTTGATAAAAAAGCTCGATAATATCGGCGATATTTTGCTCGGTACCGTAGCACGGGTGGATACGTATAGCTTGAAAGAAAAAGTTGAAGGCGCCGATAAGATGGCCGCAATCGTGCTTCGCCAAACACAAGAACTTGAAACCGTTCTCAACGGATTGAAAGCAAAAGAAAAACAGATAAACGAAGCCAAAGCTGTGAGAGATTTGGAGACTGAGGCCGATAATCTCTACCGTGCATCTTTAAAAAAACTTTTTATCGATGAAAAAGATGCTATCACCCTTTTCAAGAAGAAAGAAATTCTCGATATGCTGGAAAAGGCATCAGACAAATGCCAGTCAACCGCCAACGTGATTATTTCACTTATTATTAAAAATTCGTAATAACCAGAGCAGCATATGCACATCGATTACTTTACCCTTATTACGATAATATTTTTAGCGCTTGCTTTTGATTTTATCAACGGCTTTCATGACGCGGCAAATTCAATTGCAACGGTGGTTTCCACACGCGTGCTCTCTCCAAAATTTGCGGTTGCGTGGGCTGCCTTTTTCAATTTTATTGCTTTTTTGTTTTTCGGATTACACGTTGCCAATACGGTTGGCAAAGGGATTGTGCATACGAATGTCGTTGATTTAACGGTAATCGGGAGCGGACTTGTTGCGGCGATTGCCTGGAATTTGCTCACCTGGTGGTACGGCATCCCTTCAAGTTCGTCGCATACCATGGTTGGCGGATTTGTTGGGGCGGCCATAGCAAAGGCTGGAATCGGCGCAATATTTCTTGGATCAGTTATTAAAATCATTCTCTTCATTTTTCTTGCTCCACTGATTGGTATAGTTGTATCCTACTTTTTTTCAATAATTGTTTTATACATCAGCAAGGATTCTCCTCCGTTCAAGGTTGATAAAAAATTTCGTAAACTGCAACTTATTTCTTCGGCTGCGTACAGTCTTGGTCACGGTTCAAATGATGCTCAAAAGATGATGGGAATTATTTATGTGGCACTCCTCTCGGCCGGGGCACTAACTTCTACATCCGATATCCCTTTGTGGGTTGTTTTGGCGTGTCACCTTTCAATCGCGCTTGGCACCATGTCCGGAGGTTGGAGAATAGTAAAAACGATGGGACAAAAAATAACCAAGCTGCGCCCGTTTGAAGGGTTTTCTGCAGAAACGGCAGGAGCGTTAACCTTATTTGGAACCGCAATTTTCGGTATCCCGGTAAGTACAACGCACACAATTACCGGTTCTATAATTGGGGCAGGTATAACTAAAAGAATGTCTGCCGTCCGTTGGAAAGTAACGGTAGATTTAGTGTGGGCTTGGGTGTTAACAATTCCGGTAACAGCACTCTTTGCAGCATTAATTTATTGGATTACCGTTACGTTTATTCTATAGAAATTCTTACAAAACTTCTTTCCGCATAAGTGCTGAATTGACTTAATTCGCATCTTCTTGTCTAATCGGAATTTTAACAATTCCGTAACACACCCTTAACATTCAAGTAACATAGCGTCAATATTTTTACTTCCGAAAAGAAAAAGTTTAACTCATAAAAAAGAATACCAATGGAAGATAAAGTAAGTCTCTTAGTAATGACGATAGCCTTTGTGGCAGCATTTGCGGTCTCCTTAACCAGAAATGAATACCTCTTTAGTATTATTTCACTCAGTTTTGCGTTGGCGCTCTACGCAATCGCTCTTTTATTTGCGAAGCATTACGACAAGAAAAATCTTACCAATCAATTTGAGTAGTGAATGAAAAAAATTGATTTAGAGAGCGTGTTAAAAAATAAAATCCCCTACCTCGCAGCACACCCGGATGGATTTATTGCTAAAGCAATTTATGCTCTCGTAGGAAGAGTGCTTGCGCTAAAACGGATCAATAATTTTCTTGCTGCGCATCAAGATTTGAACGGTGCGGGGTTTCTCGATAAACTTTTTGAAGAGCTTGATTTTTCTTATTCCGTTTCAAAAAAAGACCGGGATAAAATTCCAAGCGAAGGGAAAGTGGTTGTTGTTGCCAATCATCCGCTTGGCGGCTTGGAGGGAGTGGTTCTGCTAAAATTGTTGTTGGAAATTAGACCCGATGTTAACATAGTTGTGAATGCTGTTTTATTGCAAGTAGAAAATCTTAAAGGCTTTTTCCTTCCCTATAATCTTTTTGAAAACGGAATTCAAAAAGAAAAGATCTTGGCTATCGATAAAGCGTTAAAAGACGAATGTGCGGTAATCTTTTTCCCAGCGGGAGAAGTTTCGCGTTTAACACTTAATGGCGTTGAAGATGGTGAATGGGAAAGGGGTGCTCTTCATTTTGCTGAGAAAGCCAAAGCTCCAATTCTGCCGATTTTTGTTCACGGGAGAAATTCTTTCTTGTTTTATGCTACTTCTCTGATTCTTAAAAAATTTTCTTCCTTTCTGCTGCCGCGAGAAATGTTTCGCCAAAAAGGAAAAACAATTGAGTTGAGTGTTGGCGGACTCATTCCTTCACGTATTCTTTTTGCCGGTTTGTTAAAGGGAAAGACATTAGTCAAAACATTAAAGAAGCATGTCTATAAAATCGGACAAGGGAAAAAGGGAATCTTTCTCACCGAGCGCAACGTCATTCATCCTGTTGATCCGAAGAAAATTAAAAAGCAGTTGTTGAACGCCAAAATTTTAATTGATGTAAACGGAAAGAAAAAAGTCTATTTGCTCCAAGGAGATAAAATTTTCCCGGATGTAATTAAAGAAATTGCAAGACTGCGGGAGATCACCTTTCGAAAAGTTGGAGAGGGAAGCGGACTGAAATTAGATACCGACTTATATGATACCTACTATGATCATTTAGTTTTGTGGGATGAAGAAGCATTGGAAATTATCGGCGCTTACCGGCTGGGTTTGGGTGATGACATTTTGCAGAAATTTGGACCGCGAGGATTTTATTCTTCAACTCTTTTCAATTTTTCACAACAGTTTAATTATCATCTTCCGTATTCAATAGAACTTGGAAGAAGTTTTATTCAAGCGAAATATTGGAATTCGACTGCGCTTGATACCCTCTGGATGGGAATAGGAAAATTTTTAGCCGATCATCCGAAAATTCAATTTTTATTTGGTCCCGTTTCACTTTCCAATGCTATTCCCCAAGATGCAAAAGAACTCATCGTCTTTTTCTACCGGAAATGGTATGGCGGTTCGAACAATTTGGTTACCGCGAAAAGTCGGTTTAGAATTAGTGAACAGCGGGAAAAAACTCTTTCAGAGCTTTTTTCTTCAAACGATTACCGTGAAGAAATTAAGCTTATTAAGCAAAATCTAAGGTTTTACGGTGTCTCAATCCCGGCTTTGTACAAACAATACACCGAACTTTGTGAACCGGGCGGCTCTCAATTCTTGGATTTTGGTGTCGATTCGTCTTTTCAAAATTGTATTGATGGATTTATGCTGCTCGATATTGATCTCATAAAATATGCTAAAAAGGGAAAATATATTCTGAATTCCTTGTTGCCGCAAGATGACCCGGTCCACGCTTTCTAACTACAAATTGGATTTAACAATTTGGTAACATTGGATTAACGGTTTGGTAACATTGGATGGATAATTTAGCATATCATTTTAACATAAAAATAGGAACAAAAATGAAAAACACTCTAATACGGTTTATACTCTTAACAATCAGTCTCTCCACCTTAACCCTTGCGCAAAACGCTCCGAAGTTCAGCGGTGTTGCTTACACAGATTATTTCTATAATATCGATAACTCAATTCCGGCTAACAAGGATTTAAACGGATTCCAAATCAGAAGAATTTATTTCACAACCGATTTTTCTGTTGCGGATAATTTCGATTCAAGATTTCGTTTAGAAACAGATCAAAGTGCAAGCTCCAACACCGCAGGCGGTAAACTTGGTGTAATGGTAAAAGATGCATACTTGAAATGGAAAGGCATTTTTAGCGGATCTGATTTAGTTGTGGGTATCTCTCCAACTCCGGCTTTTGATATTTCTGAAGCTGCTTGGAGCTACCGTTCATTAGAAAAAACAATTCTTGATTTAAATGGAATTGTTTCTTCAAGAGACTTCGGTATTGATTTAAAAGGTAAACTTACCGAAAGCGGAAATGTAAGCTATTGGTTCAAGTACGGAAACAACAGCAGCAATTCCCCTGAAACAAATAAATATAAAAGATATTATGCGTTGTTCAGATTTAAACTTTCTGACCAAGTCCAAGCTACCATTAACGCTGACTATGCTTCAAACGCTCAAAAATTTGATACCGTTGACAAAACTTCAAAAGCAAACAATCAAGTTGTAGCTTCTTTGTTTGTCGGTTACAAACCAAGCGATAATTTCTCTGCAGGTGTTGAAGCATTCACCAGAAGCATTCAAAATAACTACCGCAAATCAGCCACTGAAACTTTATCCTCACAAAGCAGTTTTGGTTTCTCAGTATGGGCATGGGGAAGTCTTTCAGAATCATACAAGTTGGTAGGAAGATTTGATAACTACGACCCGAATACTTCCGCTGACCTTGATGCAAAATCATTAATTATGGCTGGTCTCGATTATAAAGCTGCAAAAAACGTTAGCGTTATCCCGAATTTCCAATATGTAAGCTATCAAGCAAAAGATGCTTCCGGTAAAGCCTTAAACGATTTAACCGCCCGCGTTACCTTTGCTTATTCATTCTAAACTATTCAAAAGAAAATAATAATGAAATTTCAAAAAATTATTCCGGTTCTTTTTCTTACCATAGCCTTCTCGTTCTTGGCTCACGCACAGCTTCAATTGAACGGTGCCGGAGCTACGTTCCCGGCAGTTATTTACTCAAAATGGTTTGACGAGTATAAAACAGCTACCGGCGTTCAATTCAATTACCAAGCCATCGGAAGCGGCGGCGGAATCAGACAAATTACCGAAGGTACTGTTGATTTCGGAGCGAGCGACGGCCCAATGACCGAACAACAATTAACGGACGCAAAAGCTAAACAAGGAACGGAAATTCTTCACATTCCTACCGTTATGGGTGCGGTTGTAGTTTGCTACAATGTACCGGGAATAAGTAAAGGCTTAAATTTGAGCGGCGATGTTTTAGCGGACATTTTTTCAGGAAAAATTATCTACTGGAATGACGCAAAAATTAAAAAAGACAACCCCAAATTAAACCTTCCCAACAAACCGATTGTTGTTGCTCATAGGTCAGATGGAAGCGGAACTTCTTTTATCTTTACTGATTATTTAACCAAAGTCAGCAACGCATGGGAAACCAAAGTTGGAAAAGGTACTTCTGTTAACTGGCCGGTTGGTTTAGGCGGTAAAGGGAACGACGGTGTTGCCGGTTTAGTAAAACAAACTGAAGGTTCTATCGGTTATGTTGAATTAGCATACGCTGTAAAAAACGGCATCATGTACGCTAATATGAAAAACAAAGCCGGAAATTTTGTTGAACCTACTTTTGAAGCTGTCTCTGCCGCTGCCGAAGGGGCTGCAAAGAATATGCCCGCTGATCTTAGAGTTTCGATTACTGATGCGGATGGTAAAAAATCTTATCCGATATCCGGATTCACCTGGTTGCTTATTTATCAGAACATGAAAGATGCTGCAAAAGCTAAAGCATTAGTTGGATTTTTGGATTGGGCGATTACTAAAGGTCAAGCATTTGCTACCGGACTTTATTACGCACCGCTCCCCAAAGCAGTGGTCAAAATGTGTGCAACAAACATTAAAACTATCAAAGCAAACGGAAAAAAAATTAAGTAGTTGTGAATAAAGATCCCAATACGTCAAAAACTCCACATGACGAGAACTCAAGCCACTTGGTAAAGCCGGGTGGTTTCTTTATTAAAAAGCTGTTCCCCAATACGAATATTGGTGACTTTCTTTTTGAAAAATTAACGCTGTTTTTTGCGGTCGTGGTATTTTTGCTTGTCATTTTAATGGCTTACGAAATGTACCAAGGGTCGCGTATGTCCATCGAGAAATTCGGTTTCTCCTTTCTCTCAAATTCTGAATGGGACCCGGTGCAGGAAATTTACGGTGCGCTTCCGATAATATATGGAACAGTCGTCTCATCATTCCTGGCACTGTTACTTAGTCTCCCGTTAAGTATCGGAATAGCAATTTTTCTTTCTGAGCTTTCTCCTTCATGGTTGGAAAAACCATTATCATTTTTAGTTGAACTCCTTGCCGGCATTCCCTCTGTAGTGTATGGGTTATGGGGAATTTTTGTCCTTGTCCCCTGGATAAGAACGGACGTGCAACCATATCTCATGGAAAAATTAGGATACCTTCCTTTTTTTAGAGGCACGCCCTATGGATTTGGTATGCTTGCCGCGGTACTCATTTTGGCAATAATGGTTCTTCCGATAATCTCATCCATCTCACGAGATGTGTTACGATCCATACCGCAGTCGCAGCGGGAAGCGGCGCTGGCTTTGGGTGCAACCAAATGGCAATCAACCAAAATAATTTTACGCGACGCTAAATCGGGAATCTTCGGCGCAACAATGCTGGGACTCGGCAGAGCAGTGGGCGAAACAATGGCGGTAACCATGGTTATCGGAAACCGGGCAATGATTTCTCCTTCAC
>Ga0172368_10006955_pt1 | contig 11996 bp, 19 predicted proteins | sample Lak11m_FD_114540 | JGI IMG/M metagenome (GOLD analysis project Ga0172368, IMG submission 114540) | Freshwater microbial communities from Kabuno Bay, South-Kivu, Congo - kab_022012_11m | ecosystem: Environmental > Aquatic > Freshwater > Lake | place: Democratic Republic of the Congo: South-Kivu...
ATGTAGTAAAGCATGGTTGGGGCGCGTGGAGGGGCGTCCACCTGATGAGGTTTTAAAATCGATGGTAGAAATTGAAACCATAGACCCTAAAAAGGACTTTAGAAAAATTAGAATTAGGAGAAAAACCGATGAGCGTTTGGGCAAAGGTACAAACTGAGATTAAGAATCTTGAAACGTTTCTTGAGGTGTGTAAGCGAAATAACCTTTCATGCAGAGAACGTAAAAATGGCTCTTATATAATAGACATGAATGATGGCTCTGGCTATGCTCGTATTGAGATGACAGCCAACGGTACGTACTTGCTTTCATACGACCAGGATGCAAAATACAGCAGGTTTGCACGTCAATTCGGAGCACAAGGTGGCTCGCTTATGCGTGACTATGCTGCTGAGGTTGCAAAGAATGAAGCAATGAATATGGGAATGTCCATTCTTGGTGAGGAAACCAGAGCAGACGGCTCAATAAGACTTGTATTGGGGGCAATGGCAATATGAAACAGGTAACAGTTGACATCTCACCTAACGGTGGAGAGGTAGTTATCGATGTAGAAGGTGTAAAGGGGGCTGCATGTAAAAATATAACAGTCAAGCTCAGCGGTTTCCTTGGGACCATAACTGGAAACAATGATAAACCTGAGCTTTACGAGGAGGAGGGAATCACAACTAATGTCGGCTGATATTAACCTTGTGATAGGACCAGATGGGAGTGTAAAGTCTCTCTACAGAGACTCCCTCAAGCAAATCTATGATGCGCTTGGGGAACTGGAGATTCCAGGTAGAGCTTCTGATATTATTTATGAAGGTAAGAAATGGAAGGTAGCTGAGTTCATAGACCGAGATACACAGCATGTCCATCCTGAAGGCTTTGACACAAGAGCTGAAGCTATTGAACATGAAATCCAAATTCTTCAAGATAAATATTTGTAATTAAAATACACCGTTTCAACACGGGGCTGCATTTTAGATGCAGCCCCTTTTCCTAGTAAACCACTCCCCCTAGTCCTACCAGCAGAATGTGCAGACGTTTTCCACGACTTTCTATTCCAGTTATATTTTAACAGTCTTTGGTAAATCTCATGGTCATAACAAGACACAAGCGCCTTCCCTTTAATACCAAGCAGCATTTCAATCAGCTCTTTATGGTCAATTGTACCTAACTCGTGGGTGTATCCCTCCTTGTTGTTCCTTGTCTCTAACATGTAGGGAGGGTCAATGTAAAAAAAGGTGTTATATGCATCGTACTTTTTTATGACATCCCGAAAATCCATGTACTCAATAACAGTTTTTAAAAGTCGTCGGTGTACTGCCGGAAGTGCATCTATCATATACAAAAAGGCAGATGGCTTGCTCCCCATACCGTTTGAGGAGATGCTTCTACCATACGACCAGGAGGAGTAATCACGTCCTTCACCGGAAAACGATTGCTTTTTAGCAATAAACCATTTGTAGTACCTAAGCATACCTGATTCTTGCTTCCATGTATCCCTACAATAGTAGTATTCTTCCCTGCTATATGGAGTAAGATAAACCCTTCGATAAAACTCGGGGAACAATTCGGGGTTTTGAACCAACTTATAAAACCCCACAACTCCCTCCTCCAAGTCATTCAAAACCTCAACCCCCATGGGTTGTTTCCCGAAAAAGATACTAGCCCCACCAGCAAACGGTTCAACGTAAGTCCCATGGGGATACTGAATCATTGGGAGAAGTTTTCTCGCCATGATGCCTTTCCCTCCGTAGCAAAACAAAGGGGAATGAAGCCTGGATTGGGCTCCAAAATTTTGGTTGGAAATTTCTGATAAGAACCCCATCACATATCCTTTATATACGCAATCTCAGCTGTTGGTCCCCATTGCTTCATTCTCCACACATCTCCATCAAGCCCAACATCCATAACAGGACCATGGTGTATAAGCATTACTTTCCCTTGGATTGAACGTAAGATTTTTAGTAGGGATTTGTATGCATCATCACTTATCTTATTTTTTATATCTGGTACTCCAGAGCTAGAATCATGGTAATAAAATGGGTTACAATAAAAAAACACATCTTTACCATCATACGTATCAAACATATACTTAAAATCCGAGTGCTCAATCTGGCACCGTACAAGCCTCGCATGAACCATAGGCAAACCATCAATCTCACTTAACCAATTAATTATATTACCGGCTACTCCACGCTTTGCATTGTGTTGGAGAAATACAGAGCTTGCGCCACCACTTATAAAACTCCCCCGCTGCATCATAAACCATTCGTAAGCTAGTTTTACTTGGTCCTTTTTCGAACTTTTCTGGTATTTGCTACCAGCCTTACACAAATCCTTGAACTCTACTGACATATCCGGGTCACGTAAAACTCTAAAAAAGTTGACAATGCTACTTTCAGTATCATTAATAATCTCAATAGGAGAAATACGTTTAATAAACAATGGGCTACACCCCCCACTGAATACCTCCACATAAGTACGGTGCCTTGGTATTAAGGGTATAAATTTCTTAATCAATTATCAGGGAGCCTCTATATCATTAATAAATACGCTTGTGTAGCTATTATCTACAGGAGCGGAAGGGTCAGTCTTCTTAAACCTGTTCTCCCACATTGAATTACAAATTGCAAACGCCTGCTTCTGACTCTTTCCCTCATCTATCAACATGGGGATACAATCACGTAGGAACTCACGCTTGGTTGAATAATTACTTGGACTCGGCATCAATCTTCTCCTTTGTCTCAATAAGATCAGGCGTTTCTGGAGCTACTTCTATATAATCCTCTCCGCCTGGAATATTTATTCGGTTCTGTGTTACCATCTCTTTCACCAAAACAAATGGCTGCTCAGCCCACTCTCCATCATATTTACTAATTTGCGTGCCAAGCAAGCTGTTAAGTATCTCGATGGCGTTATTGACAGACACAGCACCCATGTTTCCAAACTCTTTCATAGCATTTATGATATCAGGTGCCCCTGCAAGTTGCGGTCCTTTGCTCGAATAACACCATTTGTCACAACCGAATGACTCCCAAACAAATGCTCTGTTTATTATCTCATCCCACACTGAACGCTCTGGATTGAACACTTGTTCCTCTGCAATAGAACGAGCAGTAAAACTGGCTGCATAACTATAAACACTGATTGAGCCTAGATAGAGTGCAGGGAGCCGAAATGCCTGTCTTATAGTGTCAGATGAACCTTTCAGGTACCCAGAAAAAAGAAGGTCTTGGTTCCTGTTCTCAATCATATTTTTAATATGTATTTTTACATTTGAGTTGTTGTCCAATCCAGCAATTTCTGGAACAGCCTCTATCAAGCCCATCTTATTAAAGTTCCCAACACCCCGCATAGACTCGATAAGTGACTGCAACTCAATTCTGGACTCGTCAGTGAGACTACCGTTTTCTACCAATATGAGCACAGGTGGGATACCTTGATGCTCAAATAAATCGTAATTCACATATTGCGCTTGACTTCTACCAAGAATATCCGTAACTGCGCCCAACCACCTAGGGTATCCGTATGTTCTTCCTCCCATACTGTTTCTTAACCAAAGAAGCTCTGTTGCTACCTCGGCACACGCAGATGCGGATTTCTTGTATTCACCTGTAGTGGCATCCAGAAAACGCTTATCACCGAAGGATTTAAACCACTTTAATGTAGCCTCTCCCATGCCAGATCTTACTTGCACAAACCGCCTGAATCGTTTCTTAACAAAAAATGTAGTAGGTGTTCCATTCCTTGGTATAGTGACTTTTACTTTTACTGGCTCTTCATCTAACTTACACATACGACAATCCGCTACAGGCATGTAATAGCACATTGCTACTTCATTAGTTCTTGGTCTTCTGACTACCTCAATTGCTGCATTACCGACAACCTCATAATCCTCACCAGCTTTGTCTCTAATTGCCTGGAAGCTCTCATGTTCGTTTGAAAAATTAAAGAAGGACTTCAAAAGGCTCTCTTGTCTTAGTGCGTCTGGACTCCTTCGCTCAGTTACATCATCTCCAAGAAACTGTAGTTCGTAACCGAACCCGTGGACATTCTTCCGCATAGCAGCAACACATGCCTGCAAGATGTCTGAGTTTTCATAAATGGAATATAGCCTGTCGAATCGAACAGGTGGTGCTAGAATATTCTTAAACGACTCGTATACTTCATCAAACGGGTCTTTGTCTACACGCTGTCTTCCTATAGACTCGTCCAATGTAGTAGCCCTGGAAGCACGAAAGCCTCTTGTACCTATAACGGCTCTTGCTTGTCTCAACTCTTCCTGTTTTTTGTCATCTCCATGCATGATGCATACTCTCCCATTAAAAAGTATGCATAGTAGACCACAAAAAATTTAGTTTGTCAAGGGGTTTTCGTATCGATAACATAATCTTCCAATGTACCAAAGGTATCTCCAACTTTAGCATCCGACTTCAGTGGAATATCCATTGTGTAGTTGAACCATTCCTTCACCGGAGGGTTCTCCATATAGTGTTTTACTATTGGCAGGTACTTATTAACCTTGTCCTCATCACACTCAAATACCAACTCATCATGCACAAACATGATTGGAAGTATTTCCTCTGGTGGAAGTACACCATCAAGAATCATTGCAGTAAGCGCCGCAAGTACTGTATCTGAAGACGCAGATTGTATTCCATGGTTTAATGCTTGTCGCTCGTTGCGATACTGTATCATCTTATCCCTGTCGTTTACAGACGGCAACCTGCGCATTCTGCCAAATGGAGACATAACAAACTCATATGCGTGTACAAATTCTATCACTTCTTGGTGGTATTGACCCACACGCTTATATGTGGAAAAGAAAACATTACGGTGCCTAGTCGCCTCTTCCTCTGTTAGGTCCAGTCCGTATTCCAAACGTGCATGACGCATATAGGTAGGAACTTTCATCCCATAAATAAGTCCAAAATTAATCGACTGCCCGATTATTATCGGAACTTGTCTATCACATGGTGCTGCACATCTACACAATATAAAAGAGGAAGGAACAGACAATACCGCAACATCTTCCGTATAGTCATATTCGTGTAAATGTACTGCACCTCCCCTGGTATTACTCTTTTTACTTACAGATACATCAAACCAATTATATTTACTCACAATCTTAGATTTTATCCCTACCGAAGAAGCCACCGCCTGTACCACATCGGCATTTTGTTTAATTGCGGTAGAATACCTGAATGATTCCCAGTTTACTCGTTGGTGGCTATCCCAAAAACGTAGTTCATCTAAAAATATATTACGTGTATTTCTATCCATGCATAGAATATCAAATGTGAAACATTTATTATCATCCAAAAAGAGATGAACATTTGCTAAACAATCATAAACAGTAATAGCCGTGACAGGTCTGTTTGCTCCGTTTTTATGTTTTGCTACCTTATATTTAAGATTACATTTATGCAACAGCATAAGTAAACGTTCAATCTTCCTATTCTTATAAAAACCAAATCTTACTGTCCCGGTTTTTTTGTTACTAATTGATCCATCCGCTTGTATAGCTACAGCCAAACGGATAAATGATTCATCTACATCAGGGCTACACCCATCTTGTAAAAAACCTGAATTCCAGAAACCTCTAGCACTCACAAACTTATGTGGAACAGTAACATCAAATTTTCCGTTCCTTCGTTGCACTAACATCCGATGGTCTGGTGTAACATGTATGTTAACACCTTCATTATGTAAATGCACAAGTGTACTACAATGGTTTTCTCTACGTTCCACTAACGTTGGCACACACCACTCTAACTTTATAGAGTTATCAACTGGAATGGCTTGTATAATCTCCTCCCCATGAGAAAGCTCTAGTATTTTTTTCCAGCCTGTTCTAGTTAGCACCTCAGTATCAGGATGAAAGCACTTCGCAGCTTGCCTTGCTTCTTTTAACTCGCTTTTTGTTAACTCATCCTCCCTTTTACCTAGCAAGGCAAGTGCGGTTGTAACATGTATATCCCCACCTTTACGATAGGTATCCATCATTGTTGGGTCTTTGGATAACTGTGCTAACCATCGCAGTTCAGATTGGGATTCATCCACAGCTATTAGCATTTTACCTTCTGGTGCCACAATAAGCCTACGTATATGCTCACTCCCAAACCCACGCTTGGGCAGGTTTTGAAAGTTAGGGCTTTGTGAACTTGTCCTACCTGTGACAACCGTTACCACAGAATACCGTGGATGAATTCTTCCATCGTTTTGCACTGAGTTCTCAAACGCATTGATATAAGTATTAAGGAGCTTGCTGCCCTTTCTCCAGAGTTCGTAATGACCTAGAAATTGCTCGATGCTCTTCTTTAGTCGCTTGGAACGCAAAATCTTTCTTGATTCATTATCAACACTTGCAGCACCCTTATCCGTCTTCTTTGGTGGTGTGAGTTTAAATCCATCCTCGGAAAATAAGGTATCACGCACTAAAGCATCCCTGCTTAGACGCAATTTATCTGAATGCTTAGACGCTATCTTTTGTGGAATTAATTTCACTGCTGCGTTATGCTCGGACACTATTTGTTCTGACAGCTCATTCTTTATCTGGGGTATAGAACATTTGTCTATAAACGCACCGTTCCATGTAAGAATAAACAAGCTTCGTGAAACCATCGGCATTAAAAAATTGTCAAAGTATTGACGGAGATGTTTGTTTCGGTGAATTAACTTTCGACACTCTGCACCACATAGAAGTGTAGTAAACGCATCCAATGCTGCATACTTTGTAAGCTGCTCACGAGGAACTTCAATCATATTCCCCTTATTTTGGGAAGAATCAAATGTATCGGAGTAATTGTCTTCATACCGTGTGAGTGATTTTCGTACAGTCTCCAAAGAACACCTATCGAACTTGTTTTCATCAATAAGATGAGCGGCAACCTGGACATCCATTGCGAAGTTCTGGTGGGTTATCCCATCAAACTTTTTTTCTCTCCGCAGCAGCTCGTAAATAAACAACAGGTCAAACGCCCCATTGAACATACACTTTCTAATATTGGGGTCTTCAATTATACGTTTGAGTGTATCTACATTTTTATCGTAGTTAGGTGCCTTCTTTACATATATTGTCTTCAGCTCTTTTTTCTTACCAACACCAACCTCCCACTCGATAGTAAAATCATGGTCTTCTTCAGTTCCGAGATGATGTAAGTACACCTGGTACGCTTTGTCAAAATTATTGCACATTGAATATGAGATAATGAAAGAATTTGGGTCACTCCAGTTTATGCCTTGTGTCTCAGTATCTATCGCTAATGAAGACGTTTGCAATGGAAATATATCTGCCGCATCTTCCAGCTCAACCAGCTGCACCTCACAATCTGGAATTGTATAATCGTTATCTACAAAACGTAGTAGTCTTGACAGGTCATACTCAAGCTCACGCACATAGGATGGTGAACGGAGACAGAATGCTGGATGAAAGGTTGAAAGAATGTAACAATTAAATTCGTTGCTCCACATAAATGAGCCATGTCGCTTTTTTACACCACCGCTTACTTTCGCAACCTGCCTAAGTGCAATCTCGCCCAAAGTAACAATAATCTTCGGCTTGAGGTACTCCACTGCCATCTTGATGTAACCCCTACATGAACGGAGTACCTCATTCACTTGTTTGGTGGATAGACCATTTTTATCAATCCTACACATTGCAGCATTTGCGATAAATACCTTGGACCTTTCAATACCTAGACTCAGGAATATTCTGTTAAGGAGCTTTCCAGATGCACCTACAAAGGGGTGTCCTTCAATAATCTCCTCTCTTCCAGGGGATTCACCTACAATCATAACTTTTTCAGAGAAGTTCCCCTGGTAGGATACCCTATTAGTTCCAGGATAATTTGGACAAGTCTTAATCCCACACTTCTTCTTCACTTTGTGACCCCTTACATTTTACATTACCAACTATTGCTACAACGTCGTGGTATACTTTGAATGTCTGTGCAGCATCCGCATTTCTATACAACACAACATCCTTTCCTTTGTAGTTCACAGAAGTAACCCTATGTGGTGTACGCGCACGGTTAGACAGAATAGTAATCATGTCATAATACACTTCCGGTACAGGTAATATTAACTTTCTATCATTAGATACATACCAAAAAAAGCCAGCGTCCCCAATATTCTTGCGTTGGTATTTGTAAGGAAACAACTGTGTTTCTTTCTCCAGCAGGTGAGACACACTCCCGACAACACTGAGGATAGCACTCATCCTGTCTCCACTTGTATTTTTTGTAAAGTAATGTTTTGAGTTTGGAAAACCAGTACAAACCGCTCTACCAGCCAGTATCACGTGCATGTTTGATAGGTACCACTTTGACTTTATGTAACCAATACGGAACCGATACCACATTCCAGTTCGCATAATATCAACACTTGTGGATATCCTTCTCTTTATGGAGAAAGGTGCCCCCTCACTCAACACACGTTCTCGCTCACGTAGTTTGTTTATAATAAACTTGCCTTTGTCTGATAGAATAAAAGAGTCACTGCCACCGGTAATTATTTTGGCTTTGGAAAAAGTTGAGAAGTGAATCCAGTCCTTGCTACTGGTATCCTGTGATGATATTGTTACCCTATCACTATCCCTAAATTTACTATAAAGCCAGAGATAGTCATCTTTGGTTATCACAAACTTCTTCATGTAAAGTACACTTGCTGCAATACAGCTTGTATGTCATAGTCGTAACGTTTTGTCGCTTGTTGATACAATAATCCCGTGAAACCAGTGCGTGCATTTGCCTACATTTTACCATGTTGTGTAGCTTGAACCAATTTTGTATGGCTATACTGTTACTCATTTCGCTCACCCTCAAAATTACAAATCGCTTCATTTATCTTACGTATAAGACCTTCCTCATAACCACTAATCTGCTTTTCCTTTGTGTATTCGTTGTTAATGAACGTTACCAGCCATTTAAATGCATGGAACTCATCCCGGTTGAACTGCATAATAATGTTATAAAGTGGCGCGCTTACTTCTTCAATCCAGATCTTACTCATAATCTTCCTCCGCGAAATCATGATTAGTAGTTGTATCTCTTAGAATAACCATATTACCATCTCTATAACGAGTGTAACCCGGATTGTTAAACCTATCTGTCACATATGTTCTATTTCCCTCCTGTCTCCATACCTCAACCACCTCGTTAGTTCTTGTATCCCTGATTATCTTATTTTGTCCATAAGAAAAAATTGGGAGCATAAGCAGCAACACAACCCACATTACCTTACTCATATTTCTTCTCCTTTAATATTGGAACTATTACTATATCTGTCTCGTTCACTGATTCATCATAAAGTATTTTTATTGCTTGTGTATATGATATAAACACTGGATTGTCATACATAAACTCACCTGTTCTTTTCCGTGCCGCCCACAATCCCTTGGAACATACGTCAAGTGGAGACACTGGTACCTTATGGCGTGGAGGGGCAGAATAAGCACAGTACATATCACTAAAACAACGGATAGAATAAAGGCAGTTCTTGCATATTAAATCATTTACGATTGACATCATGCCTCCCCTTCTAGAAAAAAGGGAGTGTGTATCTCTTGATAAAGGAGTCACACGGAAAGGAACACAGGATACACACTCCAAATCCTTATTATGAATAATATAATAACACAGAATTATTAGTTTGTCAAGTTATTTTTAACTCAATTACCTCCAAATTTGGAAAAGATGAACGATACAGCTTTACATACAGGTTCTTCTCATCCTCCGTAAGCCTTGTGCCAATCACACGATACCCGTCTGGTATTTGTACCCTTACCTCATACAGTTTCTGTTGGGATTCCATCAGACCAATCCTGTGTAGTGTCTACTAAAACTTTGTGTGGCGCAAGTGTACAGACCTGTTTCCAGTCATGGTGTGTTTTATAGTCCATCGTAATACATGAACCATCTTTAAACACCATTATGTGGTGCATTGGTGCATCCAATAGCTTTATGAAGTATCGTATTGTGTTACTTGTTAAAACCTCTTTCCGTTCATTTGCAGTCGAAGCTGCATCCCATTTTACTATAAGTTCTTCAGCTTGTGTCATCAATAACCTCGCTCAAATTTACCATCAGTTGTTATTTTATCATTGTGCCAGAAACCACTGTACACGTCCATATCGCCATGATTATGCATAAAGAACTTTATGCACCCAATGCGATAAAAACGAGCCACCTCTATATAAGGGTCAAAATCACACCTAAACTTTGCTTTAAGTCTACCGTCGAATCCCATGGATATAAACGTGCCGGATGTCTCAGATAAAGCCACAAAGTAAGAACTCTTTGACGCTACAAGACCACCTATCGGCAGGTCTTTTGGAAACTTGAATGTTTCCAAACTCTGGATTATGTATGTGCAGCCGTTATAAAATCTATAGATATTATCAGTATTAGGCTGTACTTCTACCAGCGGAGGAAGCCTGCGGACTTCGCGCCCCTCTGAGTCAAATCCAAAGAATGGAATCACATCAGAATTAGGATCCGGTAGCAACACCTTATTTAGCCTAAAATCATATGTAGCCCCCTCTATAACGTCACCATCAGTTTTGTATTCAGTAAAATTCTTATAATCAATGAGCTCTCGCTCATCTACAAGAAGCCGTATGTCGCCGCTGTTAAGGTAGGTCATTAATCCACATCCTCCAGAATAGGTTCATATTGGCTCCCTGTGATTAGTTGTCGCATACGTGCGATGCCACCACCTTCATACGGTGAGTCTATTCTGAGTGATAGCTCTGGACATGTTATGGTAAAAGCTCCGGGAGTTTCTTCTACATTTATCCAGAATACATGACTACCTTGAACTATTGGTATCTTTTGCTTCATCTATTACCCTCCTAAACCTTTTTACATACTGCTTGATAACAGGATTCCCTTTTCTGACATCCTCCACTGCCGCACAATTTCTCCCTAATAAAAGTGTATCACGTATAAGCCATTTTGCTACATCTATCGTGTCGCTCTTATCTGGTAGAATGGTGGGAACACCTTTTACAAAACAATAAGACACAGATACAATATATACACCTGTCCACAATCCATCGACAGTTGGAGCTTCCTCCGCTCCTAATAGTTTAGCTACTTCATTAAATGCTTTCTTATCCTTTTGCCACAGACTGTGCAATGCTGAGTAAACGGTTCCTAGCTTGTGCTTAAACACTCTAGACTTAAACATATCTGCTGCATCCGATACTCGACCATCGTATGTTATGTCACTAATAAATCCTTTATCCCAAGGCACACACCAATCCTCAGCAAGCATGTATTCCAACAAATCTAGTAGTTCCTGCGGGTGCGGTTCCTGTAAATATTTCTTTCGTCCACAGTCGTAGTTCAACACAAAGTAGTATTGCCCTCCATTCTCATCAGACCATTTAACAATATTGTCTATAGTTACAGATGCCTTTTTAAAGGTTCTGATGTTCTCAGCTAACCTAAGCTCCTTTTTTCCACATCCGAAACACCAATCTGAAAAGAATGGCTGCATACGTTGCATAAATATTCCAAACTTGTTAACCCACTTTGGATTTTGTAATTTGTATCCATAATAGAACACCTCAGCAGGTCCTATAACGTCATATTCTTTGGTTAATGAATGATGGTATTTATACACACCTCCCAGTCCTTTGTAATAAAACTTCTCACCCTTACACACTCGTCCGCCTATATACTCTAATGTATCATCCACCTGAATCAACGCAATGGATTCCCCAGTTTTGTCTATGATGGGAACAATAGTCTTCCTCATTTGTTTTTACCACACGGGTCTAGCCAATTTGAAGGAACATTAGGGTGTATTCCCGGAAGACCTTTTACCCTCCGACCGAAGAGTAGTTTCTTGATTTTTCAAGGTGTCCATAATACCCATATTTTTTTAATTATTTTAATTGCATCGTCGATAGATAACCCACGTTCTCTATAAAGTGACACAAGTTTCCTAGTTGCCTCCAAAATATCACTGTCATAATCCATCATCTTTCTTGTCCTATCCTATCC
>Ga0172368_10006956_pt1 | contig 11996 bp, 10 predicted proteins | sample Lak11m_FD_114540 | JGI IMG/M metagenome (GOLD analysis project Ga0172368, IMG submission 114540) | Freshwater microbial communities from Kabuno Bay, South-Kivu, Congo - kab_022012_11m | ecosystem: Environmental > Aquatic > Freshwater > Lake | place: Democratic Republic of the Congo: South-Kivu...
CCCTCTCATGGTTCTTTGCGTTAAGAGTATTGTGGGGAATTTTTCTTCTCTTTAAATATTCCGAAACTATCTCGTTTTTCTCAATTGAGGTAGTGCCCACCAAAACTGGTTGGCCCTTTTTATAATGATCTTCAATATCTGCAACAATTGCTCCATATTTTGCTCTCAAATTTTTGTGAATCGCATCAGGAAGGTCTTTCCTTACCATGTCTTTATGTGTTGGAATAACTACAACATCGAGATTGTAAATTTTCCTAAACTCTTCAGCTTCAGTGGAAGCAGTTCCTGTCATCCCTGACAAGTGGTCATAAAGCCTAAAATAATTCTGGAAGGAAATTGTTGCCAGAGTTTTACTTTCCTGCTGAATAGGAACTCCTTCTTTTGCTTCAACTGCCTGATGAAGTCCGTCACTCCAGCGCCTGCCAACCATGAGACGTCCCGTAAACTCGTCAACTATAGTCACCTGATCTTCTTTGACAACATAATCTTTGTCTTTGAGGTACAAAGTCCTTGCCCGAAGCGCATTTTCAATATGGTGAATCGAATCGAAATCTTTTTCGTAGAGATTATCCACTCCGAGTATCTTTTCTACTCGAGTAATTCCTGTCTCCGTTAGGGATGCACTCTTGGCTTTTTCGTCAATTGTATAATCCGTATCCGGATTCAACTTATCAACCATTTGTGCAAATTTGTAGTATTTTTGAGTAGGCTCGGTGTCCGGAGCCGAAATGATAAGAGGGGTACGCGCCTCATCGATAAGAATTGAGTCAACCTCGTCAACTATCGAGAAATAATGTCCGCGCTGTACCATCTCGGGGAGAGACGAAACCATGTTATCCCTAAGATAATCGAATCCGAACTCATTATTGGTTCCATAAAGAACATCACAGGAATAAGCTTCACGCCTTTCGGCAGGTTTTAAATGAGCAAGTCTTTCGTCCCCATGGCTTGAATCGGTAAACTTGGGATCATAGACAAAAGACTTTGTCTCCTGAATGATCGACCCTACAGTCATTCCCAAAAGATCAAAAACGGGAGCATTCCAACCTGCGTCACGCCTAGCCAGATAATCGTTTACGGTAACAAGATGAACCCCTCTGCCCGTGAGAGCATGCAGATATAAAGCCGGAACGGCAGAAAGAGTTTTACCTTCACCCGTCTTCTGCTCCGCAACCTTGCCTTCAAAAAGAGCAACCGCTGCCATAAGCTGAACGTCATAGTGCCTCATCCCTAAAATACGAAAAGAAGCTTCTCGTACAACCGCATATGCTTCGGGAAGAAGTCTAATCAGTTCCTCACCTTTTTCAATCCGTTTTTTAAACTCTTCGGTCTTTTTGGCAAAATCCTTGTCCTTAAGTTTTTTAATTTTAGGCTCAAAGGAATTAATCTCGGCAACAATCTTTGAAATCCTTCCTACTTCCCTTGCATTTAGATCCAAAAGCTTTGAAAAAATATTTAACATGCGTGTATCATTGTATACTTATTTCAGGCCAAACCCAAGCACCCGTTACATCTTTATATGTCCAACCGAGAGAGTCTTTATGGTCTGTTATAAAAGACCAGACCCAGATTCCCAAATCCCCATAATTAAGTCTCATTTTTGAAAGCCTTTGGGAAAAATTATTTCCATAAAAGACCACCGGAATGCCAGCCTCATCGGAAACATTTTCAGAATCGGGTAACTTTAATTCAAACGAATCGCCCACCAATTCAACTTTGTATTTTTCAAAAAGAGTTTTTGCTTCCGAATTGCCAACCTTATTAAGAGAAGTGATGTGATAATTACTGCCTATCACCAACAAATAAGGCGCAGTTATTGATTCTTTAGTCATAAAAACCCTCTTTCCTTCTTCCAAGAGACCCTGCACCCTATCCATATCCCCCGACTCAAACCAAAGAATAGTACCCTCATATTTTATAAACGGAAAATAATAATGTGACGAGATCAAAACTTGGTCTTTGGGAAGCAGGTCAATGCGCGCTTGCATATCGGTAAGAGGCATTACCGGCAGGTTTTTATAGTAAGTAGAGGCAACAAATCCCGTAATCGGAATTAAAAATAAAATAAGATAAATAATCTTTTTGCCCAAATATTTATAAAGAGCAAAAGAGGTAATTACCCCTGCAAAAACAATCCTTCTCATCATGAGATCCCCCTCCCAATAAGCTCCACCTATGGAAATAAGGAGGGCAAAAATTATCCAACAAATCCATTCAATTTTTGATCTGACATTCTTGATCAAAAGATAAAGAAGCACCAAAGGAGTGACACTTCCGAAATTATAAATAAAACATACCCAAATATTTCTAATAATTCTTAAAAACCCGAATGAACTGTAAGCAAAAATCTGTTCCGTTGATCCTCCGAAATTTTTGATAACAAAAAAGTACATAGCCGCATAGAAAAGAAGAGAAGCGGCAATCGATAAAAATGCCATCTTGGTAAACCTGACAAACATCTTAAAACTAAACTTCAACTCCTTTTTAAACAGAATCGGAATAAGAAAGATTGTCGGAATCCAATAAACACCATCAACGTGAATTCCAACCATCAGAAATGTGGAAATGATAAAAAGAAGAGATTTATTTTTGAGAAACGCATAAATAGCCAAAAGGTAAAAGGTCAAAAGAACGGATTGGATCATAAGATTAGTGTTTATAAGCCAGATTCCCGGAAAAAGAAGAAAAAGGGTAGCAATCATCCAGGAATATTTATCCTTAAATATAAGCTTACCGATTTTATACATCAGAATCCCGGAAGCCACTCCAAATATATATGCCGTGTAATTGGGAATTGTAATTTTTGTGACAATCCAAAAAATAGACAGGAAAAAGGGGTGGATTGGAAAATGTCCCAGTGAGAATACCTGCCAAAAACCATTTGTGGTAACAATCCTCAGGTATTCGATTTGGTCATAGAAAAGAAGTGACTTGGGAGTTGTCAGAAACTCGGCCAAAAATATCAGAGGTAGAATAATAAGATGCATATTTTAAATTTACTTCCGGCAAATAAACATAAGGTTTGCTTCCGGATAAACCCAAGTAACCTTCGGAAAAATTTTTTCCAAAGTCTTACCAAATTTTACAGTCTCCGGCCTTTTATCTCCATAATATAAACGATTAAAGATAGCCACCCCTCCTTTTGTAAGACTGTTTTCCACCAAACTTATAAACTTTTCCGTCTTAAACTTTTCCGGATAACTGTCGCCATTATATAAATCGATTGCAATAAAATCGTATTTTACGGATTTTGAATTATTTTTAAAAAGAAAGTCATAAGCATCACCGATATTTATTTGCAAATTGTCTGTTTCAAGCCCCAAATATTTTTCACCCAATTCAACCATTAAAGGATCGATATCAACACCCGTTATTTTTGCACCGGGAAAGTACTTTACGATAAGCCTTGCGAGAGTTCCCCCTCCGATTCCGAGAATCAATGAATTGCTAATTCTAAAACCATGAAGGTTTATTTTTTTCAGAGTCGACTTCCAAATTGACTCGACAATTCCTCCGGATTGGGTTAAACCATTGGCCTGAATATATGTCCCCATACCCAATGACCTCACTACACGAATCTTGCCATTGAACTTTGACTTTTTTTCATCCAAAACTTTGGACAAATTTAAAAAATTATTCATAATTTGCAAATATCTGTTCCCAAACACACTTTTAATAAACGGTCATTTTTTTCCACCAGCAAATACTTCCTTTACCAAACCCTCCTGGGAATCCGCAGACAAAAGAGCGGAAAGAGCAGGCACCACATCGGATCGTAACGGATATACAATATACCTCGGAGCCCAAACAGGACTGAATTTACTTTTAAACGTATATAAACCTTTAAAATTATAAAAGTTATTGAAACGCTCGAATATTATCCTAAAAGCTTTTTCGGTAATGGGACGTCCCGGACCCCCTACACCGTAAAGGGAGGCATTTCCAAGACTGATTTTTTTGTAACCGTTTTCTTTTGCCCACCAAAATAATTTTATAAACAAATAAGGCATCGTTTCGGGCAGTACATCTAAGCCATGACGCATCAAATCAACTATCAAAGATTTGTCTCCATAATCGTTAAAATTAACAAATGCGGCAATGTGTCCTTCCTTATTCGAAAGTACTATTATTTTTGATACCGCCAAATACTTTTCGTCAAACTTCCCGACAGTAAAAAGTTTTTCCGACCCGTGCATTTGAGATAACCATTCTTTTGAAATATTTCTTAATCTCCAAAGAATTTGCGATATTTCACTTCCCGAATAGACTTGTATGGAATATCCCAAAGTATCCATCTTCTTTACGGCCTGCCTTAGATGTTTTGACTTGCCGCCTTCCAAAGAAAATGTTTGTGGATCGATAAAAGCTTCGTTTCCGATAGCAACACTTTTATATTTAAGATTTTTAAACACTCCTAAATTTTCCGGTTCAATATTGCAAAATACGGGCTTTCTCCCCTGATCCGAACAAAAGTCTATAAACTCCTTGATTATACTTTCCGTCTCGGATTCCGGTCCCACCGGAAAACCCAAAACAAGACAGTAATTCCCAGACTGTTTATAGGCAATAAAAGAGGACTCCTGTGATCCGAAAAAGTAATGCTTTCCAAAAAGAAGAATATTATTTTGCAGAGAGTATCTGGAATATTTCGATAAGATATCCTTAACTTTTTTAACCTCCATTTGATTGGCTTTAGACCTGTAAATTATCGGTCTGAATAACATAAAAAGAGAATAAAAAAGTGATACAAAACCAACAAGATAAATGCTTCCCGTAAAAATCGGCACTAATGCCGAATTCGCCCCCGGAATAGTCCCCACTAAAAAGAAGGTTTTGACTACATCGGTTGTTATTTGTGTAAATGTAAAGTTTCTGTGTCTTCCTTCAAGAATATACATACCCAAAATTCCGTAAAATGAAGTAAAAAGAAAACTGAAAAAGAGCACCCTTAGTCCATGAAATATTGAAGGGATATCGGGCTTGGCGGTAAAATGCTTTCTTTCCAAAAGTAAAAGCAAAATCAAAATTATAGTTATGGCAAATTCTTCAACATCCAGTCCTTTTATCAAATGCAACCCCGCACTCGATAAAAGAATTACCATACTCATTATCCAAGAGACCTGTTTTCCCTTTCTTAAACCACCAGAAAGATAAATCAAGAAAAACCCGACAAGCAAAGTTCCAAGTCTTACAACCGACCTAATTAGATATGGAAAAATAGGTTGTAAAATTGCTAATCTCTGAGGCATGCCCGGACTTATCGCAGACCAGACATCAATTAAGCCCATCATTAAAACAAGTAAGGCAATAACCCGAACTATAAAAGGAAGTTTGTTTGTCTTTTTAATCACTTAATCAATTATACTTTAACGGCAGTTAAGTGTTTACTTCGTATTTTGTTCGGAATAAAATAAGCATATGTCAAATACCCCACTTCCCGAAACATTAAGACCCAAAAACCTCAAAGACTTTGTAGGTCAGGAAAAACTGGTAGGTAGTGAGGGAATCATCACAAAACTTCTTAAGAATCAAAAAAACGACACATATTTTCCATCTCTTATTTTTTGGGGCCCTCCCGGATCCGGAAAGACAACTTTAGCAAGAATTATTGCCAATACCCTAAAACGGGAATTTTTTGAGTTTTCCGCAGTCAACACAAAGGTAAAAGATATTGAAGCAATAATTAAAGACAAAAAACAACTTAAACTGACAATGTCCCCAATTGTATTTTTAGACGAAATTCACAGATTCAATAAAGCCCAACAGGATAAACTTCTTCCTCATGTCGAACACGGAGATATTATCCTAATCGGCGCAACAACCGAAAACCCAAGTTTTGAGGTTATCGGACCCCTTCTTTCCCGCTGTAGAGTATTGGTTCTTTCCCAACTTTCGGAAAAGGACCTCCTTAAAATTCTCAAAAGAGCCATAAAACATGTCAAAAAGAATTTGAATAAAAGCTCTCAAGAATTTATTCTGGAAGCGGCAAACGGAGACGCCCGCGTAATGCTTAATGTCCTTGAAATCGCGGCAAGTTTAACAAAAACCCAAACCATAAAAGTAACAGACTTGGAGTTAGCCCTGCAAAGAAGACAATACACTTTTGATAAACAGGGGGAAGACTTCTATAACATTATCAGCTCATATTTGAAAAGTATGAGGGCTTCGGATGTTGACGCAGCACTCTATTATTTAGCCCGGATGGTTGCTGCGGGACAAGACCCCCTCTATATTGCAAGGCGGATGGTAGTATTTGCCAGCGAAGATGTGGCTTCCCCCACAGCTTTAGTTGTTGCAAATTCTGTATTTCAAGCATGCCAACAAATTGGATATCCAGAATGTCAAGAAAACTTGGCAGCTGGGACTGTTTATTTATCTTTAGCCAAAAAAGATAGGTCAGCCTATGACGCTTACATGAAGGCATTGGGTGATGTAAATAAATACGGCAACCTCCCCACCCCACTCAAAATAAGAAATCCTATTACAAAATTGATGAAAGAAGTTGGATATGGAGAAGGTTACGAGAAATATGACAAGGAAAGCTATTTGCCAGAAAAGATAAGGGGTAAAAAATACTATGAAAAATGATAAGTTAAAAAAAATACTTGATGAAACATCAAAAAATGCCACCCACATTGTTTCAAGCCCTGAAACCATAGAAAAAATGAAAGCAATGAGGCTTCCTATTAAAGAAAGATTTATCACCTATGAGGAGTACTTTGAAAACCTCGTAATTCAAAAAAGGAAAAATGCCGTTTCATTACTCGGCCAACTTCCTTTATTAGATAACACAATCGCTAATAGTGTTATTTCTGCCATCTATGAAGAAATCAGAGCCAGTTTTGCACTAGAAATACTTACTTCAACTATTTTTAACTCAATCGTGTTACTTGAATATGCAATGAGGGTGCGTGTATATAACGAAAGATTAATCAAAACCCCCAACTCGGACTGGGAAAGGGTTGAGCAGTTGAAAATGAAGGGGTTAATAAACCAACTAATCAAAATGAAAATTATCACCAGTAAAGATGGACAGTTACTTAATGATTTTAACGATAATTTTAGAAATCCTTACCTGCACATAAATATCCACAAGATGATTAAAGGTATCTATGCAAATGATGTAAGAAAAGTAGATATAAAAACAAAAAAAATGGAAGTCAAAAATAAAGTGGATGTTTCTAAACATCCCCAGTTGTGGTTTCTGGCTAAAAAGTTTTATGACAGAACTTATGTTTTAAATGTACTTAAGTTCTGCATAAGTTGGACAAACAAACTTTTAGTAAAAATGGAAAACAATGATAGTAGCGGTAGATGAAACAGGGAGTTTCAAAGAAAAAGGTGATATTGAATACGGCCTAGTCACTTTGGTCACGATAACTGATTCAGAATGGACAAAGTTCTCCGATTTTATGGCAAAGCTTTACCCCAGTGGATGGAATAAAGTTAAAGGTACCCACATTAGTCTTGAAAATCGTACTAAAATTCTCAAATACATTGGGAGGAAGCAAGAAATTGTATATACAACTTTTCTTTATGACCTAACATCTGGTACTGATAGATGGGTAAATTACCATAAAAATGAAGAGGTAAAAAGGATTAACAAGACGATTAGCGACATTAAAAACAATAATGGTCATCAAAGCCTAATATCAGAACTTGAATTACTGAGAAACCAGTTGCGGAATCTTGCTGTTAGTGACTATTCAAAATTCATAATGATTTTTGAATTATTTGTTGAGTGGCAAAAATTCTTTCAATTTGATTACTTTTACACATCTCCTAAAAATGACACATGGAAAATGAAACATATTGTTGACACTCAAAATAAACCTGACAAGTTCAAGAATCTACTTAAAAGTCTGATTATGCTTACAACAAATGAGTTAAATCCCTACTATAGAATCAACTCACCAAAGGAATGGATGGCCAGCCATCCATTCAATAAAATATACGGAATACCAAATAGACCAGAAGCTTTTAATGGAAAACTATTCTACAAGGACTTTAAAATAGGAGCGGAACAAGACGACCTCCAGTTAATCTTGCCTGATTTAATAGGAAATACAATTCACAAATCAATAAAAAATAGACAGAGTGTTATGTGGTTAAAATTACTGAAAAGACTAAAGCCCAATCGTTCTTTAACAATTACAAATAAAGTTAGTGGAAACAAATATCAGTATTATCTTGTAAGAGGTTTTGATAGATTAAGAGAAAGAAAAGCGGTAAGTCCATCCATTAAAGAACATTCTATCCTGATGTCAAAAATATGACTATATCTGTCAAGTCAATTTATAAACATACCAAGCCATACAAGTGGTACAACGACTTATTTAATAAAATTGTTGAGGATGGAGCAAAAAGATACGAAGAACATACCCAGCATATCGCCTGCAATCCAACTCCAGAATCACTAGCAGAAATGAAAACATTACTTTCGGAAAAAAGTAAAAAGGAAGTAACAGACCAGGAAGTCTGGGAAGCAAGCCATAATTTAATGATGTTTTTTAGCATTGGAGTTTCAATGGGATATAAAAAGCATAGGGAAAAGGATAGAAGAAAGTGGATAAAAGAATGGAGAGATAAAGATAGGGCTAAGGATGAAAGGATTCTCAATACTAAACCACTAAAGGGCATTGAATGCCCTGTTTGTAGTTCAACAATGAATTATCAATGGAGTGAGCTTCACGACAGAGGCACTCTTAAAAATCCAGATGAACAGGTCATGTTTTTCTATGAATGTCCAAAAAAATGCAAAAGGAAAATTATGTTTGAAGATGGAACTCCCTGGATTTCTAAGGAAAAAAATCTATGCCCTGTGTGCAATTCAGAAAGAAATACAACAATAACAAAAGATAATCAAAACAAAATGTATTTTATCTATGAATGCCTTAAATGTGGAAGCAGACAAGTAGAAAAAGAAAGTGATTAATCATCATAATACTAACGACTGTTGAGTCTTGTTGCTATTGACTCCTGCTCATCATATAGTGACTGGTCTTGTTCCATCATTTTTTGTTCTGCTGAAGTTAACCATTGATTTGATTTCATTCTAGAAACAATGGCTGTTATATTTGAGATTCTTATAGAGATAATGTCATTGATTCTATCAACATCATTTTTATTTTTTTCATAAAAGGAAGTATAGTTTTTAAGATTTTGCCAATTTGGTTGTATTTCTTTTAATCTAGATAGGTTGCTGTCCCATCCATCAATATCTGATTGTTTATAATTTGGTGGAATATAGCCTGCAACATGTTGAACGATAATTTGTGCAGGGCAACCATTAAGTGTTCCTTCTATTTCTGATATGCCTATTTCTTGATATGTTATGTCTGTAAAAAACTTTCTAGATTCTGGAAACTCAAATTGGTTTTCAATCAGTTCATCTGATTCATAATACCCAAATGTTGGGGCTTCACCATAAACTATATTTGAGTAATTTGCATCACGCATGGCCTTGCTCATTGGATATCCACTTCTAGTTGCCTCAAAAGAAAAATCATCATATTTCAATATAACCTCACCTCTTTTTTGTGCAGATAATTCTAGTTTAGGTTGATATTTCAAAGGTTTTACTCCTGTTTCAACTCGTTTCTGGTTTAATAACTCAAGATACTGCTCTTTGTTTAGGCGGATTTTTGAGGAATCGTCAAAATCTTTGGAGGTGTCTCTCCAATGTTTAACCAAGTCTCCTTTTTGACTTTTCAAAGGAAGAACATTTTTTACACTATCAACGCTAAAAAAACCAACTTCCCTAGAATCTCCACTTCCTTTTCTGTTATCGCCCATTACAAAAATAGAATTTTCTGGCACTGTTATTTTTTGGCATTCTTTTAGAAATGCTTCTCCGAAAGTTGAATGAGGCTTTGCAGTATACGGCTCTGGAAGTGATTTGTCGTTCAAATAAACAATGCCATTTCTCAACTCAATAGTATCTCCCCCAACTCCAATTATTCTTTTAATCCAACTGCCAGGCGTTCCATACATTTTTTCTGTAAGTTCTCTTGTCTTTTCGTTATCAACAAGAACAATATCCCCACGCCCCAATTCATGACCAAAAAGCCTTTTCCCGAATAAAACAAGTCCGTTTGGATAAGGCAACATTCCTGGAGTAGCAATAATTTGTTTTGATAATTCTTCAGGGTTTCTGCCCTCCCCTTTTGGGAATGTCGGATACATTGACCCTGTACCAGAAACTGTAATTGGTTCTGATACTAAACCCAGTTGATGACCAATAATGTTACCCACCAACCAATACCCTCCACACCAAATTGGCAAAAAGGTAACTAAAATTGCAACAACACCAATTGTACGAATGATAAACGACTTAAATCCACTTGGTTTAAGAAAAGACAGCTTGAACTTATTTTTCTTAATTCGTTTAATCAACTCACCAGCTCCACTCAGTTGAAAGACCAAATATAAAGGTAGAAAAGCTAGTAAAAGAAATAGCTTGAATGAAGATAAAATGAAGCCCTTAAAAGATTTTTCAAACTTAATAATTCTTTTTTCTAAAACTGTTTTAATAATTATTGTTAGAACTAACAATCCAAAAGCTAAAACTCCAACGATTATTGAACCTACAAACAAAGGTGTAAACATGTTGGAGTTACCGAATTGTGTATCTTGAATTGTTCCTCTAAAACCACCAGTCGCTACTGTTAAAATCGTGCAAAAAGCAATTATGCATAAAATCCAAAAAAAAGTAAAAATCTTTATAAGAACGGGTAATAATTTTGAAAAAAGTTTCTCTCTTTTCATCTTATAATTTGAGTATAACTCTTATATTTTACCTTTTATAGTTTTATTAGGAATTGTTGGAGATACGGATATATCTAAGATGACAACAGTTAGAAGTGAAATAAATCGCCGACCTTCGTCCCAAGAGCTTTCGCAATTTTATACAAAGTTTTCAGAGAAGGTGTCCTTTTTGCTGATTCAACAAACTGTATGTACTTGGTACTGAGACCTGACTTCTCAGCCAACTGGTCTTGTGTCAACCCCAACTTTTTTCTCTGTTTTTTTATTTGTTTGCCCAAACTCTCATCTCTTTTAGTAATCATTACTCATAAGTTACAGTCTTTCTTCCTTATTCAAAACCAACTGTGTGTATCTATTTAGCCTCATTATTCTATTGAATAAATACCGACTCCCTGTTACTATCTACTCAACTGCTCAGACTGGGGGTGATAAAAAATGGGTATATTTATGAAATCGGAAGAAGAAAGAGCAAAAGACGAGGAGGATGAAACAAAACAAGTTCTTGAAGAATACGGTTTGGGGCTTGATAAATACGACACCAAACGAATTCAACAGGAAATTGCAAAAAACCTAAAAAATATCGCCAAAGATATTGCTGGAAATAAATGGATTAAGGCAGGAATGGCACTTTCCTTCTCTGCACCAGATAAACAAGCTGAACTTGGATATTTAAGTGCCATTGTGAATCAGAACTGGATTTTAATCAGGCAAAATGAATTGATAATTAGGTTTCTTAAAAAAGGCAAATAGAGATGGATGATTAGGGATTATTAGGGATGAAAATCATTCCTCGGAGCTTAACGAAGTTTAACGGATATTAACGGATAAAATACACCAAGACTTAAGGGAGATTCAGGGATTTTAAGGGATATAATCAACCCCTCCCTTAAATAATTTGCTTTTGCATGAGAGAATAAGCTGAAATTAAATAAATTCAAATGCATATAAAAATAAATATCCCAGAAGGTACTGATAATGATGATAAAAAGATAATAGAGCTTCTTGAGCTACATCCAGATTTTCAAAAAAGCCTCAATTACACAAGAAAAATGTTTGGCATACCCCCCAATGGGCTGGATGAGGAGTCGTTCTATTTCAAAAATAATTTTCTCACAGATAAAAGTGGTAAAAAAGTAAAAATTATCAAAAGTTTTCCTGAAGATGGAACGGATGAATCATTTAGGAGTTTTGACAAATTCTTAAATGACCCAGATTCTTTTCTGTCAAAA
>Ga0172368_10006958_pt1 | contig 11993 bp, 13 predicted proteins | sample Lak11m_FD_114540 | JGI IMG/M metagenome (GOLD analysis project Ga0172368, IMG submission 114540) | Freshwater microbial communities from Kabuno Bay, South-Kivu, Congo - kab_022012_11m | ecosystem: Environmental > Aquatic > Freshwater > Lake | place: Democratic Republic of the Congo: South-Kivu...
TAGTTTTCAGTTAAAATTAATCGAAGTCCTTGGTTTTAATCCACCCATAAATCGATCTGCCAACGGACTACTTGATTACTTTGAAGAGCTGTTGGATAAAAGGATCCGCAGCAGACAAATTAAAATCAGTTAAAATAGCTCCATGGAAGTTAATCTACTTGATAAGGTTATCGCCCTCGCCAAGCGACGGGGTTTTATCTATCCCGGTTCAGAGATATACGGCGGTTTGGCCAATACTTATGATTTCGGTCCTCGCGGTGTCGAGTTAAAGCGCAATCTACAAAATCTCTGGTGGGACTTTTTCGTCACCAAAAGATCCGACATACACGGTCTAGATACTTCTATCCTAATGAGTCCAAAGGTTTGGGAGGCCTCGGGCCACACTCAAAACTTTACTAATGTCTTGATCGATTGTACAAACTGCCAGTATCGTACCCGGGCCGATCACTTAATCGAGGACAATCTTCATGGTCATGACAACGTAGAGGGCAAACCGCTATCCGAACTTGATCAACTTATCTCCGATCACAAAATTGCTTGTCCCAAATGTGGAAAGTTTTCCTGGACCAAGACTCGAAACTTTAACCAGCTCTTCGAAACCCAAGTGGGTATTATCACCTCTGGTAAAAATACTGCCTTTCTTCGCGGAGAGCTAGCCCAAGGGATGTTTGTCGACTTTAAACAAGTTCTGGATTCGCTTCACCCGAAACTCCCGTTTGGATTGGCTCAATCGGGTAAAGCCTTTAGAAATGAAATCACCATGGGGAAATTTACCTTTAGGACTCTTGAATTTGATCTGGCAGAGTTCGAATATTTCGTCAAGCCCACCCAGTGGCAAGAAACTTTTGAATACTGGAAAGGCCAAATGGACGTTTTTGCAGAAAAGGTTGGTCTGTCCAAAGACAAGCTTCGTTGGAGACGCCACACTGAGGAAGAACTTAGCCACTATTCTAAGCGGACTGAAGATATGGAATACGAGTTTCCCTGGGGACACAAAGAAATGTTCGGATTGGCTTACCGAACCGATTTTGATCTAAAAAATCACATGGAAAAATCTGGTGTTGATTTAAGGTTCACCGATCCCTACACTAACGAGAAATTTATTCCCCACGTCATCGAACCGACCTTCGGTTTAAGCCGTTTGACCACCATTATTTTAATGAACTCTTATTATGAAGATCTAGAAAAAGGAAGAGTTGTCCTCCGCCTTCCCAAGGTCTTGGCGCCACTTAAAGTCGCCGTTTTCCCCTTACTGTCCAACAAAATAGAATTGGTTAAAAAAGCCAAAAAAATCCATTCATTATTATCCGAAACTATGGCTACCGGCTGGGACGACAGAGGAAACATAGGCAAGCGTTATTTTGCCCAAGATGAAATAGGCACTTCTGCCTGTGTTACTATCGATTTCAAAACCCTAGAAGACGACACTGTAACCGTCAGGTCAAGGGATACCGCCATCCAAAAAAGGATTGGCGTTGACAAATTGGTGAACTATCTCAATACTAAGACTTAGGATGTTAAAAAAAATAGCCCCTCTTCTGGTGTTTTCACTTATCCTTGCTGGTTGCACCACTTCCAGGGTTGCCCCCGCCCCCAAAGTCAAACAACTAATCAACGAACTGCCCGTTAATCAAAGACCGTTTGTTGGCATCTTCCCCCACACTTCGGGGCGGTTGCTCACCTTGTATATCGATAAACTAGAAAAAGATTTTAAATCCGTCAACATTGACCTTGAATATCTATCCGGTAACTCCTTAAAAGGGGGGCGTACCGCCGTCAATCTTCCGGTAGCCCTTCCTTACACCCAGGGCTTTCTTTTGGGTAGCTGTTCAACCGGTGGCAAATGCAGTTTTGATACAGATCTTATTAACGGTACTCTTAAAACCAAGCTTGGGCTAACCGAGACTACCATGCACGTCCTAAAAAGTGACTTTCTTTTTGTCAATAAAGAAGTCACCTCCGCTGACGGTAAAATAAGTTGGAAACCAGCCAGGTCTAAGAATATAAGCCAAATACTTGCTGACACCCAGGGCGTGCCTAAAGCCTTTACCGGTGAGCTAAGCTTTAGCCCTATCATGATCGCCGCCTCTTCCTCCGATAAAATTGTCGGCACCCTTAGCCTAAAAACTTCTGCCACTACTGCCAAAATTTACGACGGTTCGGATTATAAAGGTATCAGCTTCAAAAAAGTAGGTGACTCGGTCGTCTTTGATATAAATCAGACCCCTTGGTCAAAATCGGTCGAAATCGTTCGTGATGACCAAAAAGGCGCCAAAGAATCTCTCTCTGTCTACGCCGTCGGTCCCATTCTATTGATTAAATGATTTCCCGTCAGTTATTTCAATAAGAATTTCCCTTATTACATTTTCAACCTCTTCCCTCCTCGATTCATCCAGGATCGCGATAGTAATGTCATTTTCAAGTGCCAGTTTTATTTCTGACCTTACCCCGCTTGAAATCCGATCGCCGCAAACGAGGAGAACGTCAATAATTTTTTGTTCAAAGAAATATCTGTTCATCTCCATCCCCATTCTCCTTTGGTTGGGGTCGTTGTCGTCTAGATACTCGAAAGCCGTCAAATACGGAGCAAAAGGAATAGTCCTATCGGATAGAATTGTGCGGCATATATCTAAGACCTTGGCTTTGTTTCCGACTATATCCCCACCCATCGGGTGAGCGATGTAAACCAACATCGGCCTCTCCTCGTTTTCTTTTTTTAATTCCTCGAACAATTTTTTTTCTTTTAACATGTCCCGAATATACACCCTTGACATCTGTTTGTGAAGCATAGATACTGAAAAGTGGTGACAAGTGGTGAAATATCACTATAATAAATACTTGAAGCCTGCCATATGCAATATGTTTATTGGACATTACTACCACACCATCGAAGCCAAGGGCAGATTGGCGATTCCTCAGGCCTTCCGTTCAAAACTCTCTTCTGGTGGCGTCATCACCGCCGGTCTCGATGGCTGTCTTTTTCTTTTACCGAAAAACTACTGGCAACAGCTCTCCAAAAAGCTCTCCGTCTTACCACTGACCAACAAGATCGGCAGACAATTCATTCGTTTCTTAGTGCAATCAGCCGTGGATTTGGAAATGGATTCACAGGGGAGAACCCTAATCCCCGATTACTTAAAAGAGAAAGCATCACTTACAAAGAACGTGGTAGTAGCCGGAGCCCTGACTCGAATTGAGATCTGGGATCGCGAGCGCTATCATCAGCACCTTAACTTCATCACAGTTCAAAATCCAGATTTTGAAAATAATTTAAACGAACTAAACTTATGATCAAACGTCACGTACCTGCCTTTAAAGATCAAATTAAAGAATTATTTCTTCTAAAAAAAGGATCCAGTTTTCTAGACCTCACCTTAGGTGATGGGGGACACACCCAAGAGGCACTTGAGGCAGGCTCTAAAGTAGTCAGCCTTGACGTTGATCCCGAATCGATCGAGCGTGCCAGGCATTTCATCGGCGACAAGTATTTAAAAAGTGGTCAATGGAGAATCGAAAATCTAAACTTCAATCGAATTTTTGAAATCGCCAATAAATATCCCCAATTTGACGCCGCCATAGCTGATCTAGGTACTTCCCAATATCATCTAGAAAAAGTTGAACGCGGATTTAGCTTTGAGTCCGACGCCATGCTCGACATGCGGCTTGATCCAAGCTTGGGGGTGACCGCCGCCAATCTACTCGCCGCTTTAAGCGAAAAGGAGATAAAAAATCTTTTGGAAATAGTTGACGAGAGCTACGCCTGGAAAATCGCCAAAATCATTATCAACACACGCAGAATATCCCCCATTGTTTCGACGACACAACTACGGGATCTAATACTTCAGGTCAAGCCAAGGGTTTCGGGTAAATCTCACCCCGCCACAAAAACCTTTATGGCTCTGAGAATGGCTGTTAATTTAGAAAGAGAATCCCTAAGCACAATGTTGGAGATCCTGCCCAATTTAATCAAAAAAAACGGACATATTGGGATTATTTCATTTCATTCCGGTGAAGATCGTATTGTAAAAAAGGCTTTTAACCAATGGTTTAACTCTGGAGTTTGTATCTCTGTGGCTGAAGAAATATTAGTACCAACTAATGATGAAATTATTAACAATCAAAAAATAAGAAGTGCCAAATTACGAATCTGCCAAAAAAATCAATAAATTTAACAAACTATTAACGTCGGTTGCCGTCATCGTCTTCATCCTTTGTTTGGCAAATCTGATTGGTACCAACGCCCTAGCTACCGAAGGTGTAGTTTTGGATGATCTGGCCAACAAGTCCCTGAGTTTGGATAGAGAAAACAGACAACTTGAACTTGCTATCTCTAACGTTTCTAATCTAAGCTACATTGAGGAAGTCGCCAGTCAAAAAGGTTTTGTTCGTACCAATAGACCCTTAATTATAAAAATCGATAACAGTCTGGCAGCAGCCTATGTTGCCAATGATCAATAAAGAATCCCTAGGAATTTCCAACACCAGACTCAGAGTTTTATGTCTCGTATTGTCTTTTATCGTCTTTCTGGTTGTCATCAGACTTTTTTACTGGCAAATCATCAGGGGACCAAAATTGTCTTCTCAGGCCAGCCGGCAACACCAAGAGGTGGTCGTTCTCAACTCACATCGGGGAACTATCTTTGACGCCAACAAAGATATCTTGGCTGGAACCAAAATACTTTACCATTTGTACGCTTACAAGCCTCAAATTAAAAAAGATTCCAAAGACGAATATCTCTCTTTATTGGCTCCTCTCTTGACACCGCCAACCGAGGCGACCGGTTCAACCAGACAGTATTTGTTTGATCGATTTAATCTCTCGTCAAACTGGGTTTCCTTGAAACATTATTTAACCAATGACCAAAAAGAAGAAATTGAAAAGGCAGAACTCTCCGGATTAGGTTTTGAGGAAGAACCCGTTCGGTTCTACCCCGAAGCCTCGATGTCCGCCCACTTACTAGGGTTCGTTGGATCTGATATCTCCGGCGAATCTGTTGGCTACTTCGGACTTGAAGGATTTTTCGATCGACAACTCAAGGGTAGAGAGGGAAAACTTTTAGCCGAAAAAGACGCCTTTGGTAAACCGATCTTAATCGGAAAATATAATCTACTAAAAAACATTTCTGGCCGTTCCATTTACACCACCATCGATAAAAGCAAGCAATACCTTGTCGAAAAAATTCTCCTCGAAGGAATAAATAAATATCAAGCCAAAGCTGGTAATGCCATCCTGATGGAGGTAAATACCGCAAAGGTTAGGGCCATGGTTTCGTACCCAAACTATAACCCAGAACATTTTCAGGACTTCGATAGCGCTTCTTTCAAGAATCCTACTATCGCCAATTTGTTTGAACCCGGTTCAATCTTCAAGATACTCATCATGGCGGCCGGCTTAAATGAAGGAGTCATCACCACAGAAACCATTTGTGATATCTGCCATGGACCGCTTGAAATCGGTCAATTCACCATTAAAACCTGGAACAATGAATATCATCCCAATTCGACCATGGTCGATATCCTGGTCAACTCCGATAATATCGGAATGGTTTTTATCAGTCGAAAACTTGGTCGGGAAAAATTTATCGAATATTTGAAACATCTGAAATTTGGTTCCAAGACCAATATAGAACTCCAGGAGGAAGTTGCCGGAAAAATAAAAGAAGGGTCAGATTTTAGGGAGATAGATTTGGCTACTCAAAGTTTTGGTCAAGGGATAGCCATCACCCCTATTCAATTTATTTCTGCCGCCAATACTATTGCTAATAAGGGGATTTATCTTCCTCCCACAATTATCGACCACTTCGAATCACAAGATAAAATTATTCCCCCACAAAAAAAAGAAGGCGTAAGGGTGTTTTCTGAAAAAGCCGCCAGGGAAACTTTTGAGATGATGGTCGAAACTATAAGCAGGGGAGAAGCCAAATGGACTAGGCCTAAAAACTTTTCTGCCGCCGGTAAAACAGGAACCGCCCAAATTCCCATTCAGGGACATTATGATCCCGATAAAACCATCGCCAGTTTTATAGGCTTCTTTCCGGCCCAAAACCCTAGGTACACCCTTCTCGTCTCTTTGACCGAACCCCAAACTTCACAGTGGGGCTCCGAGACCGCCGCCCCCCTATGGTTTAGCTTGGCAACAAAACTTTCTCTTTAACGTTACAATATGACTGTGACCAGCCTTAAACGCCACACGATCTCTGTTAAGCACGCCCTTGACGGCATCCTCTACACCTTCAAGACCCAACCCAATTTTCGAGTCCATACTTTCTTTGCTCTCATGGCCACCTGTTCGGGCCTTTTCTTAAAGATTTCATCCGCTGAGTGGTCAGTAATTATTTTCGTCATCGGCCTGGTTATCATTTGTGAAATGATAAATACCAGTCTGGAGTCCGTTACCGACCTTCTAACCGACCAGTACCACATATCAGCCAAAATCGCCAAAGATGTCTCGGCAGGTATGGTTCTTATTGCTGCCACCATTGCCGTCATCACCGGCCTGTTAATATTTATTCCTCATTTATGGGCATTCTATTAGGGATTCTTATTTTGTCTTTCTTTGTTCACGCCGCAATAATCGTTCCTTGGATAAATTTACTTTACAAACTGAAATTATTTAAAAATCTCTCCGCTGTTTCATCATCCAAAAAAGATGCCGCCAGTCAACATATCAGGAGTAAAGCCAGAACTCCAGAGGGGGGAGGGCTGTTAATAATCATCGTCACCTCATTGCTTTTTGCCATCTCTATACCCATATTTAATTTTTTCAAGGTCAAAATAACCCACATTTACCCCATTAATCAAGAGATAAATATCATCTTTTTTTCTTTTTTATCCTTCGGCATTCTTGGTCTATACGATGACGTCGTTAAATATTTCGAACTTCAACGTGAACAGGGTTACGCTGGCCTTAAATCAAGAACCAAATTTATCATCCAGGCTGTTTTGGGAATGATGCTTTCAATTTTGATGTATCTCAATTTAGGTCTCCACATCATCAATGTTCCGTTTATCGGTGTTTTGGACCTTGAGTTTTGGTTTATCCCCATCGCCACCTTTTTGATTATGCTTTTTGCCAACGCTGTCAACATCACTGACGGCATGGATGGCCTGGCAGGGGGCCTGCTGATGATCTCTTTGTTTGGTTTCTTGCTTCTTTCTACCTCCATCTTGGACGTCCCGCTATCGACCTTTATTGCCCTTTGGCTGGGTGGGCTGATTGCCTTTCTCTACTTTAATGTCTATCCGGCCCGTATTTTTATGGGAGACTCGGGGGCCATGGCTTTCGGGGCAACCTTAGCTGTGATTGGCCTACTTCTAGGCAAGATTGTCGCTCTGTTGGTCATCGGTTTCCCCTTTATTGTCGATGGTGCCAGTTCATTTCTTCAAATCGTGTCGGTAAAACTTCTGGGTAGACGGATATTTCCCATTGCCCCACTTCATTATTGGCTTCTAAAAATCGGATGGGCCGAACCCAAAATTGTTCAACGAGCTTGGTTGGCAGGTATTGTGATCGTCATTTTTGGAATCTGGCTTGCCATCGTTTGAGCCCAAGTATGTATAAGAGTCAAATCAATCGCGACTTTGTTTATCTTTTTAGCTTAATCGTCCTGATCTCTCTCTTGGGATTGGTTGCTATCTTTAATGCCTCAGTCATTGAAGGATTTACAAGTTTTAACGATAAATTTCATTTTGTTAAACAACAATCAATCTGGCTCACGATCGGATTATCCATTTTTTTAGGCATCTATTTGATACCGGTGGAATTTATGAAGAAAATTGCCCTACCATTTTTTTTAATAAGTTTGTTCTGTATGGTTACCGTTCTCATACCCGGTTTTGGGCTTAAACTCCAAGGAGCAAGGCGTTGGCTATCCCTGGGTTTTATTGGGTTTCAACCATCAGAATTTTTAAAGGTTGCTTTGATTCTCTATCTTTCAGTCTGGTTTAGACAACAGCGGGGCATTTGGTATTTCACTTTACTACTCGGCGTCTGTCTGACCCTCATCATGCTTCAGCCGGATCTGGGTACGGCGGTTATCGTTGCCACTCTGGGTTTTGGAATGTATTATTTGTCCGGGTCCAACCTCAAACACTTACTTGTGTTTGTCTTAATTTTGACCGCCTCAATTTTAGTCTTAATTTTTTCTTCTTCCTATAGACGAGACAGAATAAAAACCTTTTTAGATCCTACCAGTGATCCTCAAGGCAAGTCGTATCACATCAACCAGGTGTTGTTGGGCTTGGGATCAGGCGGTTGGTTCGGTGTCGGTCTAGGTCGTTCCCGCCAGAAATACGCCTATCTTCCTGAGGCAACAACCGATTCAATCTTTTCCATCATCGGCGAAGAGACAGGGTTCATCGGTGGGTTATTTTATATCGCTTCACTCCTCGCCCTTACACTTCTCGCCTTCAAAATTTCGTCTCAATCCGTAAATCTTCACCAAAGACTTCTCAGCGGTGGGGTGGGGATACTAATAGGATCTCAAACCATCGTCAACTTGGCCTCGATGGTTGCCTTAGTCCCCCTGACCGGTGTTCCTCTACCCCTCATCTCCTATGGGGGGTCCTCAGTTATCGCCAATTTTGTCTCGCTTGGTATACTAGCAAGTACTACTCGTCATAAATGAAAAAACGGATCGTTTTTACTGGAGGACACCATAACTCCGCCCTAGTCATTGCCGAAGCTCTCAAAAAAGAAGGCTATGAGGTTTATTGGCTTGGCCATAAATTTACCAGTCGTACCGACAAATCACTCTCTGCAGAGTATCAAGAAGTAGTCAGGCACAATATCCCCTTTTTTGAATTAAAAACCGGTAAAGCCTATGGCCAATCAAATCCTCTTGAATGGTTAAAAATCTTTTTAGGTTTTATCCAGTCGTTAAATTATTTATTGGAAATTAGACCCAATCTAATTGTCTCTTTTGGTGGCTACTTGGCTGTTCCTACTGTCATTGTAGGCAAAATCTTGGGAATCAAGTCCATTACCCACGAGCAAACCGTTGTTGCTGGCTGGGCAAACCGGGTCATATCTCGATTTGTCGACAAAATTCTCCTAACTCACAAATCCTCGCTAAAAAACTTTCCCAAAGACAAGGGGGTGGTGGTTGGTCTCCCTATTCGTCGCGAACTCCTGGATAAATCACTTAAAAAGACATTTGATCCGCCATTAATTTATATTACCTGCGGAAAGCAGGGGTCACACAACATCAATCAAGCGATCTTTCCAATTATCAAGCAATTGGTCAAAAAATATACAGTTATTCATCAGACGGGTTCAAATACACTGATGAAAGATCTAGAAAAGGCCAAGCGGTTAAAAGAAAATCTCGGTCAATTTTCTGACCGTTATCTTTATTCACCTTATTTTTTTACTCCCCAGTCGCCTTCATATCTCCAATCTGCCAAGTTGGTTATTAGCCGAGCTGGTGCTCATCAAATATACGAGTTAATGCTCCTTGGAAAAAGATCTGTAATAATCCCCATCCCCTGGGTGTCTCATAATGAACAATTCCTAAACGCCAAGTTGGCAACTAATTATTTGCCCGGGGTTATATTGGAAGAAAAAGATTTAAATCCCGATAGCCTGTTAGAAGCTATTAACAAAGCCATCACAATCAAATCCAAACCCAAGTTACAATTAGAAAAAGATGCCCACAAAAAGGTTCTTGATATTATCCATTCTTATTTTCCTCTTCCTTCTTAGGTTTGTGTCATCTCAATTCAGAATCGTCAGGACCAGATGTCTGCTTGAATCACATGATTGCCCGGAGGTTTTAAAAGCGATCGTCGATGAATCATTAGGCTTATTTTTCTTTCAAGTCGATAAAATAAAGCTCACAACTTCACTGGAGAATACTGGTATAGTACTAAATCCAATAATCAATATCTCCCGTAACGAACTTGAAGTTCTACTCTCTAAGACCACAGATAACATCACCATAAAGATCATATATAGCTCCCAAACACCTCCCCACGATCCTATCGGCTTAAATGAATTTCTTGCTACTCAGTCGGCTCAAGCGGTGTCGATTAACCTTAAAGGCATTCCGGAAAAGTCAGATCAGGATTCTAACTACTATTTTTTAGGAAATCAGGTACCAGATCGGGACGTCCTATTGCGACTGAGGCAATGGATGTTTAGCCTCAAAAATATTTCAGAAAGAGAACGACCGACTTTGTTTACCGACCAAGAAGTGATATATTCCTCAGTAGATAAGTTATTAGTCATATTTAACATCAATAAATCACCGGATGAAGAACTTGCTTTGATGCAAAAACTTGTAGAGCAAGCAAAAATAAAAGGTTCTACCGTCCTTGATTTTAGATATAACCACCCTATACTAAGATAAGAATGCCTCGATCAGTAAGCCTTAACGCCATAGACGTTGGAAGTAGCAAAGTTTCTTGCATCATCTCTGTCCCCGCTCCAGACGTCGAGAAAATTAACGTCGTAGGTGTCGCCACTACTCCTTCGCGAGGTGTTCGAAAGGGTCAAATTGTGGACATTGAAGAGGCCGTGGGTACCATCACCGATACCGTTGAAGCCGCCGAGAGAATGGCCGGTTTTTCTATTAACAATGCTTTCGTTTCTATTTCCGGTGATCACATTCAATCCCAAAACAGCAAGGGTGTCGTCGCCATTACACAACCAGAAAGTGAAATCGAACAAGACGACGTCTTTAGGGTCGTCGAAGCGGCCCGAGCCATCTCCCTACCCAGCTCTCGCGAGATTTTGCACGTCCTACCCCGAGAATACATCGTCGATAGCCAGAGGGGTATCAAGGACCCCATTGGTATGGCCGGCGTCAGGTTGGAAACCGATGCCCACCTAGTAACCGCTTCATCAGTTGCGATGAAGAACTTGACCAAATGCGTCAACGAAATCGGTATCGAGGTGAGTGGATTGGCTTATACCGGCCTGTCGGCCGCCTACTCTTGTCTAACTGAAACTGAAAAAGAGTTGGGAGTAATTGTAATTGATATTGGTGGCGGAACCACCAGTGTCGCAATTTATGTAGAGGGTGCCTGCAGTTATAGTTGCGTTATACCCATCGGGGCAAAGAAAGTTACTGATGATCTGGCCATCGGTCTAATGGTCAATCTTGAAAGTGCAGAAAAGATCAAACATTTTATTTCCACTGGTCTTGATCCGGCCGACAAAACAATGACCGACGAAATCAATTTATTAAAACTGGGACTAAAAGAAGAGACCAAATCCATCTCCAGAAAGACGGTCATCGAAGGAATAGTACGGCCCAGACTCAACGAGATCTTCACCCTCGTCGGCTCCATTATCAAAAAATCCGGGTTCGCCGGCATGACGCCGTCCGGAATCGTCTTAACGGGGGGAGGTTCTTTGACCACAGAAGCCGTTTCGTGCTGTAAAAGAGCTTTGCAATTGCCAACCAGAATTGGGACCCCCAAGGGGCTTTTTGGACTGACCGACGAAATTGCTTCGCCTTCATATGCCGCCATCGTTGGATTAATATTGTATGGGTCATCCCGACAAAATTCATATACTCCAAACCAGAAAAAAAGTTCATTCGAAAACTTGGTCAAAAGAATCCCCATCAAAGGGACTGCCAATAAGGTTGTAGACTTCTTTAAGTCTTTTATGCCTTAAATCCAATCCTCTTCACAAAAACTGCCTCAAACTGTATACTGCCACCAGAATCTATGGCCCTTGTTAAACCTGACATCAATTCATTTGCAAAAATCAAAGTTCTTGGAGTTGGTGGTGGTGGAAACAACGCCTTAAATTCCATGATCACTGACTACAAAATCCAGGGCGTTGAATTTATCGCCATTAACACCGATCTCCAAGCTTTACTCACCAATAACGCCGACATAAAATTGCAGATAGGAGAAAGAGTGACCAAGGGACTTGGTTCAGGTTCCAACCCCGAAATCGGCCAAGCCGCCGCCGAAGAATCCCGGGATAAACTTCGCGATTTACTCCAAGGTACCGACATGGTCTTTGTAACCGCCGGTGA
>Ga0172368_10006961_pt1 | contig 11991 bp, 12 predicted proteins | sample Lak11m_FD_114540 | JGI IMG/M metagenome (GOLD analysis project Ga0172368, IMG submission 114540) | Freshwater microbial communities from Kabuno Bay, South-Kivu, Congo - kab_022012_11m | ecosystem: Environmental > Aquatic > Freshwater > Lake | place: Democratic Republic of the Congo: South-Kivu...
GGGACCGCATTTTACGAACGTGGAGCTGGTGTAAGACTTTTAAGGTAATGGCGTTGAAGCGTTTAAAAAGAAGGGTCGTCAAGACCTCGAAACCACTACATCTTTAGTGTAGTGGTAGTTCATATAATCACCAACCCTAAAATTTTCGTGTGATTCTTTAATATATTCAATGAATTTTTTCATCCCTGATATATATTAAATATTTTTTTTCTTTTCGCTGGAGTTATTTTTAATATATAAAGAAAAAAGCATTTTCTAATGTATTCAGAAATAGGTTTTATATTTAGCCCAGCTTTAGATATTTACAATAATAAAAATACTGGAGATATATTTGGTAGAATAAATAAAATAAGATCTAGATCATCATCTGGGGCAGACGCTACTAATCAAGAGAGACCTCTTGATGATGCGGTTTTAGTATTTAAAAGTTTAAATACTGGAACATCTAATATAAAAAATTATATAAAAGAAAACATATACAGAGATGATGATTCTAATGAAGATCCATACATATCCCTAATAAATCACTTTAATGATACTAATACAAAGGCTTTAAGATTAAAAGCCGCTGATTTTGCTTATTTAAAAGACCTAGGAGTTTATCCTGTAAATAGATTATGGATACTCAGGAGATTTCCAGATAATGCTATAGTTCCTAATAATCTTTTGGCTTGGGGGAAAGCTGTTGAACCTATTTCTACTGTAGTTGGATGGTTTAAAAATAAAGAAGATGGTGAATTATTATCTTTTAATTTTAATGAGGTATGGACAGATCAAACAAATATGTTAGATAAAGTTATAGGTGAAATACTTGGCGATATGGGAATATCTGGTTCTGATAAAATATTAAGTGTTCCTGGTTGGTCACAGGGAATATTATTTGGTATGTTAAACGCTATGGGTTTAACATCAGATTATAGTGCTACTAATGTACCGACAGGAGATCCCAATGTATTAAGAGTTGGGAAGATGAGAGATATAATGAGTCAGAGTTTACAGTCTTCTATGAATCTATCATTAGAAACTTCATATGAACAAAAATATATTAATGGAGTTGATCCCGGAATGGCTATGATGGATATTTTAGGCAATCTTTTTAAAATGGGCACATCTGAGACAAAATTTGTTCTTAGTAACTCAGAGGCCCTTCAAAAACTTATAGGAGCAACTTATTCGTCGGCTGGTGGCGGAACAAACGCATGGTTAGATTTTTTGAAAACTATGGTAAATAGTTTTATTAGTGGAATGACTAATTTTATAAACGATTTAGTGAAAGAACCCGGTGTTTTTGGAACAGCCAGCACAGATCAAACAACCCAAGGCACCTCAGGTACATCTGGAACATCAGGTACTTCAGGCACATCAGGTACTTCAGGCACATCGCAATCCAGCACAGATCAAACAACCCAGCAAGGCAAGTCTGGATTTAAAATCCCAGATACTTCTTTTTTAACATCAGCTGGTAATTTTATAAAAAATTCTGCTAGCACTCTATTAGCTGGAACTATTTATAAATCCCGATGGCAATTAAAAGGCTCAATCTCTTTGATGAGTGGTATAAATACTACACCATGGCATTTAACTATAGGTAATCCATATTCACCAATTATAAATTTGGGTAATGTTCATGTTACTAATGTAGATGTTAAACTAAGTAATGATTTAGGTTTTAATGATATGCCTATTAGAATAGACGCTACCGTTTCTTGTCAATTTGGTAGACCACTTGGAAGAAGTGAGTTAGAAAGAATGTTTAACAATGGATATAAAAGAGTTTACGCTAAGAGCACATTAAATACAGCATTAGCTAACTCGAGTGTTGTTTCTCCATCAGAGATTGGAGCAACATCCAATGTATCATTGAATCAAAGTCAACCAAATAGTACCTTATCATACATTGACCAAAGTGTTAATCCTGTATCGCCTATACCACCACCTAGTGGAGGTTTTGGTAATATTGGTGGAGGATAAAAAATAATATTAAAAATTGAGCTATTTATATACTCTTGAAAAAGCAGAAAGAAACGCAACACAGAAGAATCTTACTAATATCATAGACCCTATAGTTGGTTCGGATGATTCTTTGAGTTATTATCCATATTATGTTCTAGATAATGAAGCTATGAGAATAGACATGATATGTTATAGCATATATGGAAATTTTGAATATATAGATGAGTTATTAACTATTAATAATATACTGAATCCCTGGTCAATTAGAGCTGGTGATATTATATATTTCCTCGAGGAAGATGACATGGCTAGTTTAAGAATATCCAGACCGGCTAATCAAGCAGATATTGTTGCTAAATTAGTTAATCCAAATAAAGACACACAAAAAGATCCTAATAGAGATTCGAATTCTGTTACAGTTGGAACTGGACTCCCGCCATCAATAAAACCAAACGGTCTAAAAGATGTTAACATAGATTTTGACAATAAGGTTATAAAAATAATAGATACTTTAAAGTGATAAAAAGATTTGAAAGTTTTAATGAATTAGATCCCTACAATGAAGAGACATGGGGGATTATAAAATAGCTTTATGTATAAAAGATTATCATGTAAAATTAAAATGGGATAATAATTATGTTCTTTTTAAAAAAGATAAAGAATACAAAATAATATCTATAGGTAATATTAGATTAGAAAGAGGACAAGAAATAATATGCTATACTTTAGAAGTAGATTATGAATTACCAATAGGACATAGAGAAACTTGGTCGTTTGATGAAAAAGGATTTTATGAATATTTTATAGGTAAATAAAAAAATATAAATGATAGAAGTAATAAGTAGATCGAATAAGAAATTAACTCCTATATCGATGAATTATAAGAAAGGAGTTAAAGATAAAGATGTCAAAGATTATGTAGACTCTATTGGCAGACTACCATACTTGGTTATAAATGGTGTTACAATAGAAAGTAAGGATGTTACATATTTTAGATTATATAATGATAGATTCTTACCTATGGTGGAAATGGAATTTAAGGATCCTACAAATAGAATTTTTGATTCACAATATCCATTAGATCAACAGATATTGAGCGTTATGATAAAAGCTAATTCAGAATTACTTATGTCAATCAGAATGGATTTCTATATAAGTGAATTCGATTCTGTTAAAAATAGAGGTGGAGATTTAGAGGATAAGAGTTATTATTTACGTGGAGAGTTAAATGTTCCTTATTTTATTAAAAATACTAGTAATAAAGGAAGTAGTTATGACGTTTTGAAAAAACTAGCGAACGAAACAGATCTTGGATTTGCTTCTAACATAGAAAAAACAAATGATGAAATGACATGGATTAATTGTGGAATTGATTATATTAGAGAGCAAGTTCCCGATATAGTTAACCATTCTTATATTAATGATGATACCTTCACTTGTGCTTATGTTGACTTTTATTATAATTTGAATTTTATAGATGTTGAAAAACAATTAAAAGAATCGACTAAAGACGTATCTACTTTAGATGGAACAGAAAGATTAACTGGTAAGCAAACATTGTTACCGTTAATTTTATCTAATCATCCTGATAAAAATACTATTAATCTTTACATTGATAAATATAATCTTGTTAACACTTCAACTGATGTTAACTTCACTCTTGGTAATCAACCATTTATATATTATTACAGTACAAATGAGAAAAATTTATCTGCTCTTAAATTAGATACCATATCAACAAAAGGAGATAAAAATAATCTTATTGTTTTAAAGGGTCAACCAAATGATAATAATTATAATGCTAATCAAAGGAAAAATTATTTTCTTGGTAAAGTTGATACTAATAACTCACATGAGAATTATTTATATGCTTCAAAATTGAATGAACATAATTTAGAATTTTTACAGAAGGTTAGAATGAACATAGTTTTAAAGAATATAAATTTTCAATTATATAGATTTCAGCCAGTTAGAATAGAAATATATAAATTAAGAGAATTGGATGCTTATGAAAATCCTGTAACTGAATCAGATATTAAAAATTCTAAAAATCAAGATAAATATAAATTAAACGAAAGATTAAGTGGTGATTGGATAATAACAGGTATAAATTATACATATATAAAAAAAGGAAATAAAAGAGGTAAAATGGTCCAAGAGGTGACAGTAGCTAAAAGAGAACTTACAGCTCTTGGTGAAAGAGATAGTGAGGGCACTGAAAATAATTAATTAAAAAATGGAAGACACTAATTTAATAACAGTTAATAAGTACATACCAGATTATGAGAACGATTATAGGGAGGTTATAGAACCTTCTTTTATTCAAACTCAAACTATGGTAGATTATGATTCTGATAATTTTAAATATGGATTAGGATATTATTCATCTAGTGAACAAACTTCCGTCGGAGCTTCTTCTTGGAGAAACGACCCAATGTTCTTTTTTCAAGATCCATTATTTCCATCTTTTGATATTATTTTAGATGTAACAAGATCACCTTTATTCATAGTAGATGAAGGAACTAATTATAAATATAGTTTATCTAGATTTTTAGATAATTATAATAATATTAATTCTATAGCCACCAGACAAAAATTACATTCTGAGTTTTTAAAAACCTTATATACTTTATTTAATACTGAATTTAATCAAATAGATAGAAACAAATCTTATTATATTAATAGTATAGCCGGATTAGAGACTTTAAATAAAAGGATGATAGAATTTGAGAAAGATAAAATCACTATCACTTTAAATGAAGATGTGTCCATGATATCATCTTATCTATCTTTTCTTTATAAAAATTTAGCATATTCTTATAGAGATCAAAGACATATGATACCTGCGAATTTATTGAGATTTAATATGTATATAAGAATATCTGATGTCAGAAATATGTATTTCTTCACTGGAAGCGGATCCACTTTATCGTTTGATAAGTCTTATCAGATATATTTACTCAGAGATTGTACGTTCGATTTCTTTAAATCAAAAAATTTTGAAGACTCAATAACAATAGCTGGATTTGAAACCGGAAAACCAGACAAACCAGCTAATCTTTTATTTGACATTTATTTCAAATCTGTTGAGATTGAGACAAATAACCCACTAATTATGGAATCTTTTGTTTTAGGTCCTGAAAACTCTGGAACACTAAGGTTAAACAATAAAGACAAAAATATTGTATCTACAAATAATTTAAATACAGTATTTCTAAATAATAAAAAAAGTGTAGATACATTTTCTGATGAATTAGATAAAAGTTCAAATTATAATAACGACACAAATATAGTTCAAAACAATATTTTAAGCGCTGATGAGAAACAATCCAAAGGAACACAATCATCTTATGACGAAACATTCGGAAAAACTTCATCTCAAATATGGGATGGTTCCGATAAAACAAGAGATAGCGAAATATCTAGATTTCCTATCTATAACACTGGAACTGGATTTGATGGTGAAGGAGATACAAGATTTATAAATTCTACACCAGGGGACGAGCCATCTTGGTTACCAGGGGGCGATGGACTGACATTATTTGAAGTAGAACATAATTTTAAGGACACTCAATTATCTAATATTGATCCAAAAAATAAAAATGTAAATAACGCAGAGCCAGATAGAATAGAATATTTAAATCAAGGATTTGATTATTTAAATAGTTTAAATTCAGAGTTTTATTTTAATAGATTATTCCAATTGCCAGCTTTTATAATAAGTAAATTCTTTGGAGGAATTCATGGATTTTTACCAGGTATTCCACCTTTGAGAGTACATCCTCTTTTCCCTCCTTTTACAGAACACACTATTTATGGTGGAAGCAGGGCCGGTGGAATGCCTAGCGTAAATAAAAAACTAGATAATATCTTTCCAACTAAGACTTTAGATGGCGATGTAGTAAATCTAACTGCTGATCCTCCAGAATATTTAGACGGAGAAACCATAACTTTCCATGCTACACCAGATAAATATTTAGAAGGAGAAACAATATCAACAACAACCAATCAAGAAAATACTTTAGACGGTGAATTCATTCCATTTGCTTTAAGGCCTCCACAATCTTTAGACGGAGAGTTCATCCCATTTGCTTTAAGGCCTCCACAATCTTTAGACGGAGAGTTCATCCCATTTGCTTTAAGGCCTCCAAAACCATTTAATGTTCATATAAATAATACTGCTCTACCAAGAGAATTTTTATATCTTGGAGATTTGGCTAACTATGAAGGAAAATGGGAACCAATTGAAGAAATATATTTAACAGATAAAACAGAAAGATCTTTTAAAGATTTGGGAAATCTATATGAAAATAATTACGATCAGAGAGATATTGACATGGGTTCTTTATTTAGTAAAGTAGATAAAAATAAAGAACTAGATGAAGTATATTTATACACAAAATCTGATGAAACTCAAAGTTTACAAGATGAAAGAGTATATAATAACCAAAATAATGTTAATAAAGATCCACAATCTGTAAGAATAGATAATTCTGTAGAAGATAAAACATCTATTGAAACTGTTTATGTTTATGATAACAATATCAATAATAATAAGAATTTAAATAATGTGAGAGTGTATAATAATTTAACAAATGAAAAAATTATGCCAATCATAGATTTATATGATAACACACCGAATAATTTACAAATGCCTGTATTAAATATTAATAATAACACACCAAAGAAAGATGAAATGAAAGAATTATACGTGTACTCTAACTCTACTACTAAGCCTAATATTGAATTAATTAATGTGAGTGGTAATATTAAAAATAGAGAATTCAAAGATTTAGGTAAAGTTAATGAGCCTTCGAACATACAAAAATTAATAGATACTAAATACATATACAGTAATGTAAATAAGAAAGAGACAATATTAGATCGATTATATAATAATGAAGATTTCATTAGATATTTTACTGAAACTAGAATTGATACTACACACAGTAAAAATAATATTTTAAATGAAAAAGATGCTTATAGATTATCAAATAGTAGTAATATTGAGAAAACTTTAGATAAAATTCGTGTTAATGATGATCCGAAAATGAAATTATCTTCAGATTTAGGAAATATAGACACTAATGTTAGAATTAAAGAAGATGGTTTAGTGGGTGATAAGATAAATCAACAACAAGAAACAAAACAAAATGAATTAGCTGGTGAAACAATTAGATAAGATTTGGGTCGGACTTGTAGAAGAAAATAATGATCCAGATAGATTAGGTAGAATTAAAGTTAGAGTACAGAGCATCTTTGATGATATGCCAGTTGAAGACATACCTTGGTCCATTCCAATGAAATCTCTTGGCGGATGTTCGTTTGAAGTCCCAGCTATTGGGAAAATAGTTACTGTAATATTTCCAAACGACAATCTTTATGAGCCATGCTATATGTACTCAGATCACTATAATTATAATCTACAGAAAAAACTTAGTGATTTAGATGACGATTTATATACAGATTTTTTTGCTTTAGCTTTTGATCATCGCACAAAAATATATTCTGATGATAATGAATTAACAATGGATTATAAATATAATAAGATAACTGTTGATAATGACAATATTAATTTAGAACTAAAAGATAATAGTAGGAAAGTAAATATTGGGTGTAAAACCGCTGAGCAACAAGCTGTATTGGGTAATCATTGGTTTGATTGGATGGATAAATTCGTTCAAGAGCTTTTAAAACCATCATCTCTAATAGATAGTCAAGGATCTCCAGTTTTAAAAACAGCTTTAGAACTCTTATTAATAGAATATCAACAAATTAGAGAAACATTCGTATCAGATCATGTTTATATAGTTGACGATAATAAGGTTAAAAAATTAGAAATGAAATACAACGCTCCTTATTTAGATGACAGTGTAAAAATAAACGATGATTCTGTTGGAACTGGTGGAGATGAAATAAATTTTAACCAACCAGCAAAAGATCTTAAAGACAAAATAAAAGATCAAAAAGATAAATCTGTGGAAGAACTAAAAGATGCCATTCCTAGTGATGCTAAGATAGAAGGAGAAACAGCTGATGATCCTTATGGTTTCTCGGAAGATTATGACACCTATAAGGAAATAAAAAATAGTGATGAATTTGACATCACAAAAGAAAGATACGATGAAATAAAGAACAAAGAGCTTCAAGAGTCTGGTTTGGATGCTTATGAAATATATGATGATCCTCAAGACGCTGACGATATAATAGCTAATATGTCATTTGAACAACAAATAGACACTGAAGCTAGCGAAACAGATTTAATTCAAGCTGATTATGTTTTTGAAACTAATAGTAAAGAAAAATATGTCGATAAAACTGATATATCTAAAAAATCAGAAGCGACAGGAAAAATAGTTTCTTGTTCGGATATAAACGAAACAAACTTCAGTTATAATTTGGGAATATCCAAATATTTTACTATTGGAGATTTAACAACAGGAACAACTGCTGGCAAACATCCATTGAAAGGGTCTAAAACTGTAAATGGTGTGACATATTCAAAATATGACATAGCTTGTAATTTGAAATTTTTATGTGTTAATGTTATAGATAAAATAAAGGATAAATATCCAGATCTAAGTGTAAATAGTGCTTACAGAAATAATGGCGGGAAATCACAACACGAATTAGGTCAAGCCGCGGATCTATCTTTCAAGTCACATTCCAAAAAAAATTATTTAAGTATAGCTCAATGGATTCAATCTAATGTAAATTATGATCAGTTATTGTTTGAATTTAGAGATCCAACATCTGTGTGGATACACGTATCATATAATCCTAATGGTAATAGATCCACTAGTGCTTCATATCCAAAATATGCTACTTTCTTAAATGATAAAACATATAAACGTTTGCAATTAACAAATGTGTCTGGGTGGAATTTTGCTTAAAAATTAAAAAACAATCATCATTTTTCATTATGAACTACCACTACACTGAAGATGTAGTAGTTTCTACGCCACAAGCACAATGTAACTATTCACTTTGAGTGACGCTGGGTTGGTTCCTCAACCCAATTTTCTTTATATTTATAGCAGCATTTATATCTCTATCGTGTTCTATTCCACAAGAATTACATTTCCAATTTCTATCATTTAATATTAATTCTTTATTTATTTTACCACAAACAGAACAAGTTTTACTTGAAGGATCAAATCTACCAATCACACTCAAATTCTTTCCATATCATTCGCATTTATATTCCAACATGGATTTAAATTTATGGTATGTTGTAGAGGTAGATAAATGGTTTCCTTCGAGTAAATTATGTTCTGTATGTGGGTATAAGAAATCTGATTTAAAACTATCAGATAGAGAATGGATTTGTCCTGAATGTGGTACACATCATTCAAGAGATTTCAACGCTGCACAGAACATAAAAAAAGAAGGACAAAAAATATTGATAGGGAGCCGTTCTCCCGAATTCACGCTTGTGGACAATCATAATACCGATTGGTTGAAACAAGAAGAAAAACTTTTACAAACTGGTAAGATTGTATAAGATTTTTTCAACGGTATAATTTTTCTTATTTTCTATATATGCTTGAATTTTAGTTTCTAAACCAAGATTATACACAAATCTAACTTGACCGAAAATATGAGACATCATTTCTACACTTTTTACAAAAAACTTTTTTCTTTTGTAAGTATATAATTAAAAAATAATGACCTTTTTCCATTTTTAGAATGTCAAATTCATCTACGACATTAAAGATGTCGTAGTTTTCTTTGACGGGTCTATATAAAATATACAAAAATGAATAATTATGCCCATCAAGAATAAATTATTTTGGGAAAAATATAGGCCGAAGACCATCACAAACATGGTCTTGTTACCAAGAATAAAAGCCCATTTTGACAAAGGTGTTGATCAGGCCAATTGGCTATTACATGGAAGTCCAGGAACTGGAAAATCTACTCTCATAGATATACTTCTTAAAGATAAAAATTCCATAAAAATAAATGCTTCTCTAGAAAATGGAATAGATACACTTAGAGATAAAATAATGGAATTTTGTGATCTTATGCCATCACCATTTATCAAGACAGACGATAAAATGAAATATGTTTATTTGGAAGAGTTTGAAAAAACAACAGATAATTTTCAAGATGGATTCAAAGCTTTTATTGAGAAGTATGACCATAAAGTTAGATTTCTTATATCAATGAATGATTTATCTTCTATTAAAGTTCCTGCTTTACTAGGAAGATTTAATAAAATATGCTTTAATCCAGCCAACGATGAAGAGAGAATATATTTACAATCTGGATATAAAAAGTATCTTATTAGTGTAGCTAGACACGCTAAAATAGATATAGATGATGATGTTATAAAGAAAATAATTAACACAAACTTCCCAGATTTAAGAGCTTCAGTTCAGGATATACAAACGATATTTATTACTGGAAATCAAAATATTTCTATTGATAGCAACAATAAAGATATATTTGATTTTATGATGAATGGAGAAAATGATTTATCAGATAATTTTTATTTTGTTATGGATAATTGGGTCAATCAACCAAAAGAATTAATAAATATAATTGGAAGACCGTTATATAGGTATTTATTGGATAACCACAAAGACATTATAGAAAATCATGGATTTGAAATATTAAAATTGACAAAACAATATAATGCTGAATTTGAGTTCACTACAGATCCACCATTACACGTTTTTTCTTTAATTTGCGAATTAAAAAAATTATTAAAATGAAAGATATATTCAATGAGATGGGAGAATTCTCTATAAAAAGATTCCCAGAAGCTGAAGCAAAATATCATTTGATAAAATTAAAACACGAAGCGGATGAAGCTATTGACAATCTCACTGATATTGAAGAATTTGCTGATTGTTTATTAGCTCTTTACGCTGCTATTTATAAATCTGGATTCATCTATGAGGATATTGTTATGTCAGCAAAAGATAAATTAGAAGCACTAAAGAAAAGAAATTGGACTGTCAAAGACGGGATTTATCAACACGTAACACATAGCATAAATTCCATTTGTCATAAATTCCTTGTGTTTCTTTTGATGTTTATCTAAATCAATATTTAGATATTTTCTTGTTAAATCTTCCAATCTTTTCCAAAAATCAGGATTATGTTTTTGATTGCAATACTTAGCAGTATCAATATGAGCAATTTCATGTAATATGATTTGTCTCGGATCACCTTTACATGTTAGATCTATATCTATTCTTTTATGTGAAATCCAACAATAGTTATCTTCGCAGATTCTCATTTTCCAACCGTGATGTCTGAGATCGATCATTACACGATTAAAAAATTGAGAGTAATATTTATTACTCTTTGACATATTTATTCCATTTCAGTTCTGTACTCTGATGGTGAGTATATCAAAGCTATAATAATAGCGTCTTCGTGGAAAATCGGAGACATTTCTCTTTCATAACCACAAACTAAAAGAGAATTGGGAATAAGATTATCCAAAACCAATTTTTTAATATAATTATAGAAAAAATATTTTTATCATCCTGTATTTCATAGTTGACTTATTATTATGAATATTGTTCCTAATATTATTAAAGACATTCTTATTATAAAATCTATAGTAAATTTTTTATTTGTTCTGTTCATTTTTTTATCGTTAACTTATTAAACCAACCCTGTTTTTTCACTATTTCTTTTATCTTAGGTTTATTGTCACTCTCTTTTTCGAGTTTTCCCATAAAATCTTCAACATAATTAACATACTCTAAGAACTTTGGATCTCTTTTAATAGAAAGATCTCTAACATCAGGTAGATCAACCTCTATATGACATCTAACGTTAGCCGGAAAAGCGTCCAATATGAATATATCTGTAGATAAAAATATAGATTCTCTGATGTCGTGTGTTACAAGAATAATAGTTGGGTCAATATTATTAACATCTTGAAATATTTTTCTCAAAAACATTTGCATTTGTCTACGATTAACTATATCCAATGCGCCGAAAGGTTCGTCCATTAAAAGAATTTTTGAGTTAGCCACTAGATTTCTGGCTATAGCTACTCTTTGCAATTGTCCA
>Ga0172368_10006965_pt1 | contig 11982 bp, 8 predicted proteins | sample Lak11m_FD_114540 | JGI IMG/M metagenome (GOLD analysis project Ga0172368, IMG submission 114540) | Freshwater microbial communities from Kabuno Bay, South-Kivu, Congo - kab_022012_11m | ecosystem: Environmental > Aquatic > Freshwater > Lake | place: Democratic Republic of the Congo: South-Kivu...
GGCGAGCCCGTTTACAGCCTGCGCCTGCGCGGGCTGGACCCCAACCGCGTTTACGCGGTGCGCGGCTTTGAGGGCGAAGACTGCGGCCAGAACAGCGGTCAGGCGCTGATGGAGCACGGATTGTTGTTTAGCGGGCTGGCAGAAGAAGAATCGGCCCTGCTGCATATCGCCTAGACGGACGCGATCCGCTATCCGGCATCCGCTTTCCAACCCCGGAAAGCGGACAGCGGACCTCGTCTGCCGCCTAATGCAGCAGCTGGCGGGCTGGCGCTGAGGCGGGTGGCTGTTCCAGAATCCACTGCCAGGGCTGGTAGCCTTGAATGGCGAATTCAAGCTCCAGTTCCTTTTCCGGATCGCTCACCAGCTCGACCTTGCCGTTGGCCGGGGTGTAGAGCACAATCACCATGCGCTCGTAGACGGCCAGCGGGATATCGTAGCCGTGCGCGCCGTCTGCTTCCAGGCGCGTCTCGCGGCTGCCGCCGCGCGAGAAGTCGGGCAGGTAGAGCATGCCCTGCAGGCTGGGGTTGTTGTACAGCACCGCCACGGCGTTGTTGATCTCCCACTCGACCATCAGCGGCAGACGCTCGAAGGGCCGCGCCGGGTAGGGCGTCTTTTCAACGACCAGCAGGGTGGCCCCATCGCGCAGGTTGGGCACCGCCAGGAATAGATTGCGGTAGAAAAATTGCTGCCTGGACCAGGCCAGGTGCGCCTCAGCCTGGACCCAGGTCTGCTGGACCAGGCCGTTCAGCAGGAGCGGGCTGAGGGCAACATAGAGCAGGACTGGCAGGCGGGCCGGGCTGCCGTTCAGCAGGGTCAGCCCGGCGGCGAGCAGGGCGGCCAGCGCCAGCGCCGCGCCGAAGAAGGCGTACTGGTTGGCGCGCGTAGAGGCGGTGTTCATATCCAGCATCGCCCCGCCCTGCACAATCGCAGGGAAGAAACCGGCCGCGGTCAGCGCCAGGCCAACGGCCAGGGGCAGCAGCAGCGGGCGCGTTGCGCCCAGGCGCGCAGCCAGCGTGGGGCGTGGCTCGGGCGGCAGAAAGGCCAGGGCCGCCAGCGGCAGCCCGGCCGCGCAGGCCGCCAGGATCGCGCCGAGCTTGAGCGGGCTGATCCCCGGCAGCAGGCCTTCGAATGGGTGGATCCAGACCCGCAGCAGGACCGGGTAACCGCGCAGGGTGTTGAGGACCAGCTGCAGCGGGTCGAAGGACATTCCGGCCAGGTAAGGATCGCGCACGCCCAGCAGGGCCGGCTGCAGCGCCAGCCGCCATACGGCGAACGCTGATCCGAGCGCGGCGGGCAGCAGGAGCAGCAGGCGCCGCCGCGCGGGCAGCCCGCGCAGCAGCAGGGCCGGCAGCAGCCCGCTGGCCAGGACCAGGCCGAGCTGCCCGTCATAGGCGCCCAGGCTGAGCGTCATCAGCGCCAGGGCCGCCGCCAGGCGCGGCCAGCCGCCGCGCGCGGCGTAATCCAGCAGCAGCAGCGCGCCCGCCAGCACCGCGGCCAGGATCACCCAGTGGTAGATGCGCGTGAACCACAGGCGCGTATAATCGCCGGGGTAGGTCAAGAAGAGCAGCCCGGCCGGCAGGGCCAGCACCTGCGCCGATGGAAAGGCGCGCCGCACGACCTCAGCGATCAGGAGCGCGCACAGCAGCAGAATCAGGATCTGCACCGCCAGCAGAACGCGAAAGTTCAGCCCGAAAAGGCCAAAGAAAAAGCCAAACACAGCTTCTTCCAGCGGTCTGCGGCTGCTCAGGTCGAGGAGCGGCAGCTGGCCAAAGTAGAACTTGCGGATGCGCACCCAGTCGTCGGCATACACGGCTGTGTCGAAAGCGGGCAGGTAGATCAAAGCCGCCGCCGCCAGCAGCGGCATCAGCCGCCAGGCCAGCTCGCCGCTGGCGCTCCACAGCCTTTGAAAGTGGTTTGGACGATCCATCCTGGGTGACTTGCCCGCCGTTTCCGCCGCGCGCCATGCCGCGCGCAGCGTCCCAAGTATATCAGTTCCCTTTGCTTGTGTTGGCCCTCATCCCCAGAAACAAATTGTCGGTGAGAATTGGCGCGAAGCGCCAATTCTCACCGACAAAGAAAAGTTATTCCTGCCTGGGGGATTAGTAGTCTGTGCCCAGGAACAACGTGCGCGCTGCGTTGGGATTCGGCTGCACTTCGTTGGGCCGCATCATCTCATTGTCTTCATGATCGACGATGTGGCAGTGCCAGACATACCCTGCGTTGTCAAACGGGTTGAAGGGGAAGCTCGCCTGGGCCGCGGGGGTGTTGGCGGGCAGGTCGGTCGGCGCCCAGCGCACCATGATGCGCGTCACCTGGCCGGGGTACATAATCACCGTATCTTTCCAGCCACTTTCCTGGGGCAGCGGCGCTGTGGGCGCGCCCTGCAGGAACGGCACTACATCCGGGTTGCCGCCGTCGGCGCGCGCATTGAGCGGATTGGCGGCCTTGTCATAGCTCTTTGGCGGGCCATACGCGGCGATGAACTGGCCAGCAGGCATGGTTAAGCCCATCGAATAATCATAGCCGCCCTGGAAGGCCGCGGCATAGGCCTTGTTATAGCTGTTGGTATTGTAGTTCTGGCGGTTGACCAGCTGGAATTGGACCAGGTGCAGGTGAATGGGGTGGGCGTCGGCGGTCAGGTTGACGATTTCCCACAGCTCGGTTTCGCCTTCCTTGGGGGTTTCGGACAGGTAATTCACACCGGAGCTGTCGGGCGTGAAGCCTGGGATCGGCTCCAGCATAAACATACCCATCGGGTCGACGCCGGTGATGCGCTCGCCGCCCCACTTGGTGTTGTTGACCAGAACTTCGAGCGGGCCGCCGGGGAATGCCAAAGTTGCCCCGGTCACCGGGTCGATCGCGGTCTTGGGCGCGCCCATCACTTCGTTGAGGGTCAGCTGGCGGATTTTCGCCGGCGTGTTGTTGGCCAGGTGAACCATTGGCGCGCGCAGCGGCGCGCCGGAGGCCGGGTTGAAGCTGGCGTCGGCGACCGGGGTGCCCTTCACGCGGAACTGCATGATGCGCGCGGTGGTTGTGCCCTGCGCGGCGGCTCCGGCCGGGAAGGGGCTCTTGGCGTTGTTTTTGAGCAGCCAATTGCCGGAATAGGGCTGACCGTTGGGGCCGACCTTGCCGGCTTTAAAACCATTGAAATCGACCACCACCCAGTAGCGCTCGCCCGACATCATCGTCAGGGTGTTATTGGCCTTGGCAGTTGGGTCGATTTTGACCGGTTTGTCCAGGTATCCGCCATCGGTGGCCACCACCCACAGCGCGGGGCCGGGATTCTTGGAGTCCTGGTCCACCAGCGCCATGCTGTAGGTGCGCGCGTTCGACCCGTTGATCATCATGAAGGTTTAACGCTTGGGCTGAACATCCATATAAGGCCAGGATCTGCCATTGACCAGGATCACGTCCCCCAGGAACTCCGGCACCCAGTAAGGATGCTCGGGATTGGGCGCCCACAGCACCCCGCCAGCCGAAGCGGAGGGGAAGAATAATTCGCCGTTGGTGTCGAACATGCGGTCCTGGATCACCAGCGGGACGATCTGGGGCAGCGTGGGCAGGATCGCGTCATTCGGGTCAGCCAGCAGATAAGCGCCGGCCAATCCGGCATAAACATTCAAGCGCGTAGCACCGAGAGTGTGGTCGTGGAACCAGATCAGCGCGCCTTCCTGGGTGTTGGGGTAGCGATAGATCGCGTAATTCGTGGCGGCGGCGCCGTCCTGGCTGTAAAAACCGTGGCCGTGGTGCAAACCATCGCTGGTGAACCAGGCATCTGGACCACCATCCAGCATGGGCGGGACCTCGCCGCCGTGCAGGTGGACTGCGGCCGGAATCGGGCCGCTGTAGTTGCTGCCGCCCTCGCTGCCGGGGGCCGAGACGCCGGCGGTATGGCTGAGCAGATTGGCCTCGTCGTTGAGCGGGTCAGCCCAGTGCAGGGTCTGGTCGGTCGAATATTTGTAAGCCAGGACGTTGGTGTTGGCCGTGTCGCCCAACTGGTTGGTGAATTTCATCGTGGTTGGCTGTCCGCGCGTGGCCAGCACCACCGGGCCGAGATAGGAGGTGCGCGTGGCCTGGCCGGGCTGCAGATATGACCAGACCGCGGTCCCGCTGTAGTTGGGCACCGTGTTTTGCGGCAAGACCATGGTGCGGTGCTCGCGCATTTCCAGATCGATGGGATTAACCCCGTCGTCGACGATCAGGCTTTCACCTGCCATCAGGTCGGGCAGCGGATCGACAAACTGCGGAATGGCGCTCCCGGCCAGGGGCATTTGCGGGGAGAGCTGCGCCAGCAAACGCGGCCTGGCCAGCCCGTTCATGGTCGCCGCCAGCGCTTTGCGGATCGGGGTTTGTCCCATGCCGGCAGAGATAAAGGCGCTTGCGCCAACCATTAAACCGAGTTTTAGAAACTGCCTTCTTGATAACATTGTCGATCCCATCTTTGAATTGTGCTAATTGAACTGGTTCGGGGAGGTACAGGAATGTAAGCTTGTGCGTCGTTTAATCCAATAACGGATTATTGTAGTGAGAAATATATCAACTATAGGGATTTGTCAGGTTCCCGGTATTTGCTATTGTTGGTATTTATTGGCTGCGCGGCAAATTTATTATTTGTAATTTTTATAAAAGATATCGCATGACAGTTCCACACGGATGTCCCGCGTCCCCACCCCCCCGCGTTGCGCGGGGGGGGAAGAATGGCAGGCATATTGGTTCCGTGGCATTGACTGCCACATATAGCCTCCCCCACGGGCATTGCCAGAGAGCCGCAATATTTGTGTCGCGAAGCGGCGCAAATATTGCTTATAATCGATGCCTACTTCATTCTCATTGGAGCAGAACCGAATCTGGGAGAGAAACGCATGCAAAAACAGCACGTGATTGTCTATCGTGAAGCGGGGATGTTTGGCGGCTGGCCGGCCAACTACGGCATGTGGGCCTGGGGCGATGAGCTGGTGGTCGGGTTCACGCGCTGCACCCACCTGACCCAGCCAGGGCATGCCCGCGACCGGCGCCTGCCGGCCGTGCCCTGCCAGGCGCGCAGCCGCGACGGCGGGCTGACCTGGCAAACCCTGCCCATCCCGGCCTGCTCCCCCGGCGGGCGCGGATTTTCCGCAGACGAGCACATGCTGGACGAGCTGTCCGTGGGCCGGGCCATCGAAGAAGGCCTGGAAACCCTGCCGCGCCCCAGCGAGCAGGCCATTGATTTCAGCCACCCCGATTTTGGTCTGATGTGCGCGCGCACCGGCCTGGGCAAGGGCACGCGGGCCTGGTTCTATGTCACCTATGACCGCGCCCATTCCTGGCAGGGGCCGTTCAGCCTGCCGGACTTTGGCCTGGCTGGCACCGAGGCGCGCACCGACTGTCTCATCAACGGCCCAGACGACTGCATGTTGTTCCTGACCGCCGCGCGCGAGGATGGCGGCGAGGGCCGCGGGGTTTACGTGGCGCGCACGCGCGACGGCGGGCGCACGTTCAGCCTGCAAAGCTGGGTGACCATTTCGGACGGCCCGCACGTTATTATGCCTGCCAGCGTGCGCCTGGATGAGCAGCGGATATTGACCGCCGTGCGCTGCTTTGGCGAAAAGGGCAAGTTTGAGGTGGTGCCGACCTGGATCGACCTGTTCGAGTCGCGCGACAACGGCGCCAGCTTCGCGCACATCGCCAGGCCGGTGGCTTATGCCGGCTCAGGCGGCAACCCGCCCGCCTTGACCCGCCTGCGCGATGGGCGGGTCTGCCTGGTTTATGGCTACCGGGCCGAGCCATTCGGCATCCGCGCCCGTCTGAGCGAGGACGGCGGGCACACCTGGGGCGAGGAGATCCACCTGCGCGACGACGGCGGCTGCCGCGACCTGGGCTACCCGCGCACGGTCGAGCGCCCCGATGGCGTGCTGGTGACGGCTTACTACTTCAACGACCACGTCGACAGCGAGCGCTACATCGCCGCCACCCTCTGGAAGCCTGAATAAAGAATAAGAACCTATCCGAAAAATACTATTTTTGTGTTCAAAATTTGCGGCTGCGCCGCAAATTTTGAACACAAAAACAATTTTCGGATAGATACTAAGACATATAGTCTGCCCGGACTTTGGCGCTGCTTAGATCCCGGCGTTGCTCAGAATCACCATCAGATCGGTGATCGTGACTGCCAGGGTGGGGTGGCTGACTTCAAACATCCCGACTGATTTTTCGAGCTGCTCCAGCACGGAAGGCTGGCCTTCGGCTGCTTCGGCGTTTGAGCGTTCGAGCAGCGCGCGCAGGTCGCTTTCCAGGGCGCGCAGTTGTTCCAGGTCGTCCTTGTTGAGGGCGCTGGCGTCTTCGATCTGGCTGTGTAGCTTTTCGAGCAGATCGTGAAGGTTGTTGTTTTCCATTTTGGGTCCTCCTTCAGGTTACTCCAAGAAGCCGCCAAACTGCGCGGAACCATCTTCATATATATATTACATCATTCTTGCCAAAAGGTCTGCCTGGGTTCGCGGTTTTTGTGTCGCAGGGCGACACAAAAACCGCTTAAAATTCTTTTCCCCTCCCGCATCGGGACCCGCTGCGGGTGCCCGCAGGGGCAGGGAGAAAGAAGAAATTTGAGTTTTTGTGGGCGGCTTTGCGCCCGCAAAAACTCAAAACTGTTTCTCTTCAAACCTTATTCACCGCCTGTTCACCGTTTCTTCACAACTTCGGGATAGAATAACCCTATGGCAGACGCGGTTAAGAAAATTTTGGTTGTGGATGATGAACCCCAGATCCTCAAGGTCTTGAAGGCTTATCTGGAAAAAGCGGGTTTTGTGGTGGTGGGCGCGGCCGACGGGCCGGCCGCCCTGGCGGTGTTCCGGCGTGAAAAGCCCGATTTTCTCATCCTGGACCTCAACCTGCCCGGTATGGATGGTCTGGATGTGTGCCGGACCATCCGGCGCGAATCGAACCTGCCGATTCTGATGCTGACGGCGCGCGTGGAAGAGGCCGACCGCCTGATCGGGCTGGAACTGGGCGCGGACGATTACGTGATCAAACCCTTCAGCCCGCGCGAGGTGGTGGCGCGCGTGCGCACGATCTTCCGCCGCGCTGGCGCTGAGCCGCCTCAGCCCGAACTGCTGCAAGTCGGGCGGCTGAGCATCGCCCTCGACCAGCATACGGTCAGCCTGGGCGGGCGGGCGGTGGAGCTGACCCCGACTGAGTTTGACATCCTGGTCGCGCTGGCAAGGCAGCCCCGGCGCGTTTTCACCCGCCTGCAGATCATGGAACAGGCCCAGGGCGACGCGTTTGAAGGCTATGAACGCACGATTGACGCGCACATCAAGAACATCCGGCTAAAACTTGAGCCAAACCCCAAGAAACCGGTCTATATTCAAACTGTCTTTGGCGTTGGTTACAAACTGGAAGCGGGCGAAGATGCGTAGCACGCTGCTGATCAAGCTGATGGGCGCTTTTCTGCTGGTGATCGCGATTGGCGCACTGGTCTACGCCTACCTGACCTCGCGCGCCACCCAGAACGCCTTCAATCTCTACACCACGCGCAACGGGCTTGCCTGGGCCCAGCGCCTGGCGCCCTCGCTGGGCGATTACTACCGCGCCAGTCAGAGCTGGGACGGGGTCGACCGGCTGCTGGAAAGCGAGCTGAGCGGCGGCCTGACCGGACAGGGACATGGCATGGGGCCGGGCGGCGGCATGGGCCAGGGCAGCGGGATGATGATGGGCATGGGCCAGCGCATGATCGTTGTTGATGCGGCTGGCGTGGTGGTGGGCGACAGCCTGGGCAAGCTGCAGGGCCAGACCCTGGAAGACAGCCAGCTGAAAAATGGGGCGGCGATCTACAATGGCCCGGCCCAGGTCGGCACCTTGATCGTGACACCCCTGGATTTCAGCGGCGCGAACACGCCGGCCGGCCAGTTCATGGCCTCGGTCAACCAGGCGATTATCAGCTCGGTGGTCATCGCCGGGGGCATCGCCTTGATCCTGGGGGCAGGGCTGTTTTTCCAGATTACCGCGCCGCTGCGCCAGCTCAGCAAGGCCGCTGTGGCCATCGCGGGCGGCGACTTAACCCAGCGGGTTGCGATCCGCTCCAAAGATGAATTTGGCGATTTGGGCGGCACCTTCAACCGCATGGTCGAGAGCCTGGCCAGCGCCGAAACCCAGCGCCAGCACTTGATGGCCGACGTGGCCCACGAACTGCGCACCCCGCTGGCGGCGATCCAGGGCACCCTGGAAGGCATGCAGGACGGCGTGCTGCCGCTGGACGAAGAACAGCTGGCCGCCCTGCATTCTGAAACCCTGCTGCTCAACCGCCTGGTGGGCGACCTGCGCCTGCTTTCGTTGGCCGAAGCCGGCCAGCTGAAGCTGGAACTGCACGAGGCCAGGCCGGCCGATTTCCTGCCCAAAATCGTCGAACGCGCCCGGCCGCAGGCGGAGCTGAAGCACATCCAGCTCGACTGTGAGGTCGCGGACGGCCTGCCAATGGTGCGTGTAGATAGCGACCGCATGGCCCAGGTCTTCAATAACCTGATCGGCAACGCTCTGCGCTACACCCCCGAGCGCGGGCGCATCCTGGTCAGCGCCGGCCTGTCGGCCGACCGCGCCCAGCTGGAAATTTTGGTCAGCGATACGGGCAGCGGCATCCCCGAGCAGGACCTGCCCTTCGTGTTTGACCGCTTCTACCGCGCCGATAAATCGCGCACGCGCGCCAGCGGCGGGTCTGGCCTGGGGTTGGCCATCGTGCGGCGGCTGGTCGAAGCGCACGGCGGGACAATCAGCGCGCACAGCCCGGTTTACTCGGGCAGCGCGGGTGGCTATGGCACGCGCATGCGCGTCGCCATCCCGCTGGCGGGAGGCATCTGAACATTCGCTCGCTTCGCAGCGCCGCGCGCGCAGCCATCACCTTCGCCGGCGTGTCCCTGCGCCCCTATAGATCCGGCCTGGCGCTGACGGGCGGGTTTGTGCTGCTCGATCTGCTCTGGCTGGCTCTGCTGCCGGTCCTGCAGATCTCTTATGGCAGTTTGCCAGCCGACCTGCTGCTGTTTGGATGCGCGCGCGGCGGACTGTGGGCGGTGTGGGCGGCCTGGCTGGCCCTGCGCCAGCGCGTCACAGGACGCGGGCAGGCAAATCGGGCCGCCTGGCCGCTGGCCGCGGCTAACCTGGCTCTGCTGGCCCTGGCTCTCTACGCTTATTACGCCGAAGCGCCGCGTTTGAGCGTCACGCGCATCGAGTTGCCCGCCCCCGGCCTGACGCGCCCGCTGCGCATCATCCAGCTGAGCGACCTGCACGTTGAATACACCTCGCGCCGCGAGCAGGCCCTGCCTGGCCTGGTGGCCAGCCTGCAGCCTGACCTGATCGTGCTGACTGGTGACTATATTAACAAACTCTACGCCAACGACCCGCGCACCCGTGATGATTTGCGCGCGCTGCTCGCGCAGCTGCGCGCTCCGCTGGGAGTTTACGCGGTCAACGGCAATGTCGAGACCCCCCTGCAGATGCACCGCCTGCTGGATGGCCTGGACGTGCAGATTCTGAACAACCAGATCGCGCGCGTGCCGGATGTGGGCGGCCACTTTGTCATCGCCGGCCTGGACCTGGTCAAGTATTCGCCCGACCAGCGCGCTTTGAAGCGCCTGATGAGCGACGTGCGCCCCGACGATTTCAGCCTGCTGCTCTATCACAAGCCCGAGCTGGCCTATGCGGCGCGCGACCAGGGTGTCGATTTATTCCTGACCGGTCACACCCACGGCGGGCAGGTGCGCCTGCCGTTTTACGGCGCGATTTTGACCAATTCACGCCTGGGCAAGACTTATGAAATGGGTCTGTACCAGGTCGGCGCAACCGCCATGTTTGTCAGCCGCGGCCTGGGCATGGGCGGCAGGTACAGCCCGCGCGTGCGCTTCCTCTGCCCGCCCGAAGTGGCCGTGATCGACCTGCTGCCCGCCCCTTAAAGTGTTCAGGGGCGGACAGGCGCGTTATCCCCACCCCCAACCCCCGCCCTGACGCCGCGGCACCCTGGAGAGAGTGGGGCGGGGGTTGGAAGCCAGCCCCAAGCTTTCGAGGGGGTAGGGAGTAAGAGGAACCTGGAGTGTTTGCGGTCACTTTGTGACTGCAAACACTCCAGGTTCCTCTATTGATATCGCAAGGCCGGCTACTCTTGCGCAGGCAGGCTGACCCAGGCCACGGCGCAGGGCGGGATCACCACGCGGATGGTTTGGTCTTCAACGCTGACCTGGCTGGGCTGCCAATCAAACGGGCTGGGCTCGCCGAGTTTGGCGCGCCCGTCCGTGTTGGGGCAGGCCAGCAGCTCGCAGCTCGCCCCGTCTGCGCGCCAGCCAGGTTCGAGCGTGATGTGCATCTGCAAGCTTTCTGCCAGGTGGCGGTTGACCAGCGCGAGGGTGACCGCCCGGCTGGAGGGGTCCAGGCAGGCGGCCGCGTCGGCGTAGGGCACGGCCGCCTGCGGCAGCCCCAGATCCGGCGCGAGCGGGGCCGCATAGGTGGGCGATTCCAGCTGGTGGCGCAGCACCTGCTGGCCGCTCAGGCGGGTGTAGCGCTGCAGGATGGGGAACTGCGGGTCGTGGAAGACCTGTCCGGCCGCCTTGCGGATGCAGCCGCCGTGCAGCAGCCCGGTGGCGTTGGCGATCGGGACCAGGTTGTGCTGGCGCAGGCACATATTCAGGAAGACCCCGGCGTAGATCACCTCGCCGTAGTTTTCGACGCGCGGGTGAGCCAGAGCGCGCGTGCCCAGCACGCCCCACTCGGTGATGGCCAGCGCGGCGGGCGGCCTGGTCGGGTCCCGTTTACCCGCCGTCTGCTGCAGCATGGCTTGCAGAGCGGGCATGAAGGTCTGTTCCCAGGACTGCGGCTGGGCCACCAGGCTGTAATAGGCCTGTTCGGGGGTCAGCTTCTCCAGAAACTGGTCGTTGGCGGGCAGGCAGTGCAGCGAGAGGTAATCCAGCTCGCGCGGGCTGCTCTCGATCACGGCCCGGTTCCAGGCCTGGTCGGCGGCGGTGTGGTCGAGGGCCGGGTTTTCAGCGGCGATGTCGAACTGGTTGCCGGTGGCGATCAGCTCGATGCGCGGGTCGGCGCGGCGCATGGCGGCGGCGAACTCGGCGAAGCGCAGCGCGTTTTCCTCGCCGCCGTGGTAGCCCTGCTGCCAGGCGCCATACGTCTCATTGCCAACCTCCCACAGGCTGACCTGGTAGGGCTGTGGGTCGCCCAGCGCGGCGCGCAGCGCACCCATCGGCGTGTCGCTGGACCCGTTGCAAAACTCCACCCAGGCGGCGGCCTCCTCGGGCGTGCCCGTGCCGGTGTTGACCGTGATGTGCGGCTCGCAGCCCGCCAGGCGGCAGAAGTGGATGAACTCGCGCGTCCCGCACAAGTTGGTTTCCAGGCCGCCCCAGGCCAGGTTGGGGCGGGTCGGGCGGCGCTCGAGCGGGCCGCTGCCGTCGCGCCAGTGATAGCCGCTGACGAAGTTGCCGCCCGGCCAGCGCAGCAGCGGCACGCCCCACGCGCGCACCTCGCGCAGCACGTCCGGGTCAAAGGCGCCCTCGATCGCGTCGGCGGGCAGCAGAATCGCGCGGTCGATCAGCAGATCGCCCGCCGGATTGGGCAGCCAGCGGATAAAGAAATCGACCGGCTCGCTGGTCTCCACCTGCCCGGGGCGCAGCTCAAACTGGAATTCGATCTTTTGCCAGGCGCTGCCGCGCACTTCGCGGCTGGCCAGGGCCAGGCATTCGCCGACCGGGCTGGTCTGCCCGGCTTTGCGCACGCGCCGCCGCAGGCCAACCTCCAGCCGCCCCGCGCCCTGCGCCGCGCGCAGCCATAGGTGGCCCCGGTAGGCCAGGCAGCGCTGGAAGGGCAGGAAGATGCCCTGGCGCACGCCCGCCGGGCCGTCGTCCAGGCTGAGCAGATCGCCTGCTTTTGCCGCCTGCTCCCAGGCGATGCCGCGCAGGCGCAGCGCCCCGCCGATCCGCCCGACGGCGGGCGAGGCTGCCCCCGCCGCGCCGAGCGCGGCCC
>Ga0172368_10006967_pt1 | contig 11978 bp, 17 predicted proteins | sample Lak11m_FD_114540 | JGI IMG/M metagenome (GOLD analysis project Ga0172368, IMG submission 114540) | Freshwater microbial communities from Kabuno Bay, South-Kivu, Congo - kab_022012_11m | ecosystem: Environmental > Aquatic > Freshwater > Lake | place: Democratic Republic of the Congo: South-Kivu...
AACGATAGGTAGATTGGTTTATGAGGATTGTCGAGTATCGTTAGCGAAACCAATGCAACTACTTAATGTATTTGAGTCTGCTGGAAAATCTGCTGAGAAGCTAGGAAAATTTCTAAAGTGGAATGTACCACTTACTAATTTTCCAGTTGTTCAAAATTATACAGAAGGTACTCCACATAAGAAATGGGTATTGTATGGTCCACCGTCGATACGAGATATTGGTACAGGCCATTATGCTAACGAGTTGCAAATTGTAGTTTGTTTTATTGAAGAACCAATTCCATCCAAGAATAAACAATCACAAGGTGCGAGTCCTAATTGTATTCATAGTTTGGATGCTGCACATTTAATGTTGACTGTTCACAAAGCTGATTTTGATGTAACAACTATTCATGACTCTTATGGATGTTTGTTATCTGATATGGACAAGTTATACATAATCGTCAGAGAAACATTTGTAGATCTTTACAAAAGTGACCCACTAGGAAGTATCATTAAAGATATTAATGGAGATATTTCCAATATTACTTTTGGAAATTTGAATATCGATAGTATACTTGAATCTGAATATTGTTTTTCATAGCCACCCAAGGAGTGTATTTAAAATGAAATAATAGAAAATGTGAACGATTGTTTTATAGAATATGTTAAATTAACCCTTACATCAGAGTAAATTATTATGCCAGTACTTAAAAATTGTGAAATGTGGTATGTTAAGTGTAATCCTGAAAAACCAGATACAAGATTCAGACCTCGTTGGGCTGTTCAAATCCGAACAACAAGTCGGGAACAAAAGAAAGAATGGGAATCGTTCGGCATCAAAGTAACTACAAAAGATCCTGATGAAGGTCCAATGTATTATCAAGCTACTATAGGTCGTGGAGTTTTCAAAGCAGATGGAGTAACCAAGCGAAAAGCCGTGGAAGTGGTAGATGCCGAAATGAATCCATTTAATCCTGATACGATTGGAAATGGTTCTATTGGTAATGTCAGTGTTTTCCAGTACAATTCAGTATATGAAGGTAAATCTCGTACTGCTAATATGCTATCAGGCATTCAAGTACTTACGGTAATTAAACCAGATCCAAATGCTAAGGAGTATACAGAGATTCCTAGTGAGTTTGAGAGTGCTGGAAAAACTGTAGTGAAGGAATTTGGTGAATCTGCATTTTAAGTAATACTCTAACAACCCTCCCCTAAAAGGGAGGGTACTTAAATGAAAGAATATGTATTTGATATAGAGGCAGATAATCTATTATTGTCTGCAACCCGCATGTGGATATTACGTGCTTATGACTGCGAAAGTAAAAAGCATTTAGTATTTCTAGAAGGTGATCTAGGCTGGAAGGAATTGTTTGATAATGCTGACATTATAGTCGGTCATAATATTATCAATTATGATATTCCATTATTGAAGAGATTGTTTAATTATGATATTAAAAAGAATATCAAGATTAGAGATACTTTAATATTATCCCAAATTCTAGATTACAAAAGGTTCGGAGAATCTGGTCATTCATTAGCAACTTGGGGTGAAGTTCTTGGTTTACCGAAAATAGAGTTTGAAGACTTCAGTAAATTCTCAGAGGAGATGCTTACATACTCGGAAAGAGACGTAGATCTTAATGTTAAGATTTATGAAGTGTTGATGAGAGAACTAAAGAAAGCTAGTAATAAACAATTAATTTCTTATATTGTTGCTGAGCATGCTGCTGGAAAATGGTGTGCTGATGCTACTCTGAGTGGCTGGCCTTTTGATTTAAATGCTGCGAAAGCTCTTCACAAAGAAATATCAGAAAAACTGGAGTCTACTAGGTTGGCATTGGAAAGTAAACTAGGATATAAACTAGTAGAAGTGGATAAGAGGTTAGGTGAAGTACCAGTAAAGAGACCGAAGTGGACAAAGTCTGGTTGTTATGACGTACACACTTCTAGATGGTTCAGTGTTGATCCTTACTCTGGCTACGAAGATGAGGAAAGAATGATAGAGGGACCATATTGTAGATGTATGGTAGAGAAACTTTCTTTGGATAGTGTAGCAGATGTTAAATTATTTCTATCTAGAAATGATTGGGTTCCTACACAATGGAACTGGAAGAAAGACAAGGATACAGGAAAGCCAATAAAAGGAGCACCTAAGGTAACAGAAGACAGTCTAGAATTTCTAGGTGGTGATGGTGCTCTTTATATGGATTTTCTTTCTATGAAATCCAGATATGGTATTCTAACTACATGGATTGAGAATACAGATAGTAATGGACGTTTGCATGGTGAATGCATGGTAATTGGTACACCAAGTATGCGAGCAAGGCATTCAATTATTGTCAATGTACCATCTGTAGACAAACCATATGGCAAGGAGATGAGGTCACTTTTCACTGTAGAGCCAGGTTGGACAATGATAGGCTGTGACTCTTCTGGAAATCAAGCCAGGGGACTTGCACATGCATTAGAGAATGATGATTTTATCCATACATTACTGAATGGTGATATTCACCAATATAATGCGGATATTCTAACTACTATTGTCCAAAGAGATCTAGGTCGAAAAGGCCCACTTGTAACAGCAGAAGAGGCTGAAGTATATAAAACACATGTAGTAAAAAGAAGTACGGCGAAGCGTATCCTGTATGCTTTCTTGTTTGGTGCATCTGGTGGTAAAATATTTAGTTACCTATTTGACGTAATAGATGAAGAAAAAGGTAAGTTAGTAAAAAATGGTTTTACAAAGGCAGTGCCAGGCTTTAAAGACTTAATCGACAAATTAAATAAGATATATACAGCTACCTCAAAGTTTGGTGATGGTTATATTTACAGTATTGTAGGTAATAAAATTTATGTAGACAGCCGCCATAAATTGCTAGTTTATCTATTACAATCTACTGAGAAAATAACATGTGCTGGTGCTCTTGCTCTTGCAGTTGAAAGATTGGAAGAAGAGAAAATACCTTACAAGCCATGTATCTTCTATCATGATGAAATAGACTTTATGGTGCCTGCTGAATTCGCAGTACGCGCTGCTGAAATTGGTAAGTCAGCATTCAAAGATGCTCCTAAACTGTTTGGTGTTAATATAATGGATGGAGAGGCAAAAATTGGAAAAAATTGGTTCGATGTACATTGATAAAACGCTAACTCCAAAATCTTTGGCTGCAGCGATTGCAATGTCACTAATTAAGAATTGTGTAGAAACAGAGGAGTATATTAAATACTCTGAATTGTTTAAGTTCAACGAGATTGTTGTCAAACAGAAACTTGTTGCACTATACAATGATATCTCTAAAGAAAATAAGCTTAAGCTTAAATTGGACGAGACATGATCGAGATAGAGACATTCAATCAAATCAATACAAAGATCATAGACGATTCATTAAAACTAAGTGTTACTGCAGTTTTTGATAAAATTGTGGAAGACATGCAAAATGCTGGTATATTGTTCACTCAAGACACTAATCTCAATTCTCTAACAAATGGTTCTATTTTCATAGTATTTGATAAAAATGAGTTAAAATATTTTAAAACAAAGATAATGGGTGTTGACGAATTTCCTAACATTTTGAATTGGAATGATTTCCATAATAATGGTTTGTTTTTAATATTTGAAAAGACTATTAAAAGTCACATACTATTAATTGTGGATAAAGAGATTGTCACATACTTTAATGAAAAGTTAGAACCACATAGGAAATTAAAATGTTAGCGATTATTGATGGAGATGTGCTAATACACAGATCTGTAGATAGTGATTGGTGGGCTAGACTAAAGTTGAAAGACACATCAAAACCTGTTGTTTGGACTAATGAAGAGAGAAGAGCTGTTACTGAAAAAGGATGGGATACTTTCTATGCAGGTTTTAATGAAATGCTTGACAGAGTGTATGCTACAGACTACTTGATGGCAATTAAAGGAAAGGACAATTTTAGGGATACATTATTCCCTGAATATAAGGGGAATCGTAAGAAAGATCCTAATAAAATTAATCCTTTCCTACAAACAATACGAGATCTAACAGTCATGAATGAGTTAGCTGTAGAAGCTGACGGAATGGAGGCGGACGATCTTGTAAGAATCTGGGCTGAAGAAGCAAGGAGATCTGAGGTTCCTTATATAGTTTGTTCAGTAGATAAAGACCTGAACTGTATAAGTGGAAAACATTTCTCAATGTATGATAATAAGGTCTATGATGTTTCTGAAAATGAAGCTATTTATAATTATTATAAACAGTTATTAACTGGTGATAGAACAGACAATATCCCAGGATTACCTAAGGTTGGTCCAGTAAAAGCAGGATTATTATTGGAAGGATTATCTACAGAAGAAGAAATGCAGGAAGTAGTTGTGGCGTCTTATATAGAGGCCTTCGGTGATTCATGGTTAGATTATTTATTATCTAATGGAAAGCTACTTCATATTCTTCGGAATACGGAAGATTTCTTTAAAGTAACTAACTGGAAAATCGTGAAAGCACTTTTATAATGAGTACACAAAAATTTGATAATGGACATTGGGTATTTGATGAGCAAATGGGTGGTAAAAACATAGGATTTATCTACGTAATCCATGATGTGTTTATGAATAAAGCCTATTTAGGAAAGAAATTATTCTTTGGTAGTGGAGTTTATAATAATGGTAAAGAATCTAATTGGAAGAAATATACATCTTCCTCTAAATTACTTAACATTCTTATGAAGAAAAGACCAATAGAAGAATTCAAATTCATTTGCTTGGAACAATACAAAACTAAAGGTACTTTGAGTTATGCAGAGACGTGGTCATTATGTTTTGCGGAAGTTCCGACAAGTAGCTCTTGGTATAATACTTTAATTGAAAAGGTCTCTTGGAATGTAAAGGAACCTATTTCCGAAAAGCATAAACAAGGTCTTGTCGAAATAATCAAGTTGTTAGGAAAATAATATGCACAACCTTTTTGTTAGTCTAATACTATTAGCTAGGCTCACCATAGCTATTATGACACTTATTATACTAGGTTTCAGTATTAGTTTTGTTTTAAATCAACAGACTGTAGACAGCAGCTTCTATGTTTTGTGTATTGTTGTAGGTAATATTTTGTACTCAATGTTAGGAGAATTTGCTAAATGGCTGGACGGATTTTAAGGAAAACGAGTTGTTTAAACCCTGAATGTGGTTCATCGGATGCAAGGGCAATATATGAAGGTGGTACCTCTTATTGTTTCTCTTGCGGAAAATTCTTTCCTGCGACAGAAGAAACTGAAGAAAAGGAAAAACCTGTAAAGACGGAAAGAAAAAATGAGTTTGGTAAGGTTAATTTAGATGATTATCCAGTCAGAGCTATATCTGAAAGAGGAATATCTAAAGAAGTTTGTGAATTCTACAATGTCAGAACTGGTTATAGTGAAGATGGTGAACCAAATGCACATTATTATCCGTATCCTAATGGTGCATTGAAAATTAGAACATTGCCTAAAGACTTCACCTGGAAAGGTGCGGCAAATTCACTATTCGGCAAAGACAAGTTCAGTTCTGGTGGTAAACGTATTATCATCACAGAAGGTGAAATTGATGCTCTTAGTGTTGCTGAAAGCGTACTAGATAAGTATGGAAGATTTTATCCAGTTGTATCAATTCCTTCCGCAACTACATTAAAGCCACTAATCAATGAGCGTGAATGGCTAAGAACTTTTGATGAGATAATTCTTTGCTTAGATAATGACGAAGCTGGAAAATTAGCCACCGAAAATGCGATCAAAATTTTAGGTATAGATAAAGTAAAAATTGCAAATTATCCTAAGGATTGTAAGGATGCAAATGATGTATTACTAAAGTTCGGTAAACCGAAAGTAATGCAATGCGTTTATGATGCACAAAGATATATTCCTAGTGGTATCATTACAAAAGATGAACTCTGGAAAGCTCTATGTGAATACAATGAAAAACAATCAGTATTATATCCGCCGTTTCTAGATGGTGTTAATCAGAAAACAAAAGGATTACGAACTGGTGAAATCGCGCTATTTGTCTCTGGAACTAGTTGTGGTAAGAGCACAATTATGCGAGAGATCATGCTTTGGTTACAGCCAAATACACCTAAAGACCACAAGATAGGCGTAGTATCGCTAGAAGAGTCTCCAGCAGAAACTGCCAGAAAATTATCTGGTATGTCTTTGATGAGAAATCCTGCCAAAGAAGAAATTCCACTTGAAGAATTGAAAGTAGGCTTTGACAATGTATTTGGTGAAGATCGATTTATTGTAATCGATCATCAAGGCAGTTTGAAAGATGAAAGTATCCTTGACAAGCTAGAGTATATGGCATTGTCAGGTTGTAAGTATATTATCATAGATCACATTACAATTCTAGTATCTGAAGGTGCTGGAGATCTTCAAGGTAATGAAGCTATAGATAAAATCATGAATGATTTACTAAGATTTGTAAAGAAACATGATGTGTGGATTGGACTAGTATCACACCTTAGAAAGACGATGAAGGGTAAGCCATTTGAGGAAGGTGTTATGCCTGACTTAGATGACATTAAAGGTTCTGGTTCTATCAAACAAATTTCTTTTGATATCATAGCGTTTGCAAGAAATCTACAGGATGATAATGAGATCGAAAGAAATACTATTAAGATATCTGTATTAAAGTCTAGACATACAGGATTGACTGGTAAAACTAAGCCAGCATATTACAACTATGATACAGGTCGATTTGAGGTAGTTACCAAAATCACGTCTGACGCTGGGTTTAAGGCTGAAGATAAGCCAACTGTGGTTTTAGAAGAAAAAATAGTAGAGAAAGATTGGAGTTTTTAAATATGAGTACACCTTGGTCATCAGTAGGCTATCTGACATACAAACGAACGTATGCAAGAAATACCAGCAATGATAGAACGGAAGAGTGGCCCCAAACTATTGAACGTATTATTACAGCCTGCGACACACAACTTAGTGTTGGCTTCACGCGGGAGGAGGAGGCACGACTCCGACGCTACATGACGCAGCTAAAGTGCTCGGTCGCGGGACGCTTCCTGTGGCAACTAGGCACCCAGACGGTGGCAGATTTTGGGCTTTGCTCCCTACAAAACTGCGCGTTCGTAACTGTTGATAACCCTATACGTCCATTTTGCTGGACTATGGATATGTTAGCATTAGGTGCTGGTGTTGGATATAATATCCAAAAGAAGTATGTAGATGAATTGCCAGAAGTAAGATCTTGGTTCTCTGCACCTACACGCATGGATAATGGTGGAGCAGATTTTATTGTACCTGATTCAAGAGAAGGTTGGGTTAGACTTCTAGGTAAAACTTTAAAAGCTGCATTCTTAAGTGAGACGGCAGAGAAAGGTACATTTACATATTCTACACAAGTAATCAGAGGTAAGGGTACACCTATTAAGCGTTTTGGAGGTGTAGCATCTGGTCCTGAAGATCTTTGTTGGGGTATTAAGGAGATTTCTAAGATTCTTAGTAAACGTAAAAACAAGAAAATTCGTCCAATCGATTGCTTAGATATTATGAATATCATAGGTGCGATTATCGTAGCAGGTAATGTTAGACGTTCTGCTCAGATAGCGATTGGAGATCCAGACGATGTTGAATTTCTATTAGCTAAACGTTGGGATATGAAGAATGTTCCAAGTTGGAGAGCAATGTCTAATAACTCAGTAGTTTGCAATGATATTAACGAGTTGCATGAACTATTCTGGGACGGATATGAAGGAAAGGGTGAACCTTACGGATTGATCAATCTTGGATTAGCAAGATCTGTAGGTAGGTTGGGAGATACTCAATATCCAGACTATATGATAGAAGGATTTAATCCGTGTGCGGAGCAAGGACTAGAGTCATTCGAGACATGCTGTTTAGCGGAAATATTTCTACCTAATATTACATCTAAGTCTGAGTTATTTGATGCTGCTGAACTGCTATATCGGGTCAATAAGCACTCTCTCTTATTACCCTCACATCATCCAGAAACCCAACATGTAGTTCATAGAAATATGCGAATGGGTATTGGTATGACAGGTATTGCTCAAGCTTCTAAAGAGCAACTGTCTTGGTTATCTGATTGCTATGAATACTTGCGAGAGTTTGACTTAGAGTATTCAGAGGAGCATCATATTAATCCTTCTATCAAACTAACTACAATAAAACCATCGGGTACACTTTCTTTATTGCCAGGTGTTACACCAGGATGTCATCCAGCATATGCAAGGTATATGTACAGACGTATTCGAATTGCATCTACGCATAGTCTTGTAGAGACATGCAAAAAGAAGGGATATCCAGTAGAATATCAAAAGAATTTTGATGGTACTGAAGACTATGGAACCGTTGTTATTACTTTTCCATTTGCATATCCTGAAGGTACATTACTTGCAAAAGAAACTACAGCAATCAAGCAGCTAGAGTTGATTAAGTGGTTACAAGAGCATTGGTCGGATAACTCAGTATCTTGTACTATTTATTACAAGAAAGAAGAATTACCTGCTATTAAAGAATATCTTAGTAAATATTACAAAGATAATCATAAAACACTCTCTTTCTTATTGCACAGTGATCATGGATTTATCCAAGTTCCTTATGAAGAAATTACTGAAGAACAATACAACGAATTAGTATCTAAAACTCAAATCATTGATAGCATAGATGAGCAGATGGAAATTGACACAAGTACTGAATGTTCGACTGGTGCATGTCCTGTGAGGTAATATGAAATTTTATGTTGAAGCTTACTATCATGATGGTAGTATAATTCTTGGTAATTTAGATGGACAATGTATCATTCATGCTAAAGAATATAAGAGGACTAAGATGTATAAACACCTAAGAGATGATAAGTTTCGTAGTGTCGTAAAATTCCATAAGATATTTAATGCGTATTCCAACAAATTAGTAGAGACTATTGAACATGTTTAAACCATTGTTAGCTTCTCGTGACTGTCCTTCAAGCAACTCTAAGTACTTTCAACTACTAAGATATCCGTTACTCGCTTCACCAAAACTGGATGGTATTCGTGCCTTAGTAATGGATGGTAAGGTTGTGTCTAGAACGTTAAAAGAAATACCGTCAAAACAGGTTCAAAAATTATTTTCTGATTTTGAGGGTTTTGATGGAGAACTTATTGAGGGTTGTAGTACAGATTCAAATGTCTACAATCGTACTCAATCTCATGTAATGTCTGAAGATAACCCTGGTAATATAGTATTTCATGTATTTGATTTATATGATAAACCAGAATTGCCATTCCATAAAAGGTTCGATGAGTTGTGTGATATCTTTTACAGTATACCATCTGTAGAGATTGTGCCACACAAACACATACCAAATGAAACGAGTCTACTAGAGTATGAAGCTGAATGTTTACAAAGAGGATACGAAGGAATCATGTTAAGAAACCCTACGGGTTTGTATAAGTATGGTCGGAGTACAATTAGAGAAAATATCTTAATTAAACTAAAGAGATTCGAAGATGCTGAAGGTGTTGTTGTAGATGTTCATCCAAAATTTAGGAATGATAGTCCACAAGAAAGGGATGAGTTAGGTTATGCTAAACGTTCTGAAAATAAGGAATTATTAACAGAGATTCCACAAGTAGGAACCTTCACTGTAATGTATGAAGATAAATACATCTCAGTTGCACCTGGAAACTTTACCCATGCTGAATTAGAAAACATTTGGTACAATCGTCATCGTTTTACTGGCAATGTATTGAAGTTTAGATACTTTGGATACGGAATTAAAGACCTACCAAGATTTCCGAGAGCTATTGGATGGAGAGATCCAATAGACATTTGAAATGAATTTAAAAGTATTTGTATCGTATAATTGTGAACCATGCTTAGAATTTTTAACTACATTAGATTTGTTAGGAGTAGCATATGAGGTAGTAGACTTGGTAGAGAATCCAGAAGAAGGTCTTAAATACGATATAAGAGGCGTACCTACGATTATCGGAGAAAATGATAGTAAAGAGATAGGTAGAAAAGTAGGTTCATTATCTGAAATCAATTTAAATAATTGGTTAAAGAAGATTAATGAAATCAAACAGTAAATCAATATTGCGATCATAGCTCAGTGGTAGAGCAGGCGACTCATAATCGCTCGGTCACAGGTTCGAGACCTGTTGATCGCACCAGTATCTCACCTTAGTTCAGTGGATAGAACATTCGCCTTCTAAGCGAAATGTCGTGGGTTCAAATCCCGCAGGTGAGACCATCTTTTAAATTACATCTTTTAAATTGGAAATAAAATGGATAAAGTTAAAGTGAATTTCAAGAGTCTTTCTTTGGCAGCGGCAGTTCTTCGCGACAATGGCTGTACCTTTGACATTATGTTGCCGGATGGACGTAAATTTATTGAACGTACTAAGAAACCAGTATGGGATGAAGAGTTGTTCAAAGATATCGTAGAAGATTCGCAAGATAAACAATTCACTTTCGATCTCTCTGATTATGTTAAGTTCGAAATTCAATCATTTATTGCAACATTGAGGAACCGAGCTACAAAGGCTTGGGGTGCAGAAAACTTTGAAATTAAGTTCAATGTACCAACTCGTATGGCAGTATTGACACGTAATTAACAAATGCGACTGTGGTGGAATAGGTAGACACAACGGACTTAAAATCCGTCGGCTAACGTCGTACCAGTTCGAATCTGGTCAGTCGCACCATAACCCCTTTAATTAGGGGTTTAAAATGTAATATTAGTGAGGTTATTATGTCGAAGATTAAAGAAGGTCTATGGGAAGAGATATTAGCTGATGAAGAAACTGAACCTGTATGTAATGTATCTACAGAAACATATGGAGAAGTGATTGATGAAAAACTGTGGCATTTGAAAGACAAAGACCACATCAATCCTAAATACTATCAAGAGGTAATACCAGGTCATGATTTTGTTGATTTGATGCATCATTTACTTGGTGATAAAACTGGTATTGAGGCTATGTTATTTGGTATGGCGTATAAATATATGATTCGTTGTGGTAGAAAAGATAACGAAGTACAGGAGTTGAAGAAGGCAAAGTGGTACATTGAACGTATTATTAAGCTGAAAGAAGGTAATGAAGGTCACAACTGATAATGCAATTCTATATATTCTTTGGATAGAGAGTATTTCTGTCGAAGAATTAAGAAGTAGAATTAATGATACTGAGTTGAATCTATTAAAATCGATCTTAGCACTGATTAAACGTAAATTTGTTACATGTGCTAAGACTAAGAGTGTTAATGTATATTCCCTCACTGAGAGAGGTCGTGAATATACTTTTAGAAAATTCAAAACAGGAAACACATTAGCATATCGAAGGTTTGATGTTGCTAGTGATTATCATATGAGTTCTAGTAGCTTTGAACGTAAGACAGAAAATAAATTAATTAAATCTAAAGGATTTTAGAATGAAATTCTGCGTAGATTGTGCATACCACGAGTACAGACAATGTTGCGCTCCTGAGAACGGATACAATCTTGTTACAGGCAAAAGTAATAAGATACCTTGTATCGTAGCTCGCCGTTTCAATACTCCTGAAAGGACTTGTGGGCGGGATGGTCGATATTTTAAAGAGATAGAAAAGAACAGAAAAGATCAGCTCTGTTTGCAAATGTGAAGAAACTTTGGAGTAATTAAATGACAAATGAACCAATGTTAAGCGAGATGCTTTACGAATACGCAGCCGAGATCGAGCATTTGCAAGAACTGGTGCGCTGGGCATATAGCAAATTACACAGGCACACATTCAACAACATTGATGATGCTCTCAAACTTGATGAAATGAAACTGCTGCTTGAACAATGTGAAGAAACTTTGGAGTAAGTAATGATTAATGAATTATTTATAACACATCGCTTCAATGATGGCAAGATTATAAGCACCAATGATTGTACAATTCTCTCGAAATGCGCTGAATTTACATACTTTCATAGTCTTGATGCAGAAGATGTAGAATCAGCAAGTGCTGCCATCACCTATTATAACAGCAATGGAACTGAACGACCGT
>Ga0172368_10006969_pt1 | contig 11973 bp, 8 predicted proteins | sample Lak11m_FD_114540 | JGI IMG/M metagenome (GOLD analysis project Ga0172368, IMG submission 114540) | Freshwater microbial communities from Kabuno Bay, South-Kivu, Congo - kab_022012_11m | ecosystem: Environmental > Aquatic > Freshwater > Lake | place: Democratic Republic of the Congo: South-Kivu...
GACCCGCGGGTCAAGGTCATCGTCAACGCGCGCAACTACGGCCCGTTCCGGTCCAACTTCAACGGGTTGATGAGCGCATCGGGCGACGCCGTCGTGGTGCAGCTCGCGGTGGACCTGCAGGACCCGCCCGAGGTCATCGTCCAGTTCGTGCGACATTGGGAGGCCGGCCACAAGGTCGTGTACGGAATCCGCGCGGAGCGCGAGGAAGGCCTGCTCCTCAGGAGCGTCCGGCGCGCCTACTACCGGTTGGTCTCGCGGTTCGCCGAAATGGACATCCCTCCCGACGTCGGCGAGTTCCAGCTCGTGGACCGGGTCGTCGTCGAGGCCCTGGGCCGCTGCGAAGACTACTACCCGTACATCCGCGGGCTCATCGCGCACTGCGGCTTCCCCAAGGTCGGCGTCTCCTACGCCTGGAGAGCGCGCGCCCGCGGTTTCTCGAAGAACCGATTGTACCATCTGATCGACCAGGCGCTCAACGGCATCATCTCCTTCACCAACATTCCGATGCGACTGGTGATGGCGATCGGACTCTTCCTCTCCATGGTGAGCATGGGCGTGGCGCTGCTCAACGTCGTGCTGAACCTGGTGTACTACCGCCAGCTCGCCGCTCCCGGCATTCCGACCCTCATCGTGGCCGTCTTCTTCTTCGCGGGCGTGCAGATGTTCTTCATCGGCTTTCTCGGCGAGTACATAGCCGCCATTCACAGCCAGGTCCGCAAACGCCCCATGGTGGTGGAGCGCGAGCGCATCAACTTCGGCGAGGCCGCGGGGAGCCCCCGCGTCGGCGCACCCTCCTCCCCCACCGCGCCGGCTCGTTCCGAGGGATGTCCATGAGCAGCGCGATCGACCCCGTCGTGCGCCGGCCGGCAAACCTGCGGGTCGTCGCGGCCGGCAGCGCGCTGGTGCTTCTGGTCGTCGCCTACTCGCACTTCGTCGTTCCCCGACCCTACGAGGTGCTCTACCCGGTGGACAACGAACAGGCGGGCTACTACGCCGCCCGGCTCATCCACGAGGGCAGGACGCTCCCCATTGCATCGCCCTACTCGCCGGGGTGGTGGGTCGCGGCGGCGGCGCTGACACTCTCCGGATCCGACATCCAGTCGACCCAGGCGTGGGCCGAGATTTCGCACCTGCTCGTCGCGCTCTGCCTTTCGGCGACGCTGGTGCTCTTCTGGTTTCTGTGCCTGCGCAAGGTCGCCGTCGGGACCGCGGTGGTCTCCACCGCGCTCGTGCTGGCCTGGCCGACGGTGGCCACCTACGTCCACAGCTTCTGTGCGTACTACTCTTTCACGCCCATCTTCGGTCTGTGCGCCGTTTCTCTCCTGTGGAAGTCCTTCGAAGGCGACAAGCCCCGCATCGGCCTTCTGTTCGCCTCGGCGGCCGCCGGAGGAGTCTGCCTCGCCAACAGCCCGGTGCAGATTCCCCTCGTGTTCTCGTTGATTGCGGGCGCCGTCGCCCGCGGCGCCCCCCGGAGCGGGTCGATTCCGGAGCGCGTCGCCGGGCTGGCCCGCGTGGCCGGAGCGGTCTTCGCAGGGGTCGTCCTGGGATACCTGGCGCTCGCCAGCCTGGACTTCCGGGCGATTGTTCCGGTCATGCTCGAGGTCGCCGGACGACATGACGCCCGCCTGGGCCTCAACGCCGCAGCGGCTCTTGCGCGGGCCGTCGCCGAGGTGGTGCGTTTCAACCCGCTGTTCGGAGTCTTCGCGTGCTGGACGGTCGGAGCATTCGGCGCCGCGTTGCTTCGACGGCCCGCGGCCGGCGAACCCGCGACGGGTGGCATGGATCATGCCGCCGCCCGGGTTTTTCTCGTGACGCTGGGCCTGTGCTTCCTCTACACGCTGGCCGCCACCATGCCCGACACCGGGCTGATGGAGCCCACACCGCTAGCGGTCCGGCTGCGGTTCTCGTCGTCCACGATGCTGGTGCTGCCGTTCATGGCGTTGTACGCCGAAGCGGCGGCGCGCCGGCGCGGCGCGGGACGCGGCGAGCGCTGGCTCGCGGCCGCCCGGGTCTCGTGGGCGCTCTGCACCCTCGCGTTCGGCATCGTCCACGACCTGCAACGCAGAGACGACCTGGTGGGCCGGGCCGGCGAGCGGATTCGCGTCACCGCCGGCGAACTGCTTCGGGTCGCCTCGCCCGGCACGAGGGTGGCCGTCTGGGACGGAACGCCGGCGGTGGGGTACGGAATCGGCAGGCCGGGATTCCACTACTTCGGAAACGCCCGCTTTGCCGCGTCGCATTTCGAGACCGAACTCCGTGCCGCCTTTCCGCAGTTCGACTACCTGAATCTGCGCAGCGCCCGCCGGCTGCTCGACGGCTCGTCCGCCACGCAGGGCGGGCGCCTGCGACTGCGCTGGTACGGATGGGTCGGACAACCCTGGTGGGCGAAGGAGCGCCCTCCGGGGGTGCTCTTGGATGCGAGCAAGGGAGACGACGTGTCGCTGGTCGCCTTCCCCCGGTCGGAAATGGCGACCGAGCTCCCCGGCGTGGAAGACTCCGAGCTGCTGCGCCTGCTCGGTCCGCCTTGGACGGGGGCGCAACCCCGAAGCCGGATGCTCGGCGACTCGGAGTGGGTCGTCGTGAGCCGCAACCCGGAATCCGCAGGACCCCGGGATCGGTGACACGCGCAGGCGGTTTCGGAACAGGGCAACCGGCGCCTCGAATCGGCGCCAGCGGCGCGCACCCAGTCACTTGCGCGCCTGCCCGCGCAGCGCCGGCGGCAGCCCGGCGACAAGAAGATCCGGCGGCGGGCTGGTGCCGGGGGTGGCCCGTTGCGGGCCGACTCCGCCCGGCCGGCTGCCTGCATCGAGGGCGGGCGTGCGGCAGGGTCGCCAACATCGGCCTGCGGAAGTGTCCGGTCGGAGCGCAGCCTGGAACCGGAGCGCTGCCTGCAGCGGCACCGGACGAACCCGGCACCCGGCGCTCCGTCTCATCTGCCGCCCTCCAGCAGGGCCGCAAGCTTCCGCGCCAGGAAGAGCTCGGTGCGCGGGCCGGACTCCACCGTGTTTCCCCCGATGTGGGGCGTCACGAGCACGCCGGGATGGGTGCGTGAAAGGCGGACGAGCGGATGCTCTCCCATGCCGCCGGAGCGCTCGTCGGCCAGCACGTCCAGCGCGGCGCCCGCCAGGCGGTTCGACTCCAACGCCTCCAGAAGTGCCTCCTCGTCGACCAGCTCTCCGCGCGCCGTGTTGACCAGGACCGCCCCCGGACGCATCAGCGCCAGCTCGCGCCGCCCGAAGAAGCGCGCGGTCCCGGAGTCGAGGTTGACGTGAAGGGTGACGACCTCCGAGCGGCGCAGCAGCTCGTCGAGCGGAACCAGGCCGACGCCCGGCTCGACCGACGCCGCGTCCCGGTTCGGGTCCGCGGCGAGCACGGTGGCGCCGAAGGCCAGAAGGTAGTGGCCGACGATCTCGCCCAGCCGCCCGTAGCCGACGACCCCCACGGTCTTTTCGAACAGCTCGCGGCCCCGGAACAGGTCGCGGTTCCAGCCGCCCGAGCGCACGTGCCGCGCGGCCGACGGAATGCCGCGCAGCAGCGCCAGGGCGAGCCCGACGGTGAGCTCGGCCGTGGCCCGGATGCTCTTCAGGAACTCCTTCTCGCCGCGAAGGGAGAGGACGAGGACGCCGCGACGGGCCGCCTCGCCGAGGTCCACGTGCGCCAGACCCGTCGTGTTCGTGACCAGCACGCGCAGCCGCGGGGCCGCCTCGAACACCTCCCGGTCGATGCGGGTCCGCAGGCGCACCCACAGGATCTCCGCGTCCCCGACCGCGCGCAGCAGCCCCTCCCGGTCGAGGTCGCGGCAGTCCACCCGCGCGTGCCGGGCCAGCAGGTCCAGCGCCTCCGCGCTGAAGCCGGCGGGCTCTGCAACGAGGAGCTTCGGGATCCGTACGCCCACCGGCACGGCTTCCAGGGGGCGTGCGTCCCCGGGCCCGTGGTCCGGCTGCCCTGCCGGTTGGTCCGTGCAGCGCGGCGAGGGGTCCGTCACCTGCGCGCCTCCCCGCGCAGCCGCAGCACCTGCTCGGCGACCAGAAGGTCCAGGGGCGTGTCGATGTTGACGGCCCGCTCCGAGGGGACGATCCAGGCGCGGCAGTCCTCGCCCTTGAAGGAGCCGCGGTCCATCAGCACGCAATGCCGGGTGAGGTAGATGGAGCCCTCCCGCAGGTACATGCGCGGGAGCTCCTGGCGGCGCAGGCCTTCGCGCTCCTCGGCGAAGGGCGGGTCGACGACCCGTCCCTCCGCCGACACGAGCTTCATGCGCGCCGGGTGTTTCTCGCCGACGTCCGTGAAGGAGATGACCGAGTCGGCGCCTGTGCGCTCCAGCAGGCCGATCGCGCCGTCGATGTCCGCCGCCTCCCGCAGCGGGCTGGTGGGCTGCAGTACCATCACGGCGTCGTAGCGCGGCCCGCCCTCGGCCTGCTCGAGCCTGCGCACGACGTCCTGGACGACGGGAAGCGAGGGCGTGTCGTCCCGGGCGAGCTCGGCCGGCCGCAGGAACGGCACCTCGAGCCCCAGGGACCGGCCCACGGCCGCGATCTCCTCGTCCTCGGTCGAGAGGACGGTGCGCGTCAGCCGGCTCGACGCGCGCACCGCGTCCGCCGTGTAGGCGAGCAGCGGCCTGCCCCCGAGCGGCGCGATGTTCTTGCGCGGGATGCCTTTCGAGCCTCCGCGCGCCGTGATGACTCCCAGCACCCTCATGCCGTCGCCTCCGCCCGGCGCGCGTCGCCGAGGCGCGACCCTGGGCGAGTACCTCCCGGATGTCAAGGGGCGACCGTCGTGCCCGTCCCCGCGCTCCTTGCGCGGACTACCTGCTCGCCTTCTCCCCCGAGCACGAGGACCCCGGCAACCCGGGCTTCAGCACCAAGAGCATCCCGAAGGTGATCGGCGGGGTGGACGCGCCTTCCACCGAGGCCGCCCTGGCGCTCTGCTCCGCGGCGGTCGACCGCGTCGTGCCGGTCTCCAGCGCCCGCGTGGCCGCGAGCGCCAAGCTGTTTGAGAACGTCTTCCGCTCGGTGAACATCGCCCTCGTCAACGAGCTCAAGGTCACCTTCGACCGCATGGGCATCGACGTCCGGGAGGTCATCGAGGCGGCTAGGACCAAGCCCTTCGGCTTCACGCCGTTCTACCCGGGGCCGGGGCTGGGCGGACACTGCATCCCCATCGACCCGTTCCTACCTGGCCTGGAAGGCCTCGGAGTTCGGCCTCTGGACGCGCTTCATCGAGCTGGCCGGCGAGATCAACACGCCGATGCCCGGGTACGTCGTGGGCAAGGTCGCCGACGCGCAAAACGACGAGGGCCGCAGCCTGCGCGGCGCGAAGGTGCCCGTGCCCGGACTGTCCTACAAGGAGAATATCGACGACGATCGCGAGTCGCCCTCCTGGGAGATCCTGGAGCTGCCGGGCAAGCGCGGGGCGCTCGCGGAGTACTGCGACCCGTACTTCCCGACGGCGCGTCCCGGCCGCCACCACGAGGGCCGCCTGCAGTCGGTGCCCTGCACGGCGGAGGCCTTCGCGGCGCGCGACCTCCTCGTGGTCGCCACGGCGCACCGGCAGTTCCGGGACCCGGCGCTCTACCGCGGCGTGCGGCTGGTGGTGGACACGCGCAACATCGTGCGGCCGTCCCCCCTTGGGCCCCTGCGCGTCGTGAAAGCCTGACCGGAGGCCGCCCGGCAGACCCCCGATTCCGCACGCTTGCAGCCCGGCTAGGCCACGGCTGGGCTAGGCCGACGGGGTCGCTGCCGGCGCTGCGAGCGGTGCCGCCCCCGCGGAGAGGGAGCAGTCGGCCGCGAGAAAGGCGGCGTCCTCGCGGTCCCAGAGCGACCAGGTCTGGAACACCAGCAGCGACCAGACGTGCAGCGACAGGTCGCGCCGGCCGCTGCGCTGCTCGTCCACCAAGGCGCGCACCGCGGCCGGCTCGAAGGCCCGGCGCGTCTCCGGGGAGGGGTTGTGCATCAGCTCGTCGACCATCGGCGCCAGAGGCCCGGCGAGCCACAGACCCATGGGCGGGTTGAACCCCAGCTTGCCCCGCTGCGCCACCGTCGGCGGCAGCAGGTCGGCCATCGCCTTGCGCATCAGCCACTTGAGCGTGCGGCCGCGCAGCTTCAGGTCCGGCGTCAGCGACGCGAGCAGCTCCACCAGCACGTGGTCGCAGAAGGGCACCCGGAGCTCCAGCGAGTGCATCATGCTCATGCGGTCGCCGTACGCCAGCAGGTTGCCCGGCAGGAAGGTCGCCAGGTCGGCGAGCGACGCCCGCTGCGCCGGGTCGGTGGCGCCGGTCGCCGCAAGCGCGTCGGTCAGGAAGCTCTCGGCGCGCCGTCCCGCAATGGCCCCGGCCACCTCGCGGCGCAGGAGGCGGCCGCGCTCCGGGGCCGAGAAGTAGGACACCCACCGGGTGTAGGCCGCGTCGGCGGCCACGGTGCCGGTCGTCAGGAACTCGCGCGCGCGCCGGAACGTGTGCCGCCCGCGCAGCGAGTCGGTCATCACGTGCTCGGCCAGCCTCGCGAGGGCCGTGCGCACGGGCGCCGGCAGCAGGTCGTAGCGGGCCTTCGCCCGAAGGCCCAGGTAGCGCGGGTAGCCCAGGAAGATCTCGTCGCCGCCGTCGCCCGCCAGCGCCACCGTGACGTGCTTGCGGGTCTGGCGCGACAACTCGGCCACGAGCAGCGCGGTGGGGTTGCCGAAGGGCTGGCCGAAGTGGCGGACCATCCGCGGCAGGAGGCCGGCGACGTCGGGCCGCACCGGCACCGACGTGTGCTCCGTGGAGAACCGGTCCGCCACGACCCGCGCGTACTCGCGCTCGTCGAAGAGCCTCCCCTCGGGGCCGAACGTCATGCAGAAGGTGCGCACCGGCCGCGACTCGCGGCTGGCCATCAGCGCCACCAGCGTCGTCGAGTCCAGGCCCCCCGAAAGGAAGGCCCCCAGCGGCACGTCCGAAACGACGTGCTGGCGCACCACCGCCTCCAGCTCGGCCCGCACCAGCCGCGCCGCTTCCTCCTCGTCCGCAAGCAGCCGCCCGGGCCGGAGCCGCCAGTAGGTGTTCTCGCGCAACTGCAGGCCCGCGGCGCCGCGGCGCACGGCCAGCGTGCGCGCCGGCGCCAGCTCCTGCACGCCCCGGTAGATGGTCCGCGGCGGCGGCACGTACAGGTACGCAAGGTAGTCGTCGAGCGCCTCGATCGAAAGCTCGCGCGGCAGCGGCGCCAGGGCGAAGAGCGCCGGCAGCTCGCTGGCGAAGACGAGCGCGCCCTCGTGCGCCGCCCAGAACAGGGGTTTGATACCCAGCCGGTCGCGGGCGAGCACCAGCTCCTGGCGGCGACCGTCCCACAGGGCGAAGGCGAACATGCCCCGCAGCCGCGTCACGCACTCGGCGCCCCAGCGCTCGTAGGCGCGCAGAATCACCTCGGTGTCGCCCGTCGAGCGGAACCGCGCGCCCGTTTTCTCCAGCTCCGCCCTCAACTCGCGGAAGTTGTATATCTCGCCGTTGAAGACAAGCTGCAGCACCTCGTCGTCGGACCCAAGCGGCTGAGCTCCCGACGGGGTCAGATCCAGGATGGCCAGTCGCGTGTGCAGCAGCGCGACCTCGCCGTCGCCCGCGCGCCCGCGGAACACGCCGCGCGCGTCCGGACCGCGGTGCGACAGGCGCCGCTCGCACGCCGCGAATCGCGCGGGAGCCTCGTCCCCCAAAGCCGGGCCCAGTCGGCCGGCAATCCCGCACATTCCGCTATCCCGCCTTCCGCAACGCCCGCACGCGCGCGCCCCCTCGGCGCGACCGCATCCGGGACCAGCATCGCGCCACACCCTACCAGAAACACCCGCGCACGCCATGTGCCGCGGCCCGTGGCGCGGCAGATCCCGTGCGGTCGCTCGCACGCCGCCCCGGGGTGTCCCGCTCGGACCCGCGGACGAACTTCCCCGGCAGAGTCCGCACGCGGCGCTGCGGCGCTGCGGCGCGCGAGCCGCGGAGACGAAGACCGGAGGCGACCTGGTCCGGGATCTTCCGCCCCGCCTCGTCGACGCCTCTCGCACGGGGCGTTCCGCCCCAATACCGTCGTGCGAAGGGTCTCGCCCCGACGGCCCGTCGGCCCCCTCGCACGTGCACGCGACAGCCCCCTCGCGCGCACACGCGACAACCCGCCGCGCGGCGCGGCGACCCGCGGACAACGCACGATCCCGGCGGGCCCCGCGCGAACGCGTCAGGGCTCGTTCGGGTGCAGCACTCCGGCGGGCGACGATGGCGACGGGAGCACGACTTCGATGCCGGCGGTCCGTTTCACGCGGAGACTCGTTCGCCGGTGGAAACCGATGTGGAAATCCCTCCCGCGCCTCAGGGCGGTCCTCCCGGCACCACGAGCGCGCGGGCGCGGGCCTCGAGCTGCTCGCGCCAGGCTCGCAGGTGTTCGCGATGCCCGCCGGAGGCGAGCCGCTCGGCCGCCCCGGCCTCGACGGCCGCGCGCGCCACCTGCCCCGTGCGCTCCAGCGCCTCGGAAAGCTGCCGGTGCGACCAGACGTCGTCCGGGTGGTTCTTCGCGTTCTGCTCTGCCTCGGCGAGCGCGCGCTGCGGGCGCCCCGCCGCGGCGTAGGCCCACACCCGCAGCAGCCGCAGCCGCTGGGCGCGGCCCGTGTCGGGTCCCTCGGTCAGACTTTCCGCCGTCGCGAGCGCCTCCGACGGGCGCCGGTGGTTCAGCTCCCACTCCGCGAGGGCGAGCCGCACGGCCGGCCCGCCCGTCCGGTCCAGCCCCTCCCGCAGCGTCCTTTCCGCCCCGGCCTCGTCCCCCTCCAGCACGAGCGCATCGAACGCGCAGAGGTGCCCGGCCTCGTCCAGCGGGCGCAGCTCGCGCAGACGGCGGGCGGTCGAGAGCGTGCCGCGGGCGACCGCCTCCACCTCGCCGGGCGCGGAACAGCCGGGCGCGGATGCACCGCCCCCGTCGCGTGCGGCCCGGGCGGCGCACTGCCCGTCGACCGTCGCGACTGCGCAGGCGATGGCGAGCACCTCGGGGTCGTCGTCCAGGCGCGGGTCCGCGCGGCGCATCTCGTCCGCCACCTGTCTCGCCAGCGACGGCGTTTTCCGGGTGTGCCAGAGCAACCTGACGATCTCCACCGCGACCCTTCCGCCCTCGAACTCCGGGCGCCGGTCGCCCTCGTCCGCGGCGGCCTGCGTCGCCGTCCGCACGAGGTCCGCGATCTCGGCCGGCGTGGCCCCCAGCCGCAGCGCCTCTTCCAGACCGGTCTGGAGCGCCCCGGAGGCGAAGGCCAGCCGCAGCTCCGTGAGCGCCTGTGCCCGCCGGCCCATGCGTGCGAAGGCGCGCGCCGTCAGAACATGGGCGGCGCCGCCGCGGGACAGCTCCTGGGCATGGGCGAGATGGTGCATCGAGCGCGCGACGGCGTCCGCCCGGTCGGCGGGCCGCGCGCCCGGGTCGGACGACCGCGCCAGCAGCGCGTCTGCCGCGCGCAGCACCACGAGCGGGTCGGCCGGGTGACGCCGGCGCAGGTCCCTGTAGGCCTCGTCGAGCTCGCGCACCGACATCGCGGCCTCGCGGGCCTTCAGCGCCGCCAGCTCGGCGTCGACGAGGTGCGGGGCGCCCCATCGGGCGGCGGCGGCGCCGACGAGCCCGGTCGCGAGCGCTGCCGCGACGAGCCCTCTGCGCCCGAGCGGCACCGGGCCGCGCAGGCCGCCGCCCAGCACTCCGAGCGCCACCGCGAACGGGACGCCGACTCCCGCGAACTCCAGGCTGAAGTCCGCCAGGTCGTGCACGAGCACCGAGACGCACCCGGCGAGAAGCCCTGCGAAAAGCGGCGCGCTCTCCGGGGCGTCGCGGCGACGCGCTCCCGCCCGCAGGGTCCACAGCAAGGCCGCCGCCCCGCCCGCCGCCGCCGCCAGCCCCCACTCCGCCCACCAGTGCAGCACGAAGTTCTCGGGATGGGTGATGGCCGCGACGGTGCGCGGCGGCGCGAACGCCTCGAACGCCGGTCCGAAGGCCGCCCGGCCGACGCCGGTCAGCGGGTGCGCCAGCGCGAGCTGCATCGCCTGCCGCCAGGGGCGCATCTTCCCCGCCAGGTGCCCTTCCAGATCCTGCATCTGGACGGCCACCTCGTCGAGGTCCATCAGGACGGCGGCGCTCAGCGGCACGAGCGCCAGGGCCGCGACGCGCCAGGCGCCCCCTCGTGCGGGCGGCCCGGCGTGCTGCCCCGAGGCACTTCGCTGCAACGCCAGCAGCGCGAAGGTGGCCGCGGCGAAGGCGAGCCCCGCGAGCCCTCCGACGGAGCGGCTCACCGGGACGACCGAGGCAGAGCCGAAGGCGCACGCGGCCCACGCCACGAGGGCGGCCCCGCGCGAGGTCGCGGCCAGCCCCAGCGCCGTCGCCGCCGACAGACCCGCCAGGCTCGCGGCATGGTTCGAGTTGACGAAAGGGGAGGCCAGCGGCGAGCCCTCGTGCACCAGGTGGCGGGCAAGGAACTCCCCGCCGCCCGCAAGCTCGTGGACAGCGGCGATGGCCGCCAGCGAGGCGCCTGACAGAGCAACCGCCGCTGCAAGGCGGCGCCGGGCGCCGGCCCGCCGGGAAAGCCAGGCAGCGACGGCAGCCAGGGCAGCCAGCCCTGCAAGGCGTGCGGCGTCCAGAAGGGAGGCGGGCGGGTCTAGCGACCACGGGACGTGCGCCGGGGCGGCGTCCGGGGGCAGCGAGGCCAGTGCAAGCGCGCGGGGCGAGAGCAGGCCGGTCAGGCGGGTGGGCAGGGGCACCGAGGAGAGCACCGCCAGCAGGGTCCCGCCCGCCAAAGCCCATCCGGCGGCGGGAATCGCGACCTCGCGACGCACGGCGTAGGCGGCGCACGCGAGCGCGGCCGCCCCCGCGGCCGCCAGCGCCAGGAAGACGGGGGGAGCCACGCCTCCGGCGGCGAGCGGCGCCCCGAGGACGGCGAGCCACACCAGAGCCTCTGCGGCGGCGCGCGCGCCGGCGCGGCCAGGGCGGCCGCGTTCGCTCAAGGCGCAAGCCTGCCGCAGCTCGCAGCCGCGTGTCGTTGCGCCTGAAACGCCGGGGCCCGACGCACCATGGACTGGCGAAAGTACACCCGTGCGGGGGCCCGGGAAAGGCCGGGTCCGGCCGGGCGAGCGGCCGGTTTTTTGCGCGCGGCGCCGTCCCGTCGTTCAATGGGCCGAACGGCGTTCGGCGCGGAGGCGGCGATGGGCGCGAAGGAAAGGCGGGAGCGGCAGCGCGACACCACGCGCAAGTCCATTCTGGAGGCGGCCTCGGAGCTGGCGGCAGCCGAGGGCTGGCACGCCGTGACGCTGCGGCGCATCGCCGATCGCAGCGACTACAGCGCCCCGGCGCTCTACGGCTATTTCGACGGCAAGGAGTCGATCCTGTCGCAGCTCGCGACCGACGGCCACCGGCGGCTCGCGCAGGCCCTGAAGGAGGCCCGCACGGCGGGGCACGACCCGGCCGACGCTCTGGTGCGCGCGGCGCTGGCGTGGTGGGACTTCGCGGGGCGCGAACCGGACGTCTACCGCGCCATGCACGGGCTGGACGCCCCGAAGGTTCCTGCCGCGGCCGCGCGGGCGGCAGCCGCGGAGCTGCGCGAGGCGATCGGCGAGCTGTCCCGCCAGCGCGCGGGCGTCGAGGAACTGGACGACGCGACGGACCTGCTGCGCGCACTGCTGCACGGCTTCGCGCTGCTGGCTGCGACGGGGCTGCTGCCGGGAGGCCGCCGGCGCGGCGCGATGCTGGTGACGCAGGCGATCGGCGAGTTCCTCTCGCTGCGCGGAGTGGGCCGGAAATAGGGCTCCTCGCCGCCCGGTGCGGATGCCGCCCGCGGTGCAGCAGGGCACGTCGGTGCCCGGGTGGACGGTGCGGCCCGCAGCGGAGCGGATGCGGCGCGCGGACCCGGGGACTCAGAGTGTGAGCAGGAATCGTTTTCGGGCGTCGGCGTGACTTCCGCGGGGTCGCGCTTGGGGCGAAATGCCCCTGTGGATAACTTTTCGCTTTCGCC
>Ga0172368_10006974_pt1 | contig 11968 bp, 9 predicted proteins | sample Lak11m_FD_114540 | JGI IMG/M metagenome (GOLD analysis project Ga0172368, IMG submission 114540) | Freshwater microbial communities from Kabuno Bay, South-Kivu, Congo - kab_022012_11m | ecosystem: Environmental > Aquatic > Freshwater > Lake | place: Democratic Republic of the Congo: South-Kivu...
GATATTCTGCAACGGATCGACCTGATCTGAGATCGCCCTGGCAACCTCCCTGTAGTTAGTTAGATCCACATCGGGATCAGTGATAACGAGGATCTTGTTGAACATCATCTGACCTGCCCCCCAAAAGGCATTCATCACCTTCTCGGCCTGACCTGGATAATTTTTTTCGATGCTTGCAAGCACGATGTTGTGAAACACCCCTTCAACGGGCATATGCATATCGGTAAGTTCAGGAACTACACTCATCTTCAGCGGTTTGACAAATATCCGCTCGGTGGCTTTCCCAATCCAGCCATCCTCCTGGGGAGGGATCCCGACGATTGTTGCCGGGTAAACTGCCCCTTTCCGGTGTGTGATACAGGTTACATGAAACTTCGGAAAGTAGCCGGCCAGTGAGTAAAAACCGGTGTGGTCGCCAAACGGGCCTTCCAGTATCAGCTCTTCTTCAGGATCCACATATCCTTCAATTACAAAATCGGCATCTGCAGGAACTTCAAGGTCGTTGGTCAGGCATTTGACCAATTCCATTTTTTTCTTTCTCAGGAATCCTGCCAGCAGGTATTCGTCCAGGTTCTCCGGGAGAGGAGCAGTAGCCACATAAGTGCAAACGGGATCACCTCCCAGCGTCACAGAGACAGGCATCCGCATTCCGAATTCCTTATATTTCTGGTAGTGATTTGCCGAGCCTTTATGCAGGTGCCAGTGCATTCCGGTTAGATCGGGACCGAAGAGTTGCATGCGGTACATGCCCAGATTACGGATACCGCCCCTCCCCCAACCCCTCCCCTGAAGGGGAAGGGAGTAAGCCCCCTTTTGGGGTTTGGGGGCTTCACGGGATCTTTCGTATGCACACAAGGCAGGGTGATAAACGGCCCTCCGTCGGCGGGCCAGCAGGTGAGGACAGGAAGTTTTGTCAGATCGGGACTCTGCATCACTACCTCCTGGCACGCGCCTCTCCCCTTTTTGACTTTCGGCATCCATGAAGCTAGTTCCTGCAATAAGGGGAGTGTACGCATTTTCTCCATGAAACTCTGTTTCGGGGAGAGGAATGCTTTCAGGATCTCATCAATATCCCGGCCGATATCCTCCAGGCTATCAACACCCAAGGCCATGCACATCCTTTTTTCCGAACCCATCGCGTTGATCAGTAAAGGAAATTCCGTTCCGTTGTTCTCGAACAAAAGGGCGGGTCCGTTTTGTTTGGAAATCCGGTCGGTAATTTCTGTGATCTCGAGGTTCGGGGAAACGAACTCCTTTATGCGGACCAATTCGCCCGCAGCCTCAAGCGCTGAAATAAAACCGGTGAGAGTTGTATAAGACATACTATTTAAAGACCAATAGATCAGCAACTTCTATCCCCAGCCCCGTGGGATGTATTGCCAGGAATCCGGTTTCTCTGAGAATAAATGAACTGGATTTCAATCTGATGAGCCAAAACTCTGCTCTCTGAATTTTTCAGGTTGTTCTTCGTCATTGTACTTCGACGGACACTTCAGCAGCAGGCTTTTGGCTTCAAATACCGAATCGTTTTTCATCGAACCGATGATCACCACCTGCTCCGAACGTTCAAAATCCTGCGGTTTCGAGTTGTGGTATATAATTTTTCTTTCAGCACCATCCTGGTCCAGCATATAAAAAATAAATTCATTTGGATTATTCTCGGCATCATAGATCAGTTCCTTACCGGGGCTTAGTGTTCCGATCACATGAAACTCCTTGTTTGGTTTTTCAGCGGCCTGGGAAAAACTGACATAGGTGCTCGAGTCGGAGATCGTCGAGATCACCACTGCCACCACAACAACAACCAGAACAATGATCACGATATGGATTGTCTTCATATTTTCAGTCCTCCCTCATGCTTTTTCAACTGGTTCTCTTTCATCTCTTTTTCTAACCTGGTCACTTTTCTGTCCATGATGAACAGGTAAATAAAGATTCCGACCAGGATCACAGCCAGTACGGCAACGACGATGTATATTTTACTATCTGGATTCATAAGTTATATGTAAAATTGTGAAATGGGGAAACTTGTTGCGAGGAGCCGAATCTGCGAACGAGGTGAAGCAGGTATTGAAGTGGCAATGGTGAAATAGCGAAATAGGCCCCTGTGCCCTGTGCCCTGTGCCCTATGCTCTGTGCTCGGTATCTTGTGCCTCATGCCTCGTTTGACATGGTTAATTTTCTGATCCTTACCCGTAAATTCATGATCCAGAAGCCCAGAAGTATCCATCCGGCCATGGCCGGGTAGAAGACAACGCGTGTGGAGGATGAAAGATTCAGTGCCATTACCGGCGCTCCGTCCTGACCGGGATGAATCGTAGATCCTGACATTCGTGGAAGGACCATCACGAAGACGATCCAGAGGACGAAGGCGAAAATATTAAATACGGAAGATACCTTCGCCCGTTTATGGATGTCGTCAATTGAACCCCTGAGGACCATATAAGCCAGGTAGATGAACATGCCAACAGCCGCTCCGTCGAGTTTAGGATCCCTCACCCAGAAGGCTCCCCAGGTGTTTTTGGCCCAGATCATCCCGGTGATCAGGCCAAGAATCCCGAACATCACACCCACGTTGGCTGCTTCAACTGCTACCACATCCTCTTTTTCATGAAATCCCCTGAGATACCGGATGCTGTATATGAATGAGGTCGCAAGCATAGCCATCATGCCAAACCACATCCCTACATGGTAGAAGACATTTCGCAGAGATCCGGCTATCATGGTTTCGGGCACCGGAACGATAAAGCCGTAGATCACGGCGTAGAGGAGAAGGAGGAACGCAAGAAGCTTCCACCAGAGACCTTTTATATTGCCATCATTGCTCATCATTGCACATCATTGCACATCATTGCCATCATTGCCATTAGTAAGGAAATCGCTACAAATAAATTACTTCGAACTTCATACTTCTAACTTCCAGTTCTAACTTCGTACCTCTGACTTCCGACTTCTTTTTTAGTCCCGCCAAAGATACGGAAATAATAAATAGGCAAGAATGATTACCGCCAGGTTGATCGTGACAAGGATGATGAGAGGTCCGCCGGTCCCGGGCCATTCCGGGCCGGAAAGGGCCATGCTTGAGATCTTCATCAGGGTGAGCAGCAAGGGGAGGATGATAGGAAAACTGAGTACTGCCATCAAAGAGAAGTTATTGCTGGCACGGGAAGCGATGGCAGCCACCATGGTGAGGATGGATGAAAGACCGAAACTGCCCAGGATCAGTGCAAGGATGAAAAGTTCAATGTTCACCACCTGGTTCCCCATCAGGAGAAGGAACATCCCGAATGACAGAAGGGAAAGGATAGCCATAAGGATCAGGTTATACAGGATCTTGGAGAGAACCACCGCCTGGGGACTGGCAATTGTGTAATAATAGATATAGCGCGCCGGACTTTCCTGGACAAAACTTTTGCTGATGCCGTTTACGCCGACAAACAGCAGTATGATCCAGAACAATGAGTTCCAGGTCTCGGGGGTTATAGATTCTTCAAAAGCAAGGTATGCAACAAAAATGGTTGAGAGCAGGTAAAGCAGGATACCATTGAGGACATACTTCTGCTTGAGCTCCAGTTTTACATCTTTGCCAATGAGGGTTTTAACTTCGCGGACGAGCATTTTACAACAATTGGTGGAGCAAAGATAAAAATAATACAGGGGCGACAGTAAAACACGTAGGGGCTGTCTCAAAAAAAGAAAATAAACCACAAAGGAACGCGAAGTACAACACAAAGGAGCACTAAGGGGCTGAGAATCAAACTTTATTCCTTTGGGAACCTTCGTGTAATCCTTTGAGTCCTTCGTGGTTAAGTACTTTTAAGATAACCCCTACGATAAATATGTACATGTGTGACTACTCTACGATCATCTTTTTCGTCACCTTCGAGTTGTTGAAGGTAACAGTGTAAAAATATACACCTGGACTCAGGTCTTTGGCGCTTATAGTGAAATAATAGTTTCCGGCTGAGCAACTTCCCTTTGAAAAGGTCTCTATCCGTTGACCCATCAGATTGGTTACTTCCATCATCAACGTACCCGGCTGCGTGAGGTTCACTTTTACCGTTGCTAAACTGGTCACCGGATTTGGGTAGTTCTGCGTTACGCTGAACGTATTAGCCTGTTCCTTGCCTGTTCCAACCGGAAAGAGAACATCCATTTTGGAAGGTTTCAAAAACCGGATGTTGTTATCAATAATTTCATTCTGGCCCTGATAACCAGGATTTGAGGCATTTAGGTAAACTCCTGCCAAACCATCTTCCTGAAAGACCACGAACAAATTGTCATCAGTATTCCATGAGAGACTCGGATAGGCACATTCACTCCAGTTGTACTGGATAAAATCGCTTGTGAGATCGATAAGGCTGCTTGTCCAGGAATTCCCGTAATCTGAAGAACCCCGGGCAAAGATGTGACGGAGCAGGTAGCCTCCGGGGCTTAAATCAGTCAGCATAGTAACTCCAGACCAAACAACAAAGACAAAGTCATTGTCATCAACCGCAATTGACGGTTGACTGGTCATGGAGTTGTAATACCATGCAATCTGTTCATCCGGAACGTAAAAGACGTTGGTGTCAGTCACCCAGCCGATCAGGTTGCCACTGGCAACCAGTTCATCCCAGTCAAGCACTTCCGGCAGCTGCGGCATATCTTCATTCCAGTACAAGATCCCGTCAGACTTGGGAACCCACTGTTTTGTACCTGCATCATTGGCTGCTGAAAACATCATCCCGCAAGCCACATGGGCTTTCCCATACTTGTCGAGAGCCAAAGCAATCGTACCATCAGGCGCGTAGAAATTGTCAACAAGTCCTGTAACAGGTATGGTGTTCCACTGGCTTGGCCAGGCGACGATCTTTTCCCAGTCCATGCCATTGTTATAGGACTTCATGATTGCCAGATCCATCCATGGATCGCAGAATGCAAAAGCCAGGGTATCCCCGACAGGCTGTGCCCAGGCATACATATCGGAGGTAAAACCGATGTAATCGCCGGATGTCATGCCTTCAATCACTCGATGCTGGATATCCCAGGTTGTCCCCCCGTCAGTAGAACGGTAATAAAGCAGGGCATAGGGATCAAGTCCCTGGTATGTAGTATATGTGGTGGCGATGATGTGGATGTTCATATGATCGGGGCCATTGGTTACCATGCGCGGCCATGAGATATCCACGGCTCCGGCTGGTCCGGGCAGGATCATTTCGGTCCAGGCGCCACTTCCTTTGGTTGGCCTGGTCATTACGATCAATCCTTCGATGTTGTGGTGGGTAACCACGATCTCCCCGTTTGGGCCCCAGGGAGCATAAGATGGCCACCCCGCCTTGGAGGACTCGATGCGGGTTGAAGGGGGAGTTCCCCAGGCCGCTCCGTCATAAAAATTTGGTCCTGAACCCCGGTCGCTGAATGCATCGGTGTGCGACATCATGGTGACGGCACCCACCGTTCCATCGGGGTAAAGATGGATCCTGTTCTGACTGGACGCATTGGATTGCAGATCGTAACGGGTGACCATCAGGATCGGGTCTTCCAGAACAGCTTTGGTGTTGACCGTAGCATTGACAGGCATCTGACCGAGGCCATTTTCCCCCTTCTGGTTCAAAGCAGGTTTTACCACTTTAAAGGTTTTTGCCTGCTCCCGGGCATGAGCAGAATACTGGGCCTGTAAACTTCCGGTTAGAAGAATGAAGCTTAATGTAACAGATAAGAAGGTAAATTTTTTCATAATGTAGATTTTAATTCTGTATAATCATATTGGCAATGGACCTGGAAACCAGGAAAAAATCCCGGATAAACCGGGATCTTTTCTGGAAGGTCACGAACTCTATTCAACGATCATTTTACGCGTTTGTATCTGGTCGCCCACTTTTACGGAAACAAAGTAGACTCCCTTCTGCAATCCGGTGGCATTAACATCCAGTTGGTGGATTCCGGCCGACAGCACTCCAGCCTGGCTTTTATATACATTTTGTCCGAGCAGGGAATATACATTCATGCTAACTTCCGTCGGACTTGAAAGGGTGAGTTTCAGGTTTGTAAGATCATAAACCGGGTTGGGAAAGGGCTGAGAAAGCAGGAATGCGACCTTCCCGGGGTCGTTGATCCCAACTCCCGGAACAATTATATCGTTCTTGTTCGGAGTGAGTAACCTGTATTGGTTAGCGGTCGGAGACAATTGACCCTGATAACCGGAGTTGGTGCTTTGCAGGAAGAGTCCCGCCTGATCATCCTCCTGGAACAATACATAGATTTTATCATCTGATGTTGGTGACATACTGGGATGGACACATTCCAGTCCCCAGTAATAGATACTGCCCGTGAGGTTTACAATCGTGTCGCGCCAGGTAGCCCCGTTATCAATGGATGCCCGGGCATATATATTCCTGAAGTGAAACTGGTTAACATCCAGTGCTTCTATGATGCTTGACCAGGCCAGAAATACATTGTTGTTATCATCGCAGGCCAAGGCCGGGAATGTACTCATTGATTTATAGTAAAATGCAAGGGAAGAAACCGGCTCATTGTAGATGACGGCCGAATCCTGCACCCATCCAACATAGTTTCCGTTTGCATAAAGGGTCTCCGGATCCAGGTCCTCCGGGAGGGAAGGCATATTTTCATTCCAGTAACACATGCCGTCGTGGTTGATGGTCCAAAATTGGGATCCATCAGCATAGGCCCCCACACGCATATGGCCGAATGCAACATGAGCTTTGCCATCTTTATCCATAGCAAGGGCAATTGCCCCGTCGGGAGCATAGAACGGAGGCACAGAGTCACCGCCCGGCCATAGATTGTACTGACAAGGCCAGAGAATGGTCTTTGTCCAGGTGTCGCCATTGTCGGTTGATTTCATCATGAAGAGGTCATTCCAGCTATCTCCTTCCAAGATACAAATGTTATCCCCTTCGGCAGCAATGGCATACGTGTCGGCTGAAAAGCCCTGGTATTCAGCGGATGTCATTCCGTCAAGCAATTGCCATCCGTCCCAGGTAACCCCACCATCCAGTGAACGGTTGTAAACGATTGCCCCATCAAGTCCGTTCCAGACAACCCCACCATTTCCGGTTGGACCTGTAACGGCAATCAGGTGTACATACATATGGTCGGGACCAGTGGTCACCATTCTTGGCCAGTCAAGTCCGCTGGCCCCATCAGGGGCTGCAAGGATCAACTCTGTCCAGTTCCCTGTCCCTTTGACCGGACGGGTATTGACATAGAGGGGATTGGTCGCGCTGCGGTGAGAAATGATGATCTCGCCGGTAGGACCTACCGGTCCATAGTTCGGCCATCCTGCCCGGTCTCCTTCCACCCGTGTTGTAGGTTCGGGCCCCCAACTGGATCCGTTATAAAATCTATAGCCTGCACCACGATCCGTATAGCCTGACTGCTCATGGGACATGGTAAAAACTCCTCCGATAGAGCCGTCTGCATGGAGATACACACGAGGTTGCGTACTGTTGTTGGTTTGAAGATCATAGTAAGATAATCCCATGGTCTGATCATCCAACACCGTTTTTGTTGACAAGATGCTGTATGACGTTTGCTGGCCTACAACATTACCATCCTGCTGAAGAGCAGGTTTCGGTGCAAACACCTCATTTGTCCTCTTGAAAGAGGGTGGCTTCAGTTGCGCAAAGCCACTGATGACGAAAGCGCAAACTGTGAGAAGAAGGAAAAACTGTTTCATGATCTGATTGTTTTGATTAATGTGAATTTTGAACAAATGTAGACCGGTTTGAATTCCGTGTAAAATAATTTAGATCAATGGACACTCTTAATCGATTTCTTTGTTTTGAGGTGTAAATCCTTCGTTTGATCGTTTAATCATACAAGTTTATCGGGTATACTGAGAAAAACAAATGTACAATAAAAGTAAAAAAAATAAAAAAAAAGACTGCCTAAAACCAGACAGTCTCTTTTTAAAAAGGTTGCTGATGGTTACTCAACAATCATCCGTTTTGTAACTGATTGGTTATTTAACGTAACCGTATAGAAATAGATCCCTGCAGGAAGGTTCGATCCATCAAGGATGAATTGTTGTTTTCCTGTAGCGGCAAATCCTTTGTCGGTTTTTAAGATCTGCTGACCAACAACATTAGTCAATGTCAGGGATAGGTTCCCCGGTGAAGAGAGGTTGACACCAATCGCTGTTCTGCCGTTGACCGGGTTGGGATAGTTCTGGGACACGGTAAAATCTTCTGCCGGTTTGTTGTTAACACCGGTTGGCCACAGAATTATATCAGCCTTGGATATGTCCATAACCTGGATATTGTTATTTGTTGCTTCCATTTGTCCCTGGTAGCCTGAGTTCGTGCTTTTGAGGAACGTTCCGGCCAGATCATCATCCTGCTCGACCAGATAGATCTTGTCGGTCGTTTTGCCGGCTACTGAGGCAAATACAAATTCGGTCCATTGCTGTACGAAACTGCCTGTAACATTTACGATTGTATCACGCCAGGTTTCCCCGCCATCAACAGATGCCCGCGCAAAGATATGACGCAGCAGAAAGGTATTGGGGTCCTGATTCATTGTCATACTGGACCAGAAGGCAAATACCTGGTTGGCATCATCTACAACGATTGCCGGAATACTGCTCATCGAACAATAAAAGAAAGCATACTGGGCAATCGGGGTATAAAATACCATGGTATCCTGCACCCAGCCAACATAGTTTCCGCTGGCATACAAAGCTTCAGGATCCAGTTCCTGTGGGAGCTCATCCATGTTCTCATTCCAGTAGATCAGTCCGTCGTTGTTGATCGTCCAGTAAGTAGCGCCGCCAATGTCGCCTGATGAATTCTGAAGGCCAAAGAGAACATGTACTGTGCCATCGGGTCCTATTGCTGCCGCTGAATTGCCATCGGAGCTATAAAAATGGCCGGTGGAATCGACACCTGTCCACAGATCAAACGGGCAATCCCACACGATTGTCTTGGTCCATGTATCGCCGTTATCGGTCGATTTCATGATGAACTGGTCGTTGAAACTGTCGCCGACAACAAATGCCAACGTATTCCCCCTGGGTTCAGCCCAGGCATAGGCATCTCCTCCAAAACTGAGATATTCGGCTGAGGTCATTCCATCCATCTGGATCCATCCGTCCCAGGTGTCACCACCATCCAGTGATCTGTTGTACACCAGAGCTCCGTCCATGTCATTCCAAACCACGCCACCATTTCCGGTAGGAGATGTCAGTGCAAATATATGCACGGTCATATGATCTGTACCAGCAGTAACCATGCGCGGCCATAGCAGCCCGGCTGCACCGGCAGGAGCTGCCAGCTCTGTCTGGGTCCAGGCGCCCGTTCCACGGGTACTTCTTCTGTTGACGTACAAAGGAGCTGTTCCGGAGGCGTGTGAAACAATGATTTCGCCATTGACTCCAAGAGGAGCGTAGGAAGGCCAACCGGTCCGAAGAGCTTCAACCCTGCTGGTGGGCATCGAGCCCCAGGAAGTACCATTAAAATAGTTGTAACCTGTTCCACGATCTGAATAGCCGGTGGCTTCATGCGACATCGTGGCAACACCCACCATGGCTCCATCCTCATAACGATAGATACGGTTTTGGACCGAAGCGTTTGTCTGCAGGTCGTACATGGAGGTCATGATGACCTCTTCTGCCAGTGCAGCATCGGAAGCCACGGTTGTGTTAGGCATTTGCAATCCGACAACCTCTCCTGAGATCTGGGCGGAAGGTTTGAGCGATTTCACTTTGTTGAGAGAATGGTTCAGGTATGGTTTAGATTGAGCCATAGCAGAAACAGCTATTCCGACAGCAACAAAGAATAGTAGAGTTCTTTTCATAAAGGTTCAGTTTTGATTTTGGTTAAAGTGAAAGAGAAAGAGAAAATGAATCCGTCCGCAAATGTAGAAAAAAAAAAAGAGCCTGAGAACGTTCAGGCTCTTTTTTTTGGAAAAGATAAATTTATTCAACAATCACTTTGTGTGTGTATTTCTCCCCATCGATCTGAATGGTGGCAAAATATACACCAGCATTAAGCTGGTTTGCATCCAGTGTGAATTGCTGGTTTCCTGCAGCTACAAATCCTTTGTCGACATTCATGACAGTCTGCCCAAGCATGTTGGTGAGGCTGATCTGAACATTTCCACCCTGGGTCATGTTCACCTTCATCACAGCAATCTCGGTTACAGGATTCGGGAAGATGGAGATCTTCAGGTCTGCTTTCTTATGGTTCACTCCTATAGGGAATGGGATAGGGCAGTTAGGGGTCATAATAGTATAATCACCATCCTGATAAGAGAAATCTGGTATGTATTTGAACGTTACCGGAGCTGCAGGATCATTGGGATCTGAGAGCAGTTCGGTCACGATAGGAATGTACTCGAATTCGCCTATCGAGAAAGTATAGTAAGATGTAGCTTCAAAGAAGGCTTGCTGTGTCACATCTGAAAGGAATGTGACATTTGTTGGCTGGTCATCCCCGTTTACACTAGTAAGAGCGTTCAGCTTCAGGTCAAATCCACGCGCAAATACATCCGGGTTTATGTTGGCTGTAACACCAGGGACCTGGGTATCCAGCCAGGTGAAGAAGACCTTATCGCCGGCATAGTTGACGGCTGCATTTACCCGATTATACTCGTCAAGGTCACCAAACGAACCCTGAAATGCCCAGTTGTATCCCAGTAATACAGCACACCAAGTTTCACCTTTATCCGGTGAATAAATATCAAAAATAGCAGTGATACTATCTCCAGGTTCAACCAGATAAAAACTCCAAGGGTCAGTAGTGGGAGCAATACCCACTACAACACCAATATGCGGATTTCCCCAGGCATCTACGACCATATCGCAATCAAATGCAGTTGAATAGGCAATATCGTCACGTACCGGTACAGGTGGGCCAAAGAATTGTTCAAGTCTGTAGTCGCTAACAAAATTTTTAATGGCGTCGATGCCGTCGACACCATCTAACTGAACCTCAATGGCATTACTCCAGGTAACGCCATAATCATTTGAGTGGAACATGACCGGATACATGCGTTCCTGAAATCCACCGACAGGAGGCAGATTTCCGGTATTGGCCAATGCAACGATCCATACATCCTTCCCGCTTGGCGAGGCAGCAACTCTTTCATTCCACGGGCGTTGATTATCAAGTGTTGGAAGTTCAATTAGCTCTTTTATATAGTCAATGTCAGAAGTAGTTTCGTTCCAAACTCCTGTCCAAAGAATGATATTTCCCCAGTATTCCAGGGCTCCGCTTTCCCAGTTCTGATCGAGATCAGTAACCAGGATCTTGCCATCACCCAGTAACATCATTCCGTCCGGAATATAGGTATAGGGGGGTGGGTCATACCAGTACAGATGCTTTGTAGAATCAGAGTTATCGGTCAGCCTGGCAATTCCCCAGCTAAGACCTCCCCATGTGGAGATTGTGTTGGAGAGGTTTGGAGCAAAGAATGCGCAATAGGCTTCATCAATACCTTCTCCCATTGGATCATAGATCACAGCCTGAGGATAACGGGCTGCATCCACATAATAAGTTCCTCCTGCGTTTTCGATGGCATTGTAGGCTTGAACGTTCACTGTCCAGTCACCGGCGCTCATAGCGTTATTCACACCAAGGTCAAAAGCCAGATATCCGGAAAGGCTGGGAGGGGTCGCTCCAGGTCCCATACGGTGGAAGTTCGTCACAGCTCCGAGCAAAGGATCTGCCCACACTATGGTTTTCTGGCCACCATTATAGCCGTAACCATAAGCATTGGCTGAAGTTCCGATGGTGATCACACTTACGACATCCATCCCGTCGCCGTTAACCATGACAGGGCCGGGCGTAACCGGGGTGGGGTTTGCACTAACAGGCTCAACGCCAACCGCCAGTTCCGTAACCTTTTTCGCAGAAGGAACAGAACTTTTCAGTGGAACCGTTTGAGCCGTAACAGCGAGACCGAGAACAATAGCCACGCTGAAGAGTAGAATTTTCTTCATTTTCAATGGTTTTTGGTTAAA
>Ga0172368_10006975_pt1 | contig 11966 bp, 8 predicted proteins | sample Lak11m_FD_114540 | JGI IMG/M metagenome (GOLD analysis project Ga0172368, IMG submission 114540) | Freshwater microbial communities from Kabuno Bay, South-Kivu, Congo - kab_022012_11m | ecosystem: Environmental > Aquatic > Freshwater > Lake | place: Democratic Republic of the Congo: South-Kivu...
AAGCATCAAAGAAAACTGGTCAAGAATAAAGCGAAGATTAGCAGAAAATCCGCGTCAAAGACAGCTGCAATTAATATTATATTAACATTATATATACATAATACTTATTGAAGCGCATATGCCATTTAAGGGTGGAACACATCTTTGGTAATCGATACCGTCCGGTCGGACGGCTATAGGTGTGCTGTCGACCCTCTGCGGTCGACGGCATGCGATGGAAAAACAAGCAAATAGTGTCGACTACGGAGAGTCGACACCACATGAGGAGGAAATTTTTTCGATTTCGGCAACACGCCCCAAAAGTCTTTTCACATGTTTGTAGGGACAGAACACTGTTCTGTCCCTACAATTTTACACGCTTGCCTCCCATAAAAAAGAGGCTGCCCGAAGATTGGACAGCCTCTTTCTATCATCAGAGGAGCAGCGCTTATTTAACTAAGAGCAATTTCTGAGTAAACTGTTTGCCGCCGGCTTTTAGCATTGCGAAATACACGCCGGAAGCGCAATTAGAAGCATTGAATATGACATTATATTCCCCCGCCGCCTGCCATCCGTTCACCAATTTCGCTACTTCACGCCCTTGAATATCGAACAAAACCAATTCCACATACCCGCCGGCCGGCAGAGTGTAGACCAGGTTTGTTTCCGGGTTGAAGGGATTGGGATAAGCCGGTAATAAATCGTAAACTGTCGGCAGCTGAGATACGATTTCGCCGTCCCAGCCGTAAAGATTCCAGGTGTTGTCGGGATTGGTGAATTCATCGCCGGCGGCGAGCTTAGTGAAGGGGAAAGAATCTTCGGCGAAGATGACCGAGGGATAAGCTCCGGCGTGAGCGTTACAGCTGTAATTGCCTGAGGGAGCGACCGCCGGGACATTTTGCGTCAAATTCCGCACAATACTACCGCCGGGAGCCACGGTCAGACCGGTGCGCTGCAAAACCGGATAGAGCGAACCGGTAGGCATAGTAATATCGATCCAGGCGTCGAAGGTGGCGGGAGTAGTCCCCACATTGGCGATATTGATGGTGTATTGGAAGTTGCCGCCTCCGGCAGGGATTTGCACCGGAGTTACCGACGGAGTCAAGTCGACGGTCAGGTCCGGCGCTCCGGCGTTGACCGTGTAAATCCGGATACCCATTTGCGGCAGCGGATTCAGCGGGCCGGAACCGTTGTAAGTTGCTTGCACGGCTTGAATGCCAGCGGCGTCTTCGATTCCTACTGTGGCTTCGTTATTAGTACCAGGAGTCAAAGTCTGATATTGGAAATCGATGTCGCCGTTTTCATAAAGTATGGCTTGGAAGGTATAAGTTCCGCCGGTGCTGAAATGCGGCATATTGTACCATTCCACGATGAAACGATCGTTGGCGGCATCCTGATAATACCAAACTTGCCCCACGCCGCCAGGGGTCAAATCATCCCAATAAGGATAGACGACATTGTTCGGCGCAATGGCATTGGGGATAGCGCCGTTATTATAGGCAGTGCCTTGTCCGGTGGAAAAAGCCAGCCAGCCGTTGGAGCAAATCCATACCTGCGAGGCGTAATTGAAATCCCACCAGGGGAAGGCGAAACCGATGTCGAAGGGCCCTATAGTCTGGTCATCATTAACAATACCGGTATTGACGCCGACGGTGGTAATTTCGAACCAATCGTAAGGAATCGCCACATATTCCGGTTCACCGATATAGACGGGGAAGGTCATTCCCATCGGGCCTTCACCGGCGGTATTGTAATAGGAAACGCCGTAGGTATAGAAGCCTTCCGAGGGGATGGTGTTATCCTCAAAGGTGACATTGGTGCCGGCGAGGGTAGTCAGCAGGACATCGTTGCGGTAAATCTTTTGACCGTCCCAGGAACCGGCGGGGAAGTAGCCTCCGTGTTCACCGATAGTGGGGGCTGACCAATCCAAGGTGCAGATGAGGTTGAAGTTGGGATCGGGAGTGGCGGTGATAATGCCGGGATAACCGGGAGTATCGATGCCAATCCAGGCGCCGCCTTGTTCCGGCACTCCGTCGCCGTGAGAATTGTAAGGCACTAATTCATATTCATACATTCCTGGAACAGGCACAGTAGAATCGTTATAGGTGGAAGGCTGACCGATGACTACAGTGGTGACATCGGCGACAAAATCGCCGTTGCGGTAGATGTGAACGCCGAATAATTCGGTCAAAGGCTGTTGATTGGCGCAGACCGTGGGATTAGTCCAGGCGATGGTGGCGGTGAGAGCGGCGTTATTGTGCGTCACGATTAAATTGGTCACCATATAGGGGACAAACATCGCGCCGGTGGACTGGTCGAAAAAGAGCGCGCCCATATCTGCAGTAGTGCTGTCCGGATCCAGCGGGGTGGAAGGATGCCCGGCGTCGATGCAGGGAGAAATCGCCATCAAATGGAAATCGTCGTTATCCCGATCCCAAAATACCGGATCGGCGGCAATATTGCCCATTCCGGCCAGCAAAGGACTGACATCCGAATAGGAGCAGCCTAAAGCGCCATAGATATTAGCATCCAGCACGGCGATATTTTCCCACACGATGTTATTGACGCTGGAAACCGTCCCGCTGCTAACATAGAGACCGCCGCCGCGGGCGGAAGTGGAAGTGGAAGTGCACTGATTTTGGGTGATAGTGTTGTTGTAGGTTTGGTAAGCAGCGCCTCCGATGAACATTACGCCGGCGCCGTAATAAACGGAAGTGTTGTCGTAGATTTGATTGTAGGAGATGAGGACATTGTTCGAGCTTAGGCAGCGGATCCCGCCGCCTCCGCAGGTGCCTCAGGTTCCGGTGGCGCCGTTGCGGGCGATGATACAGTTGGTAATGGAGGAATTATGCGCGGAAGACAGAACGATACCGCCGCCGTTAGAACCGCTGCCGGCGGTGTTGTCGGTAATCATACAATGGTCGATTGAAACTTCCGCGCCGGTGACATACATACCGGCGCCGTCCCAATAGCTCCAGCAATTGGAAATGCGGCTATTAGTGACGGAAATGCTGACATTCTGGATGTACATACCCAGACCGTAGTAAACTGCGCCGGAAGGATAATTACACCATTCGACAACGGCGTAATTGACACTGCTGGACGCGGAAGAACCGGCTAAGAAACGGATACCGCGCCATTTGTGTTCTTCAATAGCTAGCTGGCGGGTAAAGATGACACTGTCGTCTTCCGCGCCGTTGATGTTGAGTTGTCCGAGGACTTCCCATTTAAAAGCGCCCGTATGCAGGAAACGGGTGCCGGGAACGATGGTGAGGGTGGTTCCGGTATTGACCCGGATGTCCCCTACAACCACATAATCCCCGGGCCCCAGCGTCCCTGATTGAGGTCCGTAAATCTGCGGCTGGGCGAAAGCCGAAACGCAGAGGAACAGAACCGCCAGGGCGGATAGTAATTTTAGTTTTTGCATGCTTACTCCTATAAGCAAATCAATTTAAAGATAATGATTAATTATGGTATTATAGCGTTTATTTCCCTATAACTACTCGTTCCCCCGCTCCGGCGTGGGAATGCATAGCTTTTATTTTACCAAAAGCAGCTTTTGCGTCAGCTGTTGATACGGAGTTGTAAGTCTTACAAAATAAATCCCGCCGGGCAAATTGCCGGCGTCGAAAACCATAGAATGCTGACCGGCGGAAAAAACGCCGTCAGCAAGCTCTTGAACTTCTCTTCCCAGGCAGTCGAATACCGTTAAAGAGATATTCCCCGCTTGGGGAAGAATGAAGGACAAATTGGACTGCGCATTGAAAGGATTGGGAGCTGCCGAAAGGCATGTATAATCTTGGAGAACAATCGGCAGACCTTCCGAAAAATTCAAATCCTGCCCGGTCACCCGCGCGCCGACCGCGATATACCCGATTACCGCTTCTCCGCCGCCCACTCGAGCCACCGCATCGATATTATCGGTGCCGGCGGAAATAAAATTAGTGATATTAAAGATGGCGTATTCCGGCCCGGGAGCAATATATCCTTGATCCGCCAATACCCACCCCGCTAAACTGCCGTTTATTCTGAGGCCAATATAAACCGGCGGGTCATTCCACAAACCATATTTAATTTTGAGAAAAACATCGTTAATCATCGGCAAATCCATTGTCCAGCCGATGCTTTGCCCGCCAAAAATGTGCTGTTCAATTTCTCCGGTCCACCACAGTGAATCGACCGGGTCGCTGGGATCGTCGGTGAGACGGCAGTTAGCGTTTGCGCCGAAGGTGAAACCGTTTTGTGTAGCAATTTGATCAGTTCCGGCGAAAGCCAAAGAAAACACAGAAAACAGGATTAACACTACAGCGAATAAGAGCGGTGCGCTTTTCATAATTCACCTAATGGAAATTAGCAGATGGAATTAGATTTATGATGGAGCGGTATAGAGTAATTCTATAGCTGATATTAATTTGAACACGAGACACCAGACTCGAGACACGAGACTCGAGACACGAGACTCGAGACACGAGGCACGAGACACGAAACTCGAGACAAGAGACTCGAGACAAGAGGCACGCGACACATTTTTACGAAGCTTCCCTTTTCAGCAAATATTCGTCCTGCGTTACCGATTGACTCCAGAAATATTCGAACATCGCGCAGAAGGCGTTGGCGATAGTGGCTTGCTTAATGATGGACATGGTCAATTCTCCGGGAGCGCGGGCGGAATCTTCCTGCGCCACCAGCACGGTTTTGCGGTCGAAAATCATCATTTTCAAGGGGAGGCTGGCGGAAATGCGATGGGAGACACCTTCTTCATGAAGCATAGTAAAGTTTTCGAAGAGCCAATGATCGTCCGTGGATTTGATTTCGAATACCCACCGGCTTTTTCCGCCGCGGCGCATCAAGTTGATCAGCGCTTGATCCTGTTCATCGATGCGGTTGGAAGTATCGCAGGCGTAAGGGCCTCGGGCGAAGCCGAGCAATTCGGTCTGAGCCTGATCGACCAGCTGGCAATAGTGTTTATGTATGATTTCGTTGCCGCGGATGACTTCGATGTATTCCAGCGGTTCGGTAGTCGCGGCGGAAAGGGTAAAAAGGGTTTTTATATTATTTTTTTGTTTAAGCGCGCTATTCAATCGATCCTGCAGGCGGGAAAAAAGCGGGGTTAGAGTAACTTCCGGATCGACAATTTCAAAAGTGCGTTTGCGGCCGACTTTACGCTCGATACATAAACCCTGCCGGACTAATCCGCCGATAGTTTCGTAGATTTTGCTTTGGGGGACACCGGAGATTTTCTGCAGGTCGGCTGCGGTAGAATAATGTTTACTGAGCAAAGCGATATAAACACGCGCTTCCCGTTCGCTAAAACCGATGTCGATCAAAGATTCAGTGATTTGATCGATATCTTTGTTCATAATGTGAAGTTTTTCGCAAACTGCCGTAAAATTTACTCAGAAGTAAAGGAAAAGCGCAGCCTGCGGGCAAAGTTGTAGATTTCATAATAAACGACTAAATCACCCCATAGGGGTAATATAACTAAATATAAAGATTTTGTCAGGAATTGTCAATATTTTTAATGATAAAGTTTATTTTTTTTCCCGGCGGTTAATTTTTGTTTTTCCCGGTTAATTTTCTATATTTAATAAAGCAGTGTTTAGGAGTAAAAAGACTTTGGACTTTGGGCTTTAGACTTTGGGAAAAGCAAATGCAAAAAGATGGGATTCCCCACTTTCGCGGGAATGACAGCTCCGGGGAGTTTAGTATGTGTCTGATGAGGACGCCTGACACTACAGTATACAATAGAATTATCCTCAAGCAAAGATAACCAAAATTATGAAATGGTTTTCCGGATTATTTACCGAAAGCAGTTCCGATTCGGGCAAACTGCTTTCGGTGATGCAAGAGAAATATGAACTTTTTCGCCGGCTGCTCGACCGCAACAACCGGGCGCTGAAAATTATCGCCGATTTGGAAGAAAAATCGCAGGGGGAATACCTGTTCGATATGAATTACATCGCTTCCAGCCTGCAGGAATTAAAAGGAACGGTGAAAGATATTATCGAGAGTATGATTTTGCTGGGCGGCGAGGAATACATTAAGCTGAGGGAAAAGTATAAGGAAATCGATTTACGGATGGAAAGTATGATGCCGGGGAAACGCCAAATCGAAAAGAGCGATTTTACTTTGAGTTTTGCGGAAATTTTCTCCGAATCGAATTATCTGGTGGGCGGCAAAAATGCGCAGCTGGGGGAACTGCGGAACCGGCTGAAGCTGCCTACGCCGGACGGTTTCGCCATTACCGCCTGGGCTTATAAATATTTTATGGACGCTTCCGGTTTGCAGGAACGGATCAATAAACTGATATTGAATTTAAATCCTAAAGAGTACGGCGATTTGATCCGGGTAAGTGAAGACATTCAAAACATCATCGCGGCGGCGGCGGTGCCGCAGGATTTGGCGGAGGAGATTGTAAGAAGATGCGGGCAGCTGTGTTCGGAAGCGGATTGCTGCCGGATGGCTTTTAGGTCGAGCGCTTTGGGGGAGGATACGCAGTTCAGTTTCGCCGGCAGATACGCCACTTTTCTCAATGTACGCCGCGAGGCGATTTTACCGGCTTATAAGGAAGTAATCGCCAGCAAGTTCACTCCCAAAGCCATTTATTATTTCTTCAGCCACGGACTGCAGGAGTCGCAATTGGCGATGAGTGTGGGGTGTGTCAAAATGGTGGACGCTTCCGCCAGCGGCGTGGTCTACACCCGCGATCCCGTCAATCCGGAAGAAGACAGCATCCTGATCAATTCCGTTTGGGGATTAGGGACAAAGATAGTGGACGGTACTGTCGATCCGGACGAATTTTGGATTTCCCGCGTGAGTTCAAATGAAATCCGAAGGCGTATCGTGGATAAACCAACTAAATTAGCGATAAATCCCGCTGGCGGGGTATGGGAAGCAGCGGTAGTGGAGGAGAAGCGGAAACAGCCTTCATTGACGGCATCTCAGTTAAAGAAATTGGCGGAATATGCCGCTCTGACCGAACAGCATTACGGCGGCGCTCAGGATATGGAATGGGCGGCGGATGCGGCGGGGGAGATTTTTTTACTGCAGGTGAGGCCTTTGCAGATTTTGAACCGTCGTCAGGAGCGAGCGGTATTCGACGACAGCGGATTGACGGTGTTGCATCGGGGAGGGACGACATTGTGTCCCGGCGCTGGGGCGGGTGCGGTGTTTTATGCTCGGGGACCGGAAGATTTGCCGGTGACTCCACGAGATTCGGTGCTTTTAGCGGATAGTCCGTTTCCGGGATTGGTGACGGTGCTGGATCGAGTCAAAGCTCTGGTAACGGAGACCGGCGGCGCCGCCAGCCATATGGCGACCATCGCGCGGGAATTCCGCATCCCCACTTTGGCGGGAGTTCGGGGATTGGAAAAGCTGCCGCCGGGGAGCGCGGTAACTGTCGACGCTACCGGGGGAGTGATTTATGCGGGGATGCAAGCGTCGGTAGTAGAAGCGCGGCGGCCGGAATACGATTTGTTTGAAGACACCCAGCTGTTCGACCTGCTGAAGAAATTATTGCGGCGGATTGCCCCGCTGAACCTCCTGCATCCTTCGGCGGAAGATTTTCAGCCGGAAAACTGCCGGACTTTCCACGATATTACCCGTTTCTGCCATCAGAAAGCGATGGAGGAGATGTTCGCCGGGGCGAAGGAAATCCGCGGGCAGGAAGGAGTTTGCCGCCGGTTGGAAAGCAGTATCCCTTTGAACATCAATCTGATTTATTTGGATCAGGAGCCGTCGGCGCTTAAAAATAAAAAGACAGTTAAAGAAGAGGACTTAGCTTCCCTGCCGATGGAGTGTTTTTGGCGGGGGATAAAAAAAGAAGGCTGGCCCAAAACGCCTCCGCCGGATTTCAAAGGCTTAGTATCGGTGATGGCCACGGATATGACCAGCCGGCGGAATATTAAATTTTCCCAGAACAGCTATGCGATTTTAAGCCGGGATTATATGATTTCCAGTCTGCGGATGGGTTATCATTTTACTACGGTGGAAGCGATGGTGACGGAGGAACCAAACAAGAATTATATCCGGATGCAGTATAAAGAGGGCGGCGCGGCGTTGGACCGGCGGGTGCGCAGAATTAAACTGATTATGGATTTACTGACTAAATTAGGTTTCGAACATCGTTCCACCGGGGATTTTCTGGACAGTCTGTTTTCTTACAGCGATAAAAAAAATATGTGTGAAAAACTGTTTATCTTAGGCAGATTGACGATGTTGACCAAGCAGCTGGATATGGCGTTATCAAACGATGAAGTGGCGGATTGGTACTGCAAAGAATATGCGGTGAAACTGGGATTGAATGGCGGGAATTGACCGGCTTTTAGTTGAAAATGTGGTGGATTCTTGTTACTTTAGAGTTTTACTGTTTCTATTTATTGCTTTCCGATTGTAGGGACAAAACACTGTTCTGTCCCTACTAAACATGCGAAAAGACTTTTGGGAATTGGTATAATCGCCCTAAAAGTGTGTGTCGACTCTCCGTAGTCGACACCATTTTCTTGTTTTTCCAGCACCCGCTGTCGACCGCAGAGGGTCGACAGCACACCTTAAGGATTTAGGCAACACGCCTTTCAAGCAGCAATATATAACGAAAATACAGAGAAATAGCCTATGATGGCGGTAGTAATATTCCTAACGATGGGACTGCTTTATAGCGTGGCCTGGCTGATACTTCAATTCAAGAAGATGACGGAATTGAAGCGTCAGGCGGATTTGCAGGAAGAGTACATCGCTAGTATTTTGCAGAATTCGGTGGACGCCATCGTATTTATCGACAATGACAATAAAGTTCAGGTCTGGAATCGGGGCGCTGAGATGATATTCGGCTATACCGAAGTGGAAATGAAGGGCGAAACTTTCCACAAATTGATTCCGGCGGATTTGGATGCGGAAACCGAACTCAACAAAATCTGGGAGGAGGTCAAATCCAAGGGTTATATCAGCGATTACATCACCAAGAGATTGACTAAAAACGGGCGTTCGCTTACGGTGGATATCTCGCGCACCTTGGTTAAATCGGCGGAGGGGAAAATTTTAGGCAGCACCGCAATTATCAAGGATATTACTAAACTGACGGAGATTGAACAGCGGATTTATAATGCGGAAAAGCTGGCTTCTATCGGAACTTTAGCGGCGGGAGTGGCGCATGAAATCAACAATCCCTTGGGTGTGATTCTGGGTTTTACAGAACTATTGTTGGAGAAATTCGATACTAATAGCAAGGAATATGCAGATTTGAAGGTAATCGAAGAAAACAGCAATTTGGCGAAGAAAATTGTCGATGATTTACTGGGTTTCGCCCGGGTATCCGAAGGTCAGGAGGAGGAAATCGAAGTGAAACGCAGTATTGAAACTGTGTTGAAGATAGCGAAGATTACTTTGAAGAAACACAAGATAGATTGGACTTTTCGCGCCCCGGATACTTTGCCGATGGTGCAGGGCGATACGCGGGAATTTCAACAGGTGATATTCAATCTAATCAACAATTCCGCCGCAGCGGTGCCAGCGGTCGGAGGCCGGATTACCATTACCGTTTGTAAAATTAAGGACGAAATTGAAATCAATATCATCGATAATGGTTTAGGGATACCGATGCGGATTAAACCGCATATTTTCGATCCCTTTTTCACTACCAAAGGCGTGGGCGAAGGGACCGGATTGGGGCTTTCGCTGAGTTACGGTATTGTCAAGAAGCTGGGGGGCAGTATCAGTTTTAACAGCCGCAGCCGCGAAGATCATCCGGACGAACCGAGCAGCACCACCTTTACCGTGAGGCTGCCGATTGCGGATAAGTTATTAGTTTTCAACAAGTAAAATGATTCACCACCTGTGGTGTCAGGTGTCCTCACCTGACACCGTTCCAATATTGTTTAAAGTAGTGTCAGACGAGGAGGTCTGACACCTCGGCCGAATAAGTTATAAGAGGATTTGATGAAACAGTCAGTTTTAGCTGTGGATGATCAGATTCATATGGTCAAACTGTTAGAAAGGATTGTCGAAGAATACACGGATTACAGCATTACCACCACCAGCAATCCGCTGGAAGCCCAGCGGTTTTTGGAGGAAAGACAGTTCGATTTGATAATCACCGATTTGAAGATGCCGGGATTGGACGGATTGGAATTGTTGAATTTTATCAAACAGGGGAATCGTTTTGAGGAAGTAGTGATAATGACGGCGTTCGCTTCGCTGGAATCGGCGATGCAGGCGTTTTCGCTGGGAGCTTTTGATTATCTGACTAAACCTTTCAAAAAAGACCAGATACTGCAGACCATTGACCGGGTGATGAAACTGCAAAGAGCAAAGCGGCGCAGTCAGAGATTCGAGGAACTCCTCAGGGTATCGCCTTATCATAAAGCGGAGGATTGCTTCCGCCGGGAATATTTGAAAGCTTCAGCGGAAGCAAATTCCGGCGATATGGAAAAAGTCGCCGTGGAAACGGGATTGACTCGGGAGGAAATTAACCGGATTTTATCCGGGGCCTAGCTGATTTAAAATGAAACATTAAGTTCATCGGAGAGTTTAATTATTCGGAGTTCGGAGTTAGGAGTAAGGAAAGCAAAGGCGCTATGGTAGTTGTTTGCTTTTCACTTGCTGCTTTCTTTCGACTTGTAGACTTGCATACTTTTTTTAGAGTAAACACATAAACGGAATATCTATGATTTCCATATTATCTTTCATAGTAGTTTTAGGCATCATCGTGTTTTTTCATGAATTGGGGCATTTTTTAGCCGCTAAGTTGACCGGCGTGCGGGTGGAACAATTTTCACTGGGATTTCCCCCCAAGCTGATTTCGCGGAAATGGGGGGAGACGGAATATATGATTTCCTGGGTGCCGCTGGGCGGTTTTGTGAAGATGGCGGGGATGGTGGACGAATCGCTGGACGACAAGCCTTTGACCGGGGCGAAGTGGGAATTTATGTCGAAGAATTTTGGACAGAAGGTGTTCATCCTCAGCGCCGGAGTGTTAATGAATTTCGTATTAGCCTTTCTGCTCTATACTTTGATTACATTTTTCAGCGGCATCGGTCAAATCGGCGCGGCGCGGATAGGGGGAGTGGAAGCGGGCGCTCCAGCGGATTCTTTAGGATTGAAAATCGGGGATTTAATCGTGGCGGTGGACGGCGACACTATCGCCGGCTGGGAGAATATGGCTGATGTGATACATTCCCGGCCGGGACAGGAAATCGCAGTTTCCTGGCTGAGGGAAGAGCAATTATTATCCGGCAAGATCACTACCAAAGCGGAAGAAGCTTTAGTCGACGGGGAAAGAAAGCTGGTCGGATTGATAGGAGTAGCTCCGCAATTGGAACGGCGTCCGGCGGGAGTGATCGAAGCGGTGGTGAATGGCGCTCAATCGACGGCTTATGTGACCGCCATCAGCGTCATCAGTATCAAGATGCTGTTGACCGGCGAAGCCGGGATCAAGGATTTGGTAGGACCGGTGGGCATCGCCAAATTTTCCGGGGAAAGCGCGCGGTCTGGAGCAGCGGTGTTTTTCGGTTTCATCGCGCTGATCAGCATCAATATTGGTTTTTTGAATATCTTACCGCTGCCGGTTTTGGACGGTGGGCACATAGTTTACACGATGATTGAAGCGGTCATCCGCCGGCAGATTTCCACTAAGGTCAAACTGATCATTCAACAGGTGGGGATGGGATTGCTGCTGATCTTGATACTAATCATTTCTTATAATGATATAATGCGGTTTTTTATAGATTGATAATTGGGGGCTGGGTGATAGGTAATGGGGTTTAGAAATGTGGTGTCAGGCGCCCTCGCTTGATGCTACAAGGAATAATAAAGAAATGGTTCTTCGCTATTTTGTGTGGGTAACGATAATCAACACTGCAAATCCAAATACCCGATTTGTCATTCCGACGAAAGTCGGAATCCAGCTTTAATCGCAGCGCCAAGACTGGACTCCGGCTTTCGCCGGAGTGACAAGATTGTGTTATCGCACAACGATAACTGTCAATCGTCAA
>Ga0172368_10006977_pt1 | contig 11964 bp, 7 predicted proteins | sample Lak11m_FD_114540 | JGI IMG/M metagenome (GOLD analysis project Ga0172368, IMG submission 114540) | Freshwater microbial communities from Kabuno Bay, South-Kivu, Congo - kab_022012_11m | ecosystem: Environmental > Aquatic > Freshwater > Lake | place: Democratic Republic of the Congo: South-Kivu...
GACACGTGTCTGTAAGCGGGATATTGTGGCTTCTCGGATCAATCGGAATGATATTCCTCTTCCAAACACCCTATCCACAATATTTCATATTACCCTCAGTCATCATTGCCCTCGGATGTGGACTTACAGCTGATCTTTTCCTGACGCAAGGACGGTCTATGAAGACTAAACTCCTCCATACCTTTTTTTGGATAGGTATTCTGTCATGCGGTGTTTCGTTTTATGAACAGTTTACGGAACGCGAAGGAGCTATAGAAATACGTAACGAGCAGTTCCAGGTAATCCGGGATATTGTGAGAATCACAGCCCAAGAGGAGCATGTCTATGACATGACCGGGTCATACATATTTCGAAGAGACGGTTACTATATCTGTTGTAACACCTATAGCCAGTTTACATCACTTCTTCCGTGGAAATTGCCGACCCTTGAGTCGTCACTTCGCAATTCAAACACCAGATTTATCATCCTTGATAACCGTGGTCTTGCGTTTTGGCGTCCAAATCCTCCGGACCTTGCGTTTATCTTTTCTCATTATATTCCAAGCGCGTACAAAAAAATATATACAGCAGGAAGCACATATACCTGCCAAAACAACGTATGCCAACAGATAAACACTGTCGGAATTCCCATTATGAAAAATAGCGTCACCTTGGATATTGCGTTTCCTGATACCTATGAGGAGATTACGACTGTCCCCGCGGGACAAACAGCAATAATCGGAGATACTCTGTATAAAGACAAAGATGTCATACGGTTTATGGAAGGCATGTATCCAATACGTGTTAGTCCGTTTGTAACATCACTGACTGTACAGATAAAACGATAGAAGGAGCCCTATCAATATCTTGCGCAAGAATGAAAAACTTGCTACTGTACAGACAATGAAAGCAACGAAAAATACTGCCCGATTTGATGCATTATTTCCTCTTATTGCTGGCAGTATCACCGTCATATTGTGTATCGCCATTGTCGCAAGCTACATCCATACCGCAAACAGACAGCCAGTTGTTATTCTTCCAGGAGGCGTGACGTATACAGGAAAATAATATGTCGTACAAAAAATGGTTCATCCCCTTTTTGTTTCTCTCAGCTTTCCTCCTTCGGATGGTGTTTGTCCCGAACCCTGGTTTTGAGGCAGACATGTCATTTTGGAAATCCTGGGGAATAGCACCATATGATCATGGAATTGTTTGGAGTGCGTTTAACACTAACAATAACTACCCAACTCCATTTGCCTATCTTCTATGGATCGTCACATCAATCTATAGTCTGTTTGCAAGCCCGCATAACTTTAATGAATTCTGGAGTAACACCAATCTCTTGTTTCTCACCCTCATGAAGCTTCCAGCAGTCGCGGCTGACCTAGGGATTGCATATATTGTTCTTAACATCCCAAAGCTCTTAAAACGTATCAATATATTAGATATCCCAGAATCACTTACCACCATCTGCGCAGCGCTTTATCTCTTTAGTCCCCTTTCCATATTTGACTCAGCGGTCTGGGGACAGGTAGATAGTCTGGGTATATTTCTATTTTTGGTAGCGGTTGTTCTGGTGTTTTCAAAAAAACCGTTTCTTGCTGGAGCCATGTACATGGTGGCATTGATGACCAAGCTCCAAAACATGATCTACGGCCCACTTTTTTTCTTGTTCATCTGGCAGCTTCTCGGTTTTTCAGGTCTTGTTAAAGCAATAGGAGGATCAACATTGTTATTTTTCGTCTTAAACATCGAATTTCTTCTCTCAGGTAATATGGCTCGGGTGATAACATCCCTTATAGATAATTATGATTATTTCCCTTACATGTCCCTCAATGCCTACAACATCTGGTGGATGGTTTCCAAAGGAAATGGCATGGGAATGTCTGACAAAATGCTCACTGTTGGAATTATCAATGCCAAAACCATGGGGCTTCTGCTTTTTGCAAGTACGTATCTTCTTGCCACAGTCAACCAACTGAAAAAAGGTGCATCATCGTTTTTCCTCTCTCTAACTTTGGTGGTAGGAGCGTTTTTCTTTTTCCAGACAGAGTCCCATGACCGTTATCTATTCCCCGCATTCGTGTTTGGACTTTTCTGGGTTATCCTCACGATCCATGACCATCTGACAATAAAAGACAGGAAACAGTTTTGGAAGACTCCAGTATTCCAAAACATACTTATTGGATACATTTTATTTACTCTTTTATATTTCCTCAATCTCCACACAGCTTTCATCGCAAACTATCCAATAAATGGCATTGAGATGCTTTCGTTTCTCAATTCCCCTGGTTGGACCATTTCCATCTCAGTAGTTCTGACCATTGGATATGTAGCCTTCCTTATTTCCCAATCCTCATTCATTGGTTCCAATGTTTGTCTAATTCTTCTTGCAATTATCGGATTGAATATGCCGCTTTTTCTCAAAAAACCAATATCCCTCACAACCTTGACCCCATATTACAGGGAGCAACAATTTGGTTCACTCACGACTAATATGCCTGTTAACGCGAAACAAAGCAATTGGAAAACCTGGGACAGGTTGTCAACACAATACTTTTTTTATCCGAAAGGTTTAGGAACACACGCCAGTAGCAAGCTCATTTACCATATCGGAAAACGGTTTACTACATTCACTTCTGACTACGGCATTGACACCGAGGCGGGAAACCAAGCAAGCGTCATATTTGAGGCATATGGGGATGACAAGCTCCTGTTTCGGTCAGAAATCATGAAACGCTATGACAATCCAAGACATGTAGAAATGGATGTCACGGGTGTTACCTATTTAACGCTCATTGTCACTGACGCAGGAGACGGGAATTTTGATGACCATGCAGACTGGCTCAACCCTGTGTTGCGACCCTAAAACGAAAATGCACGAGTCAGAATACTTAAAAAACGTGAATTTGATTGAAAAATGGCATATGATTCACGATAATTTGACAAGATACCGTGAATTTTATATACTTGCCCCATGGCTACGTCTATCCTCTTTCAGTCTAAAATCCAAACACTCAAGCACACATATGACCGTTTAAAAAGCAACAAACATGCGCTTCTTTCGCTGATTGATGAAACAGAAGTAGCCGAATCTGTCTACAATTCCAATGCTATCGAAAATTCAACCCTTACCCTAAAACAAACAGAACACATTCTTCTTGAGTTGGAATCAGAACACGGCGCATCACTTCGAGAATTGTTTGAAGCGAAAAATCTTGCGCACGTGCTTACCTACACACGAGAAAAAACAACAACGCAGGACATTGATATTCCCTTTATTCTCCTTCTTCATCACATGCTTCTTACTAACATCAAGGATGTGATTGCCGGACGGTTCCGTACGAAAAACGAATATGTACGAGTTGGTACGCATATGGGCGCACCACCGCAAACAATAAAAAAACGCATAGGAGAAACAATAATAACCTTTTCCAGTATGGTCACACAATTTCCCATCGATAGAATAAGTCGTTTTCATTTGGAATTTGAACAAATCCACCCATTTGTCAACGGAAATGGCCGCATTGGTCGCGTCCTTATAAATTACCAGCTCGGGCAATATGGTTTTCCGAACATCATTATTCAAAACAAGGCAAAACAATACTACTACCGGGCTTTTTCAACCTTTACCGACAACGGATCAACGAAAGACATGGAGCGCATCATTACGCTCGCCCTTATGGAATCACTACATAAACGGATTGCGTATTTACAAAATCTTGACATTATTCCATTATCAACATATGCAAAAAAACAAAGAATGAATGTCACACATGTGTCTAATGCAGCTAAACGGCAAACCATTCCGGCGTTTCGGGAAAAAGGCATATGGAAAATTGGCATATAACACAATGAAAACACTGGATAAAATCATCGCCATTCTCATGCTTCTTTTTTCTATTGGATTCAATCTGTGGATCTACAGGGCAGAACCAACAACTACCATTGACCCAAATGACAACGCATTCCAGTTTGCCCTTATTGAACGGACAAACGAAATTTGGGATTACACGGGCCGTACGTGTCCAAAAACCATGCTCTATCCCTTCTGCTATATTTCACATCTTACTAATCATTGGGTCCCGAACTGGGCTCAAGGATACAATCTCCCCTATTATTACAGTCATGTCCCGCAGATTATGATGGTCGGAAGTTACCGGATGTTGGAGTCAATCATCAAAAATTCTCTGTCACTATTCCAGTATTATCATTTGAATATCTATCTTCTTCTCTCGCTCTTTCCGCTTTCTCTATTCCTTGCATTTCGGATCCTCAAATTCCCATGGCTGACAGCTGGAATAGCGGCACTCCTTGCGTCCCAAATTTCAACAGACGGACTCTATGGAATTGACCAGTCATCATTCCTCTGGCGTGGGTGGGGGTTGTCATCGCAACTGTTTGCACTTATCTGGTTCCCGCTTGCCATTGCATCAATCATTGCCTGGACAAAAGACCATTCCAGAAAAAGCTATTTTTGGTCTATCATCTTTCTTTCGTTTACGACATCTGGTCATTTGGGTATTGGTATGATGACATTTCTTGCAATTCCAGTTATTTGTGTAACTCCAGTTATCCTCATGATTGCGGAAAAACAGAAATATAGACACGTGATTGAATCGCTCATTGTTGCTGTTCGGCAAACAGTTATACTTGCGATTCCTCCGATACTTATCCTGTCCTATTGGATTGTTCCAGCTTTTCTGAATAACAACTTCCACAACATATCTGTCTGGGATCCGGTGTGGAAATTCAATTCCTATGGCGCGCAGGAAGCAATATCCATGTTTACAAACGGCAGCCTCTTTGATTTCGGACGGTTCCCTGTCATGACTATCCTTCTTCTTGTCGGCATATTTGCATCCATGACGAACGGATATCCGATGATCGGATTGCTTTTTATTACCTATCTTTTCCTTTTCTTCGGCAGAACCACGTGGGGGGGGCTCCTCAACATCATTCCTGGGATGAGCGAATTCCACCAACATCGGTTTATCGTTGGCATTCACCTTGCTGGCCTCTTTCTTGCACCCATAGGGCTTACGTTTCTCTCTGAAAAAATCACGAAAACCAATGTCCATAAATTCATTACACTCCTACCAATCACTCTTGTCCTGACATTTGCTACATTCTGGTTTGTTGTACCGCAAACAATCTCCTACGCATCGTACAACACCACCTTAATCCAACAGGCCAATGCAAAATACCAGGAAGAAAAAAATTCTTTTGAGGAATTACTGGGAACGCTCAGGGAACTCGAAAAAAATAACCCAGGAAGAGTGTATGCACTTCGAGGAAATGAAGGAAAAGCATTCACTGTTGCAGGGTCGACCCCGTATTACATGCAACTGTCGACCTACGGCATCCCAACTGTGTTGTGGCTTCCTGAGACATGGAGCATGAATTCAGATACCGAACAGTTTTTTATTGAGGAAAACCAATCCCACTATAGTTTGTACAACATCAGGTACGTAGTTGCGCCACCGACGAAAAAGCCACAAGCATTCTGGAACAAGCTGAAAGAAACTGAAAAATGGGTACTCTATGAAACAAAAACAGAGGGATATATAAGCGTAGGAACCTCCCCAGCGGTGGTGACTGCTCAAAAAACTGACATCATCAATCTTGTTCATTTATGGATCCAGTCAGACCATCCAAAAAAATCATTGTTTCCAGAACTCCGGATTGCAAAACAGGAAATTAAAAACACATCCCTTCCCCATTTCCAGATGACTGACCCGGTAACCTATGTCACACCAGACGGTTACAGACATAGCCTGCTCAACGAGCCGCCGGTGTATGAAAACCCAAAAGATTTTATGCTTCCAATGATTGTCCACTCACAGACAGTGGATATGGATATGAAATACGCGGCAAAAGTTGAGGTGACAACTTCCTGTCCTACTTGTGTGGTGGTTCTCAAACAAACCTATCATCCAAATTGGAAAACGACAGTCAATGGAAAATCTGTCAAACCAATTGCGGTATTTCCGTTCTATGTGGCCATACGATTAGAATCACCTGGGCTATATGAAATTCTATATTCCTACGCTTCTCTAATTCAATTCTATTGACAGTGAATGTGTTTCATTTCATAGTATATGTAGATATCCATATGAAACCAATTAATGAAGATGGCACGGTGACTGATACATCAAAAGAATCTGTGCAGGAAAAATCATCTTCGCTATTTATTGACCGCATCCTTTCTCCTGTAGGCATTGGCGTTATTCTTGTTTTTACCATTATATTCTCCCTAATTGCGTATCTTATGGCAAATAAGTCTCTACGCATTCCAATGTTATTTTCAAACATAATGAAAAATAAAACACCGATTCAGACACCAACCCAAGCCCCACCTCCGCGTGCGATACCTCATGGGCCAAAAGGCTTTACTGTTGGCCAATCAGATAAAGCTGTTCCCCAATTTAGCAAAGGAACTATTGACCCCTATGATCCGGCAACCAATACAATACAAACAGTAACCATCGCAATTAAACACACACAACCCGTTATAAAAGTCACTGCTGTTTTAAAAACCGACCACACGATATCTGATCCTCACGCATTTACCTTAACAAGCGGAACACCAACAGATGGTGTGTGGACTGGATCCTGGAAAATGACTGATTCATATCTGTATACGTACGTATTGGAGTTAAAGGCCGAAAGCGCAAATGAATTTGCGATAAATCCAATTGTATTACGATAAATGGAGAGCATATTCTATGATTCAGCGCCTCATTATTTGCTTATTGGTTTTTATTGAAGCGTTTCTTGTTTTTCCTCATAAACGCATTCTCGCTGCTACCACAGTCACTTTGAATACTGCAGGAACAATCGTTGAGGATAGTTCCGTGGGAACCACGGCGTGGACAAATATAGCAAATGCAGATGTCAGCAATAATGCCTATGCCACTGCGGCAATGGCAGCTTCCGGAAACTCTCGATATATCAAAGCAACAAATTTCGGTGCTTCCATTCCCGCTGGAGTTACTATTAATGGAATTGAAGTGAAAATTGAACACAAAGCAAATAGTTCCGGCGTCCGGGCTACAGAAATAAAAATTGTCAAAGGTGGTGTTATCGGAACAACAAATAATGGAGCTGATGCAACAAACATAGGAACAACTGATACTGTAAATTCGTATGGAACCACAACAAATCTCTGGGGGTTGCCATGGACATATAGTGATATCAATGCGTCCAACTTTGGCGTTGCATTTCGATATAGAAATAATAACACCGCTGCAAGGACCATCTCCGTGGATGACATTCAGATTCTTGTGCATTACAACGGAACACGTCCCAATACTCCGTCTCTGGATGCACCTGCAACTGGTGCCATTGATCAGTCACTCAACCTCTCATTCAAAACAACTTCTTCCGATACTCAAGCTGATTATCTTCGATATAAAATCCAGATTTGTACAGATGCTGCTATGACAACCGGTTGCCAAATATTTGACCAAACAACATCCCAGACTGGCTGGTCTGGTCAAAACACACAAGCTAACACGGCATATACGTCTGGGGCACAAGCCGTCTTTACAATTCAAACATCACTTAATGGTCCTCTCACCTATTATTGGCGGTCATATGCTATTGATCCTGGGGACACCAATACGTGGAGTCAAACCCAAACAACACCATATTCGTTTATCACACGGATGGCCGACTGCGCAAATGTCCCATTAAATGGGAATCATTCAATTAGTACAGCGTGCACATTTCCAGGAACGATCAATGGAGTAGATGCGGGAACAGGTACAGCAAACACGGCAAAATTAACAATAGGGTCAGGAGGATTTTTAACCATATTAAGTGATCAGACGATCGCTACAGGAGCACTCGAGTTGATAAGTGGCACCATTACAACAATCGATGGAGGAAAACTACTTATTGGACCTCATCTATATTTACCAGATTTTGATAACGACGGATACCCAGGAATAAATACCTCGATACAATATCTTACGGCAGAATCAGGAAGAGCAAGGAGATCAATACCAACTGATTGCAATGATCTCGATTCTAGTAAATGGCAAAACATCACGGGGTATACAGATGCGGATAATGACGGCTATGGTACTGGAAGTGGATCTTCTATATGTTCAGGTGCGACACTTCTTTCTGGTTATGTAGCAAATAATACTGACTGTAATGACGGAAGTAATCTCGTTTTCTCACCAACAACCTGTTATATAGATGCAGACAATGACGGCTATACACTTGGAACAGTAAATTGCACCAACAACACAACTTGTGCGTCTGCCACAAAAGCAGGAGTCGGAACAGGAACCGTGGGTACATATACAGCAGGTAGACTTAAAACAACAGCAGGTACAGGTACTGATTGTAATGATACAGGCACCAATTCTATTAACGTATATTATACAAAAACTTGTTATGTCGATACGGATAATGACGACTACGGAAGCACAACATCTCGCTTATGCACAAACAATATAACCTGTAGCGCTGTCACGTGGGCAAGTAATGGAAATGGGACAGCGGCCGCAACAGGGAATTTCGCCGCAGGAAATACCGACTGCAACGACAACGCGTATTCCACGACAAACACATGCTGCACGAATCAAGAAGTATGTGATTCCTGTTGTGTCGGACATGACCTTTGTTCAGGCAACTGTCCTAGTTGTGCCACTGGTCCGTGGTCTGCCTGCACCCATTACACAATTTCTGGAACTGGATGCTCATGCAATTACTGCGAGATCTATGAAGAGGTATGTAATTGTCGTATAGAGTGTCTCTAACCATTAAAACAGATGGATAAACGTCAGTAATATCAAAATAGAATAAAAATATCTCGAAATAATCGTCTATCTTCTCTCTTGACAACGCCCGTATATTAGATACACTTAAAAAAGGATAGGAAAACTATGCCATCACGACCGTCTGCCAAAAAACACGTAGGACTTATTGATCAAATCCTCTCTCCTCTTGGAGTAATAAGCCTCATTATTCTGATTGGTATCATCTCTGGTGGTTTATATCTCTTTGCACGCCCAAGCTACACAAAAAATATAACCATCGGCAAAGTACAACCAACTCCTACCCCTACCCCAACAACTCTTCTTCCAGACGATGGAACAAAAGGAACGTATAGTGTCAGCGCAAATCAACGTGGTGGACCACGGATAAATAAGATTGTTTTTGATCCATTCAATGCGCAAAAAAATCAACCGCTTACAATTACTATATATATTTCCAATGAATCTCCTGTAGATAAAGTCAGCGGTATATTTAAAATGGATTCTTTATCAGAAAATGTTTCATTCAAACACATCTCACGAACAGACAAAAGTGAAGTGTGGCAATTTGTCTTCCCATCGCTCCCGGACACTGTGCTGTATAACTATGTATTAGATATTACGGCAAACGCAGCAAACGGAACTGGATTTGGTGGAGCTGCACCACGATCAAGATAATGTATGCAATCACGTCGATGGGCTCTTCTCATCTCAATCACTATTTTATGTATCTTAGTCAGACAGCCGTTTAATAAGGTGCTCGCAGAATGCTCATCTTTACCAGATAAAATAAACAAAAACCTCGGTGGGATCACGTGTACCATTGACTCAGGGACATATAATGGTCTTGATGTTGTGTCAGGAGCAAATAATACAGCAGTTCTAACTCTTGCAAGTGGTAGTGACCATCTTACCATCAATGAAACTGGTCATTTACTACTCGGTCAACTTGTTATACCTATTGGATCTGTCGGTGCGTATGTAAGCATTCAAGCGACAGCAGAAATAAAGACAAACGCTTCTCTCTATGTCACAGATGGTGATTCTGATGGATATCCGTCGAATTTAACACTCACAGACACAGCAACAGGTAAACGGAGGGTTGGAGACATGATATCTCTCGTAGCATTAGATTGTGATGATGGGAATGGAACTAAATATGCAAACGCGGTCTGTTATACAGATACAGATGGAGATACACAATATTCCATGACAAGAACCTCATCTGTCTGTCAAGCTGGTTCCTGCCCAGGCGCCTCTGCAAATCCTGGCACTGACTGTAATGATGACAGCAGTGCAGTCAAGTACGCCGATACCTGTTATACGGATGCGGACAATGACACCTATACCAATGGTCTTTCGTCAGCAACATGTGTAAGCCATAGTACCTGTGCGCTATCCACAAGCTCAAGTGCCTCAACTGATGGAGCAGCAGTGACTGGACCGTTCACCGCAGGATTATTACGGGATGCTGCTAACGGAAGTGACTGTAATGAAGTTGGGACAAATGCTAATCAGGTTTGGGTTGCAGGAACCTGTTATTATGATCAGGATAATGATAATTATGGAGTAGCGGGAACATATACTTGTATGAATAACGCCACCTGCCTTTCTGCTGCATGGGGAAGCATTGGGACAGGAACTGCGTATAACTACAATTTCTCAAACGTCAGTACTGACTGTTGTGGCACAGATGCTAACGCTTATCCTTCATCTGCCTACTGTGGATCAGCAATGAATGCATGTAGCGCATGGGAATATGATTGTGATGCAACGCCAAGCGAAAAATGTGATACAGGAACATATACCTGTACTGACCCTTGTAGCGGTACCACTACGTCAGCAATTATTAGCGGAAGTGGGTGGGATAGCGGGGTACCTGCATGTGGAGCAGGTGGAACAAAAAATATGCCGGATGGAGCTCCGCATTCAGGAGGTACATGTTATGTTGGTGAAAGTTGTGCCCAAATCGATTACGGAAGCTACGGAGCTACGCAAACGTGCCAATAGTTCACACTGTGATACCCATCGTATTCTTTCTTATTTTTCTTTTTTTCTCTTTGTTTCTTGGCGAATATAAACAAGGGCCAATTGAAATTTATTGGTCGCTTGGTTTATGCGTTCTTGTCATTATAAACGCGATAAAAAAACAGAAAGTCACAATTGAAAAAAATGTTTTTCTTCTCCTCATTCTCACAATCATCGCAGCCTGTACCTCCGCTTGGTTTTCCCAAAGCCTCGGCTACTCCCTATCCGTTATCATTCGTCTATTAGCTGGCATTGCTGCGTTTGTTCTTTTTTCAACCAGTCAGTCAAAACAGGAGCTGAAAACAACGGGAATAGGGTTCTTATGTATTGGGAGCATTGTTGCAATTGGCGCGCTTCTCTACCGTGTGTTTCCTCATGCATCTGGGTGGCTTGCACCTGACAATCTCATTTTTTCCAGAAACCCAGGACATAATCAAGGAGTATATATATTGATGTTTGTGTTTCCTCTGAGTCTGATACTTCTTTCATTAAAAAAGACATGGATATATACCGCCCTCTTTATCCTGCTTCTTGTGGCAATTATCACGAGTTTTTCCCGGGGAGCGCTTGTTTTGACAACTGGGTATCTCTGTATTCTTCTAAGTTCGAACACTGTCCAAAAAAAATTCCGTCCGCTCATAATATCCACTATTATCCTCACGTTTTTCTGTATTGCTTCGTTTTTTGTTGTTTCCGTGCTTCCTGAACCCATACGAACAACCCTTCCGCTCTCTCCATTTCTCAATAAACAGATTGTCAAAAGTAAGCCTCTGGCTGAACCTCGACTCTACGCATGGCGACAGGCAATACAGGGGTTTAGGACCAGTCCAATGGTAGGCACAGGACCAGGAACATACATATTTACGTCGAAAAAATTCCAGGAGCCACTACTTGCAGCAGCTTCCTATACCCACAGTTTCCCTTTACAACTCCTTTCAGAACAAGGAGCGCTTGGTACTATTCCATTTTTTCTGTTGTGGTATATCCTAGGAAAACAACTTCTACGCCTCAGAGGTATGGAAGAAAAGAAAAAACAAGACTTTTTTTCTTCTGTCACCATAGGCCTTATTGACGGAGTGATATTAATTTCTCTCCATAGTGTGATTGACTTCAATCTTGATTATCTTTCGATATGGGTCATTCTGTGGGCTGTCAGCGGTATGCTTGTGGGAAGATCAACCGTGGC
>Ga0172368_10006980_pt1 | contig 11962 bp, 10 predicted proteins | sample Lak11m_FD_114540 | JGI IMG/M metagenome (GOLD analysis project Ga0172368, IMG submission 114540) | Freshwater microbial communities from Kabuno Bay, South-Kivu, Congo - kab_022012_11m | ecosystem: Environmental > Aquatic > Freshwater > Lake | place: Democratic Republic of the Congo: South-Kivu...
ACCCGCGCGGTATCGTATTCCGCCTGCACCTCGACGCCCGGCAGCACCCGGTAACTCGCCCCCGCCAGCACGCCGGAATGCCCCGACCCGCCCGCCGCGCCCAGCGTCAGCGCCAGGAGGTCACGGTCGTAACGTGGTGTGGCAACCGCGAACGCCGTAGGCTCATCATACGGATCTCCGCCAGTGCGTTTCAGGTCAACGACCCCGAGGGCGATCGCCGGCCACCGCCCGTCCCGCGCGTGCACCTGCCATTTCCCATGCACCGTCAGGTCCTGCCCCAGCGTCGCGTTCCCCATCCCCAGCACGCCTTCCACCCCGGGCAGAAAGCCCAGCCCGACGTTATACACCACCGTGCCGCCCAGGCCCGTGCTCTCGACATCATCGAACGCGTTGTACCCCAGTCGCAACGCCCCGTCCGGCAGCACCTCCGCCGTCGGCACGCGAATCAAACCGGTCAGACCGGAGAGCGACGAGGGAGGATCGACCGGTTCAGCGGCCAACAGGCCAGTGCAGAGAAAGCAGAGAGCGAGGAGCAGCAAGGACAATGAAAAGTGGAATAGGCGCGGCATGGATGAGCCTCCGTGTGTGATAAGTAATAAGTGATAAGTGTTAGTTAACTGCAAACTTTTGTTTTCTGTTAAATCTGCGAAATCTGCGGTTTCCCGTCCAGATCCCGCCAGATCCCCGCAGATCCCGGTTTTCGCGGTATTTTTTTTCAGCATCTCTCTATAGTTTAGTTGCTGACTTGCTTTCTTTGCATCCGAAACCAACTCAAAATTCAAAACTCAGAACTAATTTAGTGCCTTTGTGTCTTTGTGTTAAATAATCAAAGCACCGTTCTACTATAACATCCGTTCCCCTACCGGTCAAGCCCCTGGGAGTGATCCCGTTGATGCACCGCGATCGGCAGAAGGCGCCACCCGGAACGAGAATCGCTGGTGACTCACGAAGCTGACGACCATCGTGATGCCGACAACCAGCGCCTGGGCCAGGTAGACATTCATATGACAGGCATTGACAAACACGGCAAGCAGAGCGATAGAGAGCAGGAAGGCAGCGCCGTAAACAACGTAGCAGCGAAAAAACTCCGCCAGATAATTCCCTTTTGTACGGAAGACGATAAACTTATAACCGAGAAAGGCCACGGCAATAGCCAATATATTGCTGACTACCGCTGCCGCCAGATGCGCGTTGGGCAGGTGGGGATGCAGCAGGTAGAACGCCAGGCTGAAAAGCCCGTATCCGAATGCCGTGTTGAATCCCCCGACCAACAGATACCGGATGAACTGGTTATCGTGAAGCCGTCGTGTGAACGTCTGCATCAAAGTTAACGCGCTCCTTCTCCACCACCAGGGGTCGTTTGAGCACCTGCGTATGAATGGCGCCGACGTATTCCCCGACGATGCCGATGAAGACCAACTGCACGGCCGCCAGGAAGAACATGCCGATCACGACCGGCGCCAACCCGAGGTTGAACTGATTCCAGAAGACGAGTTTAAATATCAGATAGGTAAATGCAACAAGCAGACTGATAATCGCGATTACGAAACCAAGCATGGTGGCCAAACGGAGCGGCACCTTCGAGTGGTTGGTAAAGCCGAGCATGGCAATGTCATAAAGCGTATACAGATTATTTTTGGTAAATCCGCGCATGCGGGCGGGTTGAATATAGGGTACTTCAGCCCGTGGGAAGCCGATGTCGCAGATTAACCCGCGAAAATATGGATACGGATCACCGATATCCCGTAGAATATCGACGACTTCGCGGTCATACAGTCCGAACCCCGTAAAGTTCTTCACGAGCGGGATATCAGATAACTTTGTAACCAGGTTGTAATATGCCTTGCGCACGGCGAAGAAAATGGGCGATTCGCGGCTTTGCTCCTTGACGCCGACAACGATCTTATAACCATCCTCCCATTGGCGCAGGAAGTCGGTTATCAATTCGGGAGGATCCTGCAGATCGGCTACCAGCAGAATGACGGCGTCGCCTCGGGCCTGCAACAACCCGTAGAATGGCGAACGGATATGACCGAAGTTCCGCGCGTTGACGATGACCTTCACTCCCCGGTCGTGCCGCGCGATATTCTTCAATAACTCGACTGTGCGGTCGGTGGACGCATTGTCGATGAAGATGTGTTCATAACGATAGGCAGGGAGTTGCGCGAAAACATCCTTCACCTGCCGGTAGACTTCCTCAACGTTGTCCTCTTCGTTATAACATGGGGTGACAATGCTGATGAGCTTCATCGATGCTACTCCTCTCACACTCGCACAGCATCCCAGCGATTCTCGGCCAATTCCTCGGCGTCCAGGAACGGATACATATCCTCCAGCGAGGCGGAGACCATGCGTCCATCCGGAAGGACGCGGGAACACAAGCGCGGCTCGAAGGACTGCGCTCTGTCTACCACAACATCGATGACTGCCGGTCCGGGGGCTGCAAGGATATCTCCCAGCGTATCCCCCATATTCTCAGCAGTAATACGGTGTGTCGGTAGCCCGAAGGCAGCGGCAAGCCGACAAAAATCCGGGAAGGATACGCCGCTCGCGGGGCTCTCGCCGATAAATCCGCTGAAGTAACTCGTCTGCGTTGTGCGAATAGATAGATAACCGTCGTTATTAATGATAAACAGCTTGATTGGCAACTGGTGGTGCGCGACTGTCTGCAGCTCCTGCAAATTCATCATCAAGCTGCCGTCACCGGCAAAGCAGATCACCCGTCGGCCATGCGCGAACGCCGCGCCGATGGCCGCAGGCAGATCATAACCCATCGATGCACAACCGGAGTTGAAAAACAGCCGCTGGTTCGGACGCAAGGCAGCCATCTGTGCGGCCATGATAAACGCCGCGCCGTTGCCGCAGGCAATGACATCGTCGTCTGCCAGGGTGTCGAATACGGCGCCGAAAAAGCGATATGGATTCAGCGCATCACATTCCGGTCTTTGGGGAATGAATCGCGTATAGTGATGGACGCGCTCCCTGCACCACGCCACCCAATCCGGATTGACCGATATGGGCATTGCCAGGTCACACGATCGGGCATCCAATTGCGTTATCACCACTGCCACGTCCGCATGGACCGTCCGATCCACCGGAATGGCCGGCTTGGCGAATTCTTCAGCATCCACGTTCACCCAGATCTTGTGGGCATTCGGCGCATAGCCGGCCCAATCATAGCCGGTCTGGCGCGGGCCAAGACGGCTCCCGAGAATGAGCAGGAAGTCAGAAGCCTGCACGACGAAGTTGCCGGCGCGATCAGCATCTATGCCCGAGCGTCCGGCATAGAGTGGATCGTAATAAGGCAGTATATCACACGCCGCGCGCGAAGCGACCACCGGTATACCGAGTCGCCGCACCAATACGCGGAACGCTTCGACTGCACCAGCGCAACGGATGCCGCCTCCGGCCAGGATGACTGGCCGCTCGGTATTCCGCAAACGCTCGATGATTTCGTAACAGTCGGCGGTCATCGCCGCGCGATCCCAGGTTGGCGCATCCTCGGCAGGATCATAACCGGGCAGGTTATCGGGGTCAATCATGCTGGCCTGCACGTCCAGCGGCACATCCAGCCAGCATGGGCCGGGACGCCCGCTAGCGGCCAGGTGCCAGGCGCGCTCCAGGTGATAGCGCACAAGCCGCGGATCGTCCACCAGCACGGCGTATTTAGTAACCGTCTTTGCCATGCTGATGACATCAGCCTCCTGATCACCCAGTTGGCGCAAGCGGATACTTGGGTAGGACGCCATGCACATCTCGCGCTTGATCTGCCCGGAGACCACCAGCATGGGGATGGAGTCGGTCCAGGCGCCATAGACACCGTTCAGCGCATTCACCCCGCCCGGCCCGGTGGTAACGCAGGCGACGCCGGGCTTCCCGGTGATGCGTGCGTAGCCTTCGGCGGCGATGGTGCAGGCCTGTTCGTGATGCTGGCAGACCGGCATAAGGCGGGGCTCGCAACGGAGTCCGTCGTTTAAGAACATCGCACCGCCGCCGGTGACCAGAAAAACGTGGCGCGCCCCGGCATCGGCAAGAAAGTGGAAAATGTAGTCGGCAACACGCATATTCATTCAGTATGCTCCCGGTCCAGGCTGCATAACGTGTTTCCGGAACGAATCACGTCAATCACGTTTCCAGCCCCATATAAAAAAATAATCAAGTTTTCCAGACTCAGGCGTTCCTTGATCTGCTCTATTATCTCCTCCTGGTAGATACAGGACGAAATGAAAATCGGCTCGGTGCATCCGGCGATTTCCTCGGGTGCCAGGATGGGGACCCCACACATCGACTTGCCGTGGTAACGCGGATTGGAGTCGATGAAACCCCGGATGTCCACTTCGGCCAATCGCGTAGTTTTCAGCAAATGCCGGGTGTGCGTGCCGACGCCCCAGACGAGCACAGGCAGCTCGATCAATGCATCGATGGTCGCCTTGATAGGTGACTCCAATCGCTGTGACGTCGTGATGTAAGCGCGCAAGGCGGACTCGGTTTCGGCATCGCGCGCCGGCGAGTCAGGAGCCGGCTCCACCTTGCGATACGCCGCCAGCAACAGGGGCGCTGCAGACAACCTGCTCTGCCGGATGATATATTGTCGCTGGTCAACGGGTACGAAGCCGCCGGCGCGCAGCAGGTTATCCAGGGAGGCCGGTGAGAAATAGTTGATATGCTCGATGCTGAACTGTTGGAAAGGGGCATCCAGGCAGGCAGCGAACCCGGTGGCATCCGGAACCTCGCAAAACAGCAAGCCATCATCGGACAGCGCGTTGCGTACCTGACGCAATGCGGACAACGGGTCGCACAGGTGCTCCAGCACTTCCGCAAGGACGACGATGCGGAACGGCCCGCCGATATCATCGAGATGAGAGATTGTCGCCATATGCACGGCAATGCCGTTAGCCGCAGCCGCTAGGCGCACGCACTGCGGAGAAGGATCGACACCCAGCATGCGCCGGTAGCCGTGCTCCTTGAAAGTGGCCAGCAAGCCGCCGGTAGCACAGCCAATATCGAGTACCGGAGCATTATAATCGGGGAGCAATGATTCCGCCAGCGCGGTGATGGTCTCGTAACGCTGCTGGTCGAAGGCGGGAGCTTTCCCGCCCGTGCCCGTGAACTCGTATTTCGACATCTCAGCGTAGTAGCGTTCAAAGGTTTCCGGCGAGGGCAGGCCATCGGCGAAGCCGAAGCCACAGGACATGCAGGCGACCACATCATAACCGGTCAGCAGGCTGCCCTGCGACAGAGTAGAGAAAGTTTGCCGATAGAGCGCTGTCTGTGACGCACTGCCACAGAGGGGACAGATCCGGGGTGCCGTCTTTATTTCGCTCATCCGCACGCTCCAATTTCATCCTGGGCACTCGTAAACCAACGCACAGTGCGCGTGATGGCATCGGGCAATGCCACCAGGGTCCGCAGGCCCAGTTCCTCTCGTGCCCGCTGCGTGGAAGGTAGATAACGGGTAGCCGGTACGCCCGGAACCGGCACACCGGCAATAATGACTTCGGGCCTGGGCGTCACAGCAGCGGCGACGGCGCGCGCCAGTTCAGCGACGGTGACCGCTTCTTCCGAACCGACATTATACGCGCGACCCGGCACGCCCGCCAGCAGCACCGTCCACAGCCAGATCGCCAGGTCGGCGGCATACAGGTAGGAGCGATATGGCGTACCATCACCCTGCACACGAATCGGTCCACCATGCAGGGCATCGTGGATGAAATTACCGGCGGCGAAGTGGCGGTCGAGCGGCAGGTGCGGCCCGAGGAAAGCGAAGCAGCGGGCCACCTTTACCGCGAAGCCGGCCTGCCGCCCCCACACGACGCACATCTGCTCGGCCATGCGCTTACCCTCGGCATAGGCGGCGCCGGGGTCTAGCGGATCAGGCCCCAGGCGGCAATCTTCCGGTATGTGCGTAAGATCGGGCGGCTGCGGGCCGTAAACGGCGCCCGAACTGGTGAGCAACAGCGCTTCACTGTGGGAGGCGGTGGCATAGTCCAGCACGCGCCGGGTGCCCTGCAGGATGGTGTCCAGCAATAGCTCGGGCGCCGCGGCATGCAGCGCGGCGTCCGCCGCGGTGGCCGCATGGATGATGAGCTGGGCGGGTTGTGGCGGGAAGGCGAAATCGCGCACATCGCCCGGCCACAGGGCGAGAGCCGGCTCCGCCGCCAGGTGCGGGCATTTACTGGCGAAGGCGCGGGGATCGCGGGTGAGCACGGTGAGCGATGCGCGCAGGTCGAGCATCCTATTAGCATAGACAAAGCTCTCGAGCAGCCAGCACCCAAAAAAACCGGTGCCCCCGGTGATGAATAGATGACGACCGTGCACACCCTCCCAAAGAGGCAAGGTGTGGGTCAGGATATGGGCAAGATCATCGGCAGCGATCGGCGGAATGGGCATTACAGCAGCACCACCATCTTATATATGGCTAACATGATTGGAATTCCGACTGCCACACACGGACGACGATTTGCGTGATGCAAGCCACCATCACATATACGAGGGTATGGTCGATGTCCAGCAATTATATACGATGCATGACGAAGTCTGCATCAGGCAACGCCCTTCATCCGGTTTGGCACGACGCGACTTGCCGACCGGCGTATGAGCTTGCCGGAAAAAACAATTGTATACTGAATTATTATACCACTGAATATTCCCTGCTGTCCAAGACAGCGTACATCGGTATATTGGACGAGTTATCGCTCCAGCGGGTGCCGGAGCAGCGGTCTGAACCCGGATTATCCTTGATCCGCCCGCATACCCGCAAAACGAAGCGGCTACGGCACTTCACGAATCATTCGGGCTACATTGTGTAGATTCCTTCCCGTCGTCAGGGAAGCGCCATTTCGTTTGAACAGGCGTTCCGCAGTCAACTTGACTGTCAGGGCGTTTAATTGTATAGTAAGTTCGCGTCAAGTTGCTATCACCCGGGTAGTTCGCGGAAGCCTTGCCACACGAATTAACACCGCGGGACCGGCTACCGAGCGGCGACATACCATCACGCAACATCGTTTTATATCCCATCGAGTATTCCGACGCTCACATTCCATATTAGCGGTGGCTCTCAAACATGAAAACAGTCATCCTGGCCGGCGGGCTCGGTACCCGCATCTCAGAAGAGTCGCACCTGAAACCGAAGCCGATGATCGGCATCGGCGAGCAACCGATCCTCTGGCATATCCTCAAAATCTATTCAGCCTATGGCTTCAATGACTTCATCATTTGCATTGGCTATAAAGGGTATGTCATCAAAGAATACTTCGCGGATTATTATCTGCATACCTCCGATGTCACCTTCGACATGCTGCACAACACGATGGAGGTGCACAGCAACCATGCGGACCCCTGGAAAGTCACAGTGGTCGAAACCGGTCTGAAAACTATGACCGGCGGCCGGTTGCGCCGGGTGCGGGAGTATCTCGGGGATGAGCCATTTATGGTGACCTATGGCGACGGTGTCTCCGACATCAATATCCGCGAACTGGTTACCTTTCATCAATCACACGGCAAAGCCGCAACCATCACCGCAGTCAAACCCTCCGGCCGGTTTGGCATGCTGGAGATTGAGGAGGAATCGACGATTTCGCGGATCGCTGAAAAGGAACAGGAGGATGCCGGCTGGATCAACGGAGGATTTATGGTGATTTCACCGAAAATCTTTGACTTGCTGGACGGTGACGACACCATTTTAGAGCGCACGCCATTGGAGACATTATCCGCCAGCGGCGAGCTGAAAGCTTTCAAACACCACGGGTTCTGGCAGTGTATGGATACGCAGCGCGAGCATCTGTACCTTGAAGATTTGTGGGCCCGAGGGCATGCCCCCTGGAAGGTCTGGTGATGGAGCTGTCCTTCTTCAAGGATAAGAATATCTTCGTGACCGGGCATACCGGGTTCAAAGGCGCATGGCTGTGTAAAATACTGCTGATGGCCGGCGCCCGGGTGACCGGATATGCCCTGCCGCCTGACCCCACGCAGTCACTTTTCACCATTCTCGGATTGGCAGAGGAGATAGCCCATATTACCGGTGATGTCCGGGACGGTGAGCATTTATCCGCCGCGCTGGAGGCATGCGCTCCCGCCATCGTGTTTCATCTCGCGGCGCAACCGATCGTCAGGGAGAGTTATAAAAATCCGGTCTACACCTACGAAACCAACGTTATGGGCACCGTGCACCTGCTGGACGCTGTGCGGCGGTGTGATTCCGTACGGTCGGTGGTGAATGTCACTACCGACAAGGTATATCGGAATACCGGCCAGGCAGCAGGCTATTGCGAGTCCGATGTGCTGGACGGCTATGATCCGTATTCCAACTCAAAATCCTGCTCCGAGCTGGTTACCGGTTCATTTATTCGTTCATTTTTTAACGATGCCACTTCTCCCGCCGTATCCACCGCCCGCGCCGGCAATGTCATCGGAGGCGGCGACTTCGCGGTAGATCGCATTATCCCGGATTGCATCCGCGCAGTTCAAAAAGGCGAGCCAATTATCGTGCGCAACCCGCAGGCGGTCCGCCCCTACCAGCATGTGCTGGAGTGCCTGGCCGGCTATCTGCTGCTGGCCAGCAGGCAAGACCAGGAACGGCAATATGCGGGCAGTTATAACTTCGGGCCGGATGATTCGGGGTGCGTTACGACCGGTCATCTCGTGGACTTATTCTGCGAAAGATGGGGGGAGCAAGCCTGCTGGATAGACCAGAGTGATGGCGGCCCGCACGAAGCAATCCTGTTGAAGCTCGATTGCACCCGAGTAAAGGAGCAATTGAGGTGGCAACCGACCTGGAGCATTGACACCGCCGTCGAGAAGATCGTTTCCTGGGTCAAAGCGGAAGATAAAAATCAAATAACGGAAGATCATATTTCCTCTTTCTTAAACGTCGAAAGTCATGCACTGTCATTGTAATAAACGCTGTCCGAATCATCGGAAAAGGAGCTTGTCCAGTTATGCACAGTGATGTCGAAGAGGTAGTCTCACATAATAAACCCGAGAAGCATACTTCGATTATAGAGCAATATATACCTGTATTTTCTGCACTATTAGGCAATCGTATAGTGCTGGCAGCGTTAATTTTAACTGCCATCCTCGGATATGGGTTTAAGATCACAAGTGTCTCTATAGGTATAGATGATTCGGCTTATCTCCGTTATTTTCACCGACCAGCACTAGAAATTGTTGCCCAGCACCGAGGAATATTTCTTCTATACGATAAAATTATAGGCATGCAATACATGCCATTCTGGCTTGATTGTCTTTCAGTGATAATCTTTATTATTGGGTCAGTATGTTGGGCGATACTATTTCAACGAGTCTCGAATAATCGGATTGGTATAATTCCGTTAACAGTATTTATGACCGCGCTGCTGTCTTTCCCGATCATCAATACTATCTTCATTTATAATGGGGCTAATTTTGCTGTCTGTCTCGGCTATTTACTTACAGCGATTGCCATGATCTTCACAACGGCGCAAGTCTTATACCACGGGAAAACATACTACTATCTTATTGCATTCATTGTCCTCACAATCGCAATCTCGCCTTATGAATCAACAGCGTCAGTGTATCTATGCGGAATATTCGCTGTTCTCTTTTTTCACTACTGGTATAACAATCAACGGAATCTTTTGGTTGATTATTTGAAGTATATGCTTAAGTATCTTGCGGTGCTTTTTCTGGCTGTCATCGGAAAGTATTTGTTTTCTGAATCAATTCGGCATCTTCTAGGTATTCAGAAGAGTGGAGTAGCCGAAATAAATATTGAATGGCTTGCACAAGGCACAATTGCTGAGAAGATATACCACTTCTTCCATGACATACTGGGAAATATATATATAAATTCTATAATTCGAGCACAATTCTGGGCAATAGAATTATTAATTATAATTGGAATTCTATTTTTGTGTGCAATTATTACTGCCATCATAAAAAAAAGCGGCATTCCCCTCTACTTGTTATTGCTTCTAATTGCCTCGGTTTTCTCTATGTCAATAATTCAGGGGAAATTTGCACCCGAACGAATTTGCCAGAGTTATGCTTTTATTGTCGCATTTACATTACTTCTATTATTAATTCTGTTTCAAAAGTATATATTAGCATACAAGGCACTTATTGTCACCATCTTATTCATAATATTAGCGCAAACTCATGATTTAAATTTCTGGTTTTATAATAATTATCAACGTTATCAAAATGATCGACGCACGATCGAACAGCTTGCTTGGGAGTTGCAAAGAAGCTATAATTGTAATAAGCCAATCGCATTTATTGGCTCGGTCAATTGGAATCACAAAAACAATATTATGATTTGTGGGACAAATGGTTACTCGATCGTTACGTGGGGTGTGGGTGCATTTGGTGAGAATTCAACTGAATTACTGAATATATTTAAAATGCACGGTATAACTTTACAGCAAGCAAGTGATTCACAGATGAAATTTGCTCGGAATGCAACACAGCATATGCCCGCATGGCCGAAAGCCGGAAGCATTCGAGAATTTTCCGAGATTATCGTGGTGAAATTTAGCGACATTCAGATACAATAATCGTGACGAACGGATGTAAATCATGACTAGATTTCGCGATTACAGTGAACAACAAGCACGCGGTGAGATACGTGATATCATTACTGATTTCTACGAGCGTTATTGCAAACAGACAACTGCCTTTAAAGAGGGAGACCGCCTGCCATATGCTGCTCGTGTCTTCGATGAACGCGAAATGTGCGTTCTAGTGGATAGCGCACTTGACTTCTGGCTGACGGCCGGTCGTTTTGCCAGTCAATTCGAGAAAAATTTCGCGGAATATCTCAACGTGTGCTATTGCTCGCTGGTGAATTCAGGCTCCTCGGCGAATCTGTTGGCTTTCATGGCCTTAACCGCCACTGAGCTCGGCGACCGGCGCATCCAGCGCGGCGATGAAGTTATCACGGTAGCTGCCGGATTTCCCACGTCTGTCGCTCCTGTGATCCAATATGGTGCAGTTCCGGTCTTCGTGGACGTGACGATTCCTGAATACAACATCGACGTTAACCAATTGGATGATGCACTCAGCGACCGGACAAAGGCGATTATGCTAGCCCATACGCTGGGTAATCCATTCAATCTTGTGCGAGTCAAGGAGTTCTGCGACCGAAATAATCTGTGGTTGGTGGAAGATAACTGCGATGCGCTGGGCACGAAATACTTCATTGATGGTACGTGGAAATATACCGGCACCATCGGTCATTTAGGCACCTCCAGTTTTTACCCGCCGCATCATATGACAATGGGCGAGGGAGGATCGGTCTATACAAATGACCCGCAGCTGCACAAACTGATCAACTCTTTCCGCGACTGGGGCCGGGACTGCATCTGTCCATCCGGGGTGGATAACAGGTGCGGGCATCGGTTTGATCGGCAAGACGGCGAACTGCCCAAGGGGTATGACCACAAATACGTTTATTCACATTTCGGCTACAATCTGAAGGCGACCGATCTGCAGGCAGCGGTGGGATGCGAGCAGTTGCAGAAACTGCCAGCCTTCATCTCCCGGCGCAAACACAACTGGCAGCGTCTGCGTGAAGGACTTGTCGGCTACGAAGCGCATTTAATATTGCCCGAGCAGGGAGAAAACACTGATCCAAGTTGGTTCGGTTTTCTGATTACCGTTAACAACGGCGTCGATCGAGAGCGCCTTGTTCGCTATCTTGAAGGCCACGGTATCCAGACGCGGATGCTTTTTGCCGGCAACCTGATCAAGCACCCTTGTTTCGACGAAATGCGCGAGCGAGGCGAAGGCTTCCGCGTCGTCGGCGACCTACCCATCACCGACCGGATCATGCGTGACACCTTCTGGGTGGGAGTCTATCCGGGAATGACCGATGAGATGATCGATTATATCGTAGAGATGATCAAAGCATTTTTGTTAAAATGATGCCATTGCTGACGGCAATCTTTGGGGTACGGGTTCAAAATCATGAGCGTCGCCGATCGGC
>Ga0172368_10006981_pt1 | contig 11960 bp, 11 predicted proteins | sample Lak11m_FD_114540 | JGI IMG/M metagenome (GOLD analysis project Ga0172368, IMG submission 114540) | Freshwater microbial communities from Kabuno Bay, South-Kivu, Congo - kab_022012_11m | ecosystem: Environmental > Aquatic > Freshwater > Lake | place: Democratic Republic of the Congo: South-Kivu...
ATAAACGATATCTTTGGCGGCCGGTATGAAGAGGGAATGTTCAATACGGTAGCCGACCTTAATGTTCCATACGTTATGATGCACATGAAAGGGAATCCGGATAATATGCAGGAGAATCCCACATACGGCGACGTGGTTGCAGAAATTGTTTATTTTTTCGAACAACAAACCACCAAATGCCGTTTGAGCGGACTGCAGCAGATAATCCTTGATCCTGGTTTCGGATTTGGGAAAACTGATGACCATAATTACCGGTTACTTTCCCACCTTGACGAGTTCAAATCGTTGGGATACCCTGTCATGGTTGGATTATCACGTAAATCGATGGTCAACCGCGTCCTGAAGACCAGCCCCGGGGAAGCCTTGAATGGCACCACGGTTTTAAATACTATCGCCCTGATCAAAGGAGCCGATATCCTTCGCGTTCACGATGTCAAAGAAGCCATGCAGGCGATCAGGCTTGTAGGGATGCTGGAAAAGGAGTAATTTTGCCGAACATTGACCAATGACTTAATGACTTAATGACATCTTCTCTTCTGATAGCCGGTTTATTTAACTTACGAGTTGTCGATATCATAGATATTGTATTGTTTGCAATTCTTTTATATGAGATATATCATCTGGTAAAGGGTACTGCAGCAATACGGATTTTCATCGGGATTATCGCGGTTTACCTGATCTGGAAGGTCGTGAAGGCCTTACAAATGCACCTGCTTACTGAGATCCTTGGGCAATTTATCAGTGTCGGTGTGATTGCCCTGGTCGTAGTCTTCCAACCCGAAATCCGTCAGTTTCTGCTTTTGCTTGGTGATACGAGGATCATTAAAAACCAGCGACGGCGGTTTCTTTTCTGGAAGCTTAGTGTTAATGACCAGGTCAACCTGAATGTTGACAAGATTGTCAAGGCTTGTCAGAAGATGGCAGAAACACGTACCGGCGCCTTAATAGTAATTGCCCGTCAACATGAATTGAATCCTTATGTGACAACGGGACAGAATATCGACGCCAAAGTTTCAGAGGTTATGCTGGAAACGATTTTCTTTAAGAACAGTCCGCTTCATGATGGAGCGGTAATTATCGTGGGAGATAACATCCGCGCTGCCCGCTGTATATTGCCAATTTCAAACAAACCCGATATCCCATCCTTTTATGGACTTCGTCACCGTGCGGCAGCCGGGATTACTGAAAAATCAGATTCTATTGCCATTATCGTCTCAGAGCAACGGGGGAAAATATCCTACAGTGTTGATGGACGCCTTACCGGCGGAATTTCTCCTGCCGAACTTTCAACCATCCTTGAGAATCTTTTAAAATAATGACTGAGAACAGGGTGAATTCAAAATCATTCTGGCCGATAATGACCGGTTTAGCATTGGTCTTCGTTTTTCTTTCAGTAAATTATTTTATTGAATCCCGGCATCAGCGAAGGGTATCAAGTTTACCTACTGATAATGAACTTGAAATCCTGCCGGATTCACTTAAAACCTTTTCCCGTCGTCTGGTCTTTTACGATTTTGAATCCGGAACACCGGAAGACTCATCGGTGGAAGTTTCATCCATACGCCATTCCGGAAAGAAATCGTTCAGTTTAAATTCAAAGTCGGTCTATTCACCGGGAATTAGAGTACGGTTTTCGGATCTTAATCCGGGCAGTAATTCATGGATCCGCACATCAGCCTTTGTTTGGTTTGATGGTCTGGTATCCGAAGCCAAATGCAGCCTGGTAACTACCTGTTTTCACAATGGCGTTAATTATAAATACCGTTTTTTACCACTCGAAGCCCAACCTCTGAAAACGGGTAAATGGAACCGGGTCAATATTGATTATCATATACCCTCTCTTGTCAACCAGGATGATCTTATTCAGGTATATTTCTGGTACCGGGGTAATAGCGAAATATTCATCGATGATATGGAGATTATTTTTTATCAAAAGTAAAATACCCATCAAAAGTGATATCCCAAAACAATTATGGTAAATATTTCTTTCTAATCCTGACATCCGTTACATTGGTTTTAACCTGGTTGTTGCATCCTGGGGAAGGCATTTCGCCCGAATCGGATATCTGGGCCGACCGTGCAGGATATTATATCTATTTGCCGGCAACTTTCATATATCATTTCGAAACAAGGAAAATTCCGGCCGACCTGGATATAAAGACTGGCGCTGGTTTCAGTATTGATACCAACAGAAATAAAATTGAAACGAAATATACCTATGGGGTTGCACTGATGGAAATGCCGTTTTTTCTCAGTGCAAAACTCGTTTCCCATACCTTCGGAATGAATGATGAATATGGGTTTTCCAATGTTTACAGCCGGATGCTTAATCTCGCTGCTGTTCTTTATCTGATCTTGGGACTATGGCTACTAAAAAAATTTCTGGACCATTATTTTAGTCAACAAATTACATTGTTTGTAATCTTACTCATTTTTATCGGGACCAACCTCTTTTATTATTCTATCATTGAGGGAACGATGTCGCATGTTTTCTCTTTTTGCCTGTTTTCCCTCTATCTTTTAAGCCTGAAAAAATTTTTTAAAACCGGCCTTTATCGCTATTTTATTTGGCTAAGTGCAGCGTTTTCACTTGCCGTCCTGATCCGGCCCACTAATGCCCTTCTGTTAATATTCTTCTTTTTCTGGGATGTGACCGGACGTGTCCAAATTGCAAACAGGTTCAAACAATTTCTGCGGCCTACATTTATCATCCCTTTTATAGTAATCCTGTTTGTTACCTTCCTACCCCAAATGATATACTGGAAATACCTCTCCGGGAACTGGCTGCATTTTTCATACCGGAATGAAGGATTTTTAAATTGGCAGAATCCTATGATCCTTGAAGTACTTTTTTCTCCCGTGAACGGATTGTTCCTGTATACTCCACTTGCCATATTTTTTCTAGCGGGAATTATCATCATGATTGTCAGGAAAAAGATAAATGGCTGGCTGATCTCTGCAACTTTTATTGTTCTGACCTACATATGTGCTTCATGGAAAATGTGGTATTTCGGATGCAGCTTCGGACAACGGTCATTTGTTGAATATTATACAATTCTGGCAGTACCGTTTGGCTTCTTCATAACCTCCATTTTCAGAATTGATAAGTTTTATGTACGATCACTTGTCTTCTTTTTCATTTTCCTGTTCGTCTCTTTCAACCTTGTTTTTTTCTTGCGGGTATGGAAGTATGATACATGTTATTTTGGTTCGACATGGGATTGGGATCATTACCGCCACAACCTGGAAAGGGCTGGCTATCTTTCGCCGTGTAGTAATATCAGTTCATTTGAAAATGATTTTGAAAACCTGGCCATTTTTCCGGCCAGTATACCCTCAACGGTTTTTGTCAGGTCAGGAATATATTGTGTGGCCACAAAAGGATCAGGGACGAACATTCCTCTTTTTTCCGTATCGTTGGATAATCTGGGATATTCAATGCCAAAAGAAATCGAATTTGAGGTTTGGATGTTAAAACCTGGTAAAAGACCGACCGGTGCATTTTTAAACTATGCCCTGTACAATACTGATAAGGTTATCTATTCGGAAGAGGAGAAATTGGATCCCCAGTTTAATAAATCGGGGGAATGGGTAATAATCAAAAAAAGATTTATTATTCCTGATATGTGTGATAGATCGACACAGATGAAGTTTTCTATTGAAAACCCAGGAAGATCCTTGTTTTATCTCGATGATTTATCAATCAGATATTGTTATTCGTGGAACTGACCTTTACTTTTTACCTTTGATTTTTTTCAGTCCGGCAAGTGAATCAGCTACCCTGATGCTGTCGGCTTTCTTCTGTTCTTCAAATTCCTTTACTATTTGGTCAGGCGTCTTTCCAAGGTTCTGAAGGGACATCTTTGCATCTTTAACAAAATCGTTTTCCGGGTAACGCTCAATGAATAACAGGTAAGTCTCCTTTGCCTTTTCAAGGTTACGGAGCATATTTTCATAAATAAAACCCTTGAAAAACATACTCAGAGCAGCGTTTTTTTCATCAGGATAATCCTTAATGCACTGATCGAATAAGCCAATGGCCTTATTCCCATCACCGGAGTTCATGGCAAGGCTTGCGGCCTTGAACAGATATCCGGGAGCCAGACTATCACCGGGATGCCGGTTGATAAAATCGAGATAGAGGGTCATTAGGCTGTCGGCCTTTACCTTGTCGAAACTCACAGCTTCGGGGGAGAAAAGACGTTTTTCGAGACTTTTGATCCCGGCAACAGATTCTTCCCGTGAGGGTTTACAACCGGTAACACCTAAAAAAATAACTGCAACCAGCAAAAATGTTAATGTTTTCATCGGATTCATATAATCAGATATTTATTTCCTTTTCTTTTTAAGCAATGGGAACAACATTTTATAATCTACGTCAATATTCCCTTTTGAAATATCGTTCAGTTTTCCTTTAAGCAATATCTTTCGTAAGTTAGATATTCTATCGACGAACAGAATGCCCTCCAGATGATCATATTCATGCTGGAAAACCCGCGCAACCACACCTTCATACCGCTCATCATGTTCCTGGAATTGTTCGTCAATATAATGAAGGTAAACCACAGGTTTACGCAATACATCCTCCCTTATTCCAGGAACACTTAAACAACCTTCGTTAAATATAAATTCCTCACCTTCTGTTCTATTTATCGTCGGATTGATAAAAACCTTTTTAAATTCTCCGGCTTCCGGATATTTTTCTTTATATGCAGAGGTATCGATGACCAGCAAACGGATCGAACGGTTGACCTGCGGAGCAGCAAGACCTACTCCATCACCCTGGTACATGGTTTCCCACATATCGGCTATCAACTCCTTCAATCCGGGATAATCTTTTGGAATTTCCTTTGCTATTTTTCTTAGGACAGGATGACCATAAGCAACTATTGGGAGAATCATCTATATAGAGTTTATTCAGTTTTTTTAATTAATACTTTTACCGCGAACACCCGTCTCCCCTCTCCTTCAGGAGGGGGATCGCCTGCCTGCCGGTAGGCAGGGGGGGTGAGGTGCATTGGCTCCTGGATTCCATATATGATTGTAAGATCAGGGTGGCGCTAATGGAATCTACGAGCGATTTATCCCGACGTCTGCTTTTATTAATTCCCGATTCGCGTATCGCACGCGTTGCGATCAGTGAAGTGAACCGTTCATCCATCCTATCTACGTGGATACCAGGGAATTCCCTTTGCAATTTCTTTACAAAGGATTCGGTGAAGTGTGTCGATTCTGTATCTTCATTCTTGAAATTCTTTGCCAGCCCCACAACAAAACAATCAACACTGTTTTTTTCCACAAAATCATGTAAAAATTGAAAAATATCCATCGTTCTGACAGTTCCGACCGGGGTAGCAATAATATTTGCTTCGTCGGTCGTAGCCAGGCCTGTACGTTTTTGTCCGTAATCGATAGCGACTATCCTTCCCATGGTTCAAAATCGGTGCAAAGTTACAAAGAAGTTGAAATTTTATCTAATTTTGGACGATTAAACCTAATGCAGTTGACAACCTCGAATCGTGAAATCATTGAATCTGCCTGGGAAAATCGCGATCTGCTGAACCAAGAAGAGACTCAGAAGTCGATCAGGAGAGTGGTTGAAATGCTGGACCAGGGATTGCTACGGATTGCAGAAAAAATTGGTAGCGAATGGATTATACATGAATGGCTCAAAAAGGCTGTAATCCAATATTTCCTGATCCAGAAAATAGAGATCATCGAGATCGGCCCGTTTCAGTTTTGTGATAAGATCCCACTGAAACGTGATTTTGCTTCAAAGGGAATCAGAGTAGTTCCACATGCCATTGCCCGGTATGGATCCTTCATTGCCGAAGGTGTGATTATGATGCCTTCCTATATCAACATAGGCGCATATGTCGATAAAGGAACGTTGGTTGATACATGGGCGACGGTCGGTTCATGCGCTCAGATCGGCAGAAATGTTCATCTCAGCGGCGGCGTTGGCATCGGTGGGGTTCTTGAACCGGTGCAGGCGGCCCCGGTGATCATAGAAGATAATTGTTTTATCGGTTCAAGGTCGATTGTCGTGGAGGGTGTCAGAGTTGAAAAAGAAGCTGTACTTGGGGCAAATGTAGTAATAACGTCATCCACGAAAATTATTGATGTTTCCGGTAGCCGGACTGCCGAATCTACCGGCATTATTCCTCCACGTTCTGTCGTTATTCCGGGAACGACAAAAAAAACATTCCCGGCCGGCGATTACCAGGTTCCGTGTGCCCTGATCATCGGTAAACGTAAAGAATCAACCGACCTGAAAACATCTCTGAACCAGGCGCTCCGTGAATTTGATGTTCCCGTTTGATCCATGAAAAAGATACTTGTCATACAATCTGCATCCATCGGGGATGTCATACTTGCTACACCGGTGGTCGAAAAACTTCATTCTCATTATCCTGAAGCGGAACTTGACATTCTTGTTAAAAAGGGAAATGAAGCGCTTTTCACCGGTCATCCTTTCCTTCATGAGATACTGATATGGGATAAGAGTTCCCGGTCGCTATTGAATTTTGACAAACTTATGTACCGTGTCTGGTATAAAAGGTATGATCTGATCGTGAACATTCAGCGGTTTTTTCTTACGGGCTTAATGACTGCATTCAGCAGAGCCGGTATGAAAATCGGATTTAATAAGAATCCGCTCTCGTTTCTCTTTACTATCAGGATTCCACATATTATTAACGAAAGTGTGCATGAAATTCAACGGAATTTATCGCTTATTACCCAACTTACAGGTCCGGATTTGACCAGACCAAAGTTATACCCAACTCCAAAAGATTTTGACAGGATTGAACAATATGCAACAGGAATGTTTTATACAATTTCGCCGGCTTCCCTATGGTTTACCAAACAATATCCACCGCAGCAGTGGGTCGAATTCATCAGGAAGCTGCCTCCCGGCCGGATAGTTTACCTTCTGGGTTCAAAATCCGATCATCCACTTTGTGAGGATATCCGCATTAAATCAGGAATGGCATCGTGTGTGAACCTGGCCGGGGCATTTACCTACCTCGAATCGGCAGCACTCATGAGCAAGGCGAAGATGAATTTCACGAACGATTCTGCCCCGATGCATATGGCATCTGCCATAAATGCACCGGTAACCGCCATTTTCTGTTCCACGGTTCCCGAATTCGGTTTTGGACCGTTATCGGATGATTCAGCCGTACTTCAAACTGATGAGAAACTAAGTTGTAAACCCTGCGGACTGCATGGTCTTGATCAATGTCCGGAAAAACACTTCCGGTGTGCTCTATCCCTTTCAGTAGTTAAATTAATTGCAAGATGTTAAAGTATGTTGATGGAAAATGAAATTCAAAAATGTGTGGGGGTTTTGAACAATGGAGGCACCATCCTGTATCCGACCGATACTATCTGGGGAATCGGATGTGATGCCCTGAATGATAAGGCAGTGGAGAAGGTTTATCAGTTGAAGAAAAGGATGGAAAGTAAAAGTCTGATAATTTTACTTGATGACCCTGAAAAGTTAAAGTTCTATGTTGATAAGGTTCCTGAAATTGCCTGGGACTTGATAAAAAATGTGGACACTCCCTTGACTATTATCTATCCGAAAGGAAAAAATCTGGCTAAAAATGTGATCGGCGAGGACAATTCCATCGCCATCCGGATCGTTAATAATAAGTTCTGTAAATCTCTGATTCAAGTTTTAGGGAAACCTGTTGTTTCCACATCGGCGAATGTTTCCGGTTCACCAACTCCCCTGGTCTTTAAAAATATTTCAAAAGAAATTTTAAACCAGGTCGACCATGTGGTTTCTCTTTACCAGGATGAACCCCTGAATTTAAAACCATCCAGGATCATCAAGCTCAATGAAAACGGTGAATTCAGGATAATCAGAAAATAATCTTTGATCACTCAAATAGACCCGGATGGCAAACAGATCTCATTTTTTTCTCTTGCTATTATTTTTATTTATCTTTTCTTATGCTCATTCCTGGCCGGAGGATAAAACAAAGCGGTTTACGATCAATGGTAAGATCACTGATAAATCAAGCGGAGAATCCCTATTCGGGGCTACCGTCTTTATCAGGGAATTAAAAACCGGGACTGCTTCCGACGTTTATGGAAATTATTCACTTACGATCCCTGAAGGCGCCTATACCCTTGTTTTTTCTTATATAGGTTATTCTTCATCCCATAAATCGATTGAACTCAATAAAAATGTAACGCTTCATATTGAAATGGATCCTAGTCAGGAAATCCTGCAGGAAGTTGAAATTACCAGTGAAAAAGATGATAAGAATGTATTAAAACCAGAGATGAGCACTTTCAAGATGGACATCAAGACCATCCAGAAAATTCCCTCCCTGATGGGTGAAGTGGACATCATAAAAGCAATTCAGCTTTTGCCGGGAGTTCAGTCGGTCGGCGAAGGATCCAGCGGATTCAGCGTACGAGGCGGCGCCCCGGATCAGAATCTTATCCTGCTGGATGAGGCAACGGTGTATAATGCTTCACATCTCATGGGATTTTTCTCGGTCTTTAACAACGATGCCATAAAGGATGTGAAACTATACAAGGGAGATATCCCTCCCATTTTCGGGGGACGGCTTGCCTCCGTACTGGATGTCAGGATGATTGAAGGAAATTCAAAAAAGTTCGAAGTGAATGGTGGAATCGGGATCATCGCCAGCAGGCTAACAGTAGAGGGTCCAATCATGAAAGACCGCTGTTCTTTTATGATCTCCGGACGCCGTACTTATGCCGATATCTTCCTGCCTTTGTCATCAGAAAAAGCTTTACAGGACAACCATCTTTATTTTTATGATCTGAATGCAAAGATAAATTACCGGATCAACGATAACAACCAGGTCTTTCTTTCAGGTTATTTCGGTCGTGATGTCTTTAAAAATGAGTTCGCCAGCATGAACTGGGGTAATGAAACGGGCACTCTCCGGTGGAACCACCTCTTTTCGAAGCAGCTCTTTTCAAATTTCACCTTTGTCTATACCAACTACCGCTACTTCCTTGGTACTCCTGCGGGTGAAACAAATTCATTTGAATGGACCTCGAGCCTCCGCGACATCGGCCTGAAAGGTGATTTCAGCTTTTACCTGAATACAAAAAACACCATCCGGTTTGGCGCTACGGTGGTTTATCACATGTTCAATCCCGGTCTTGCCCAGGGTATCGGCGATCAAACGGTTTTTAAGAGCGTCCAAGTCCCAAACAATTATGCTGTCGAATCGGGTATTTATGCCAGCAATGAACAACGGCTTGGAAATCATTTTACCATAAAATACGGTCTGCGTTTCTCCCTTTTCCAGGATGTCGGACCGGGCACAGTATTTCATTTTGATTCCAACTACAAGGCGATCGATTCCACTGTTTACGAATCCGGTATCCTTTACCAAAATTATGCCGGCCTTGAACCACGACTTGGACTCCTGTACGATTTCAACGAAAAATCTTCAGTAAAGGCAAGCTACTCCCGTACTTTCCAATATCTCCAGCTTGCTCAGAATTCAACCGTCGGAACGCCTCTCGACATCTGGTTTCCAGCCAGCCCGAATGTAAAACCCCAGATCGCCGACCAGATTGCTTTGGGTTATTTCAGGAATTTCCGCAGGAACACAATTGAAACATCGGTTGAAGTTTATTACAAATGGATGCAGAATGTTATCGATTTTAAGGATTTTGCCCAATTGCTTCTGAACAGCAAGCTGGAGGGGGAGATCCGCGCCGGTAAAGCATGGTCATATGGGATCGAATTCCTGGTACGTCTTAATGAAAAGAAAGTAAGTGGATGGATCAGTTATACCTATTCACGAACCTTCAGGCAGATCAAGGAGATCAATGACGGAAACCCATACCCGGCTCCCTACGACAAACCTAATAATATCTCGGTTGTACTCAACTATAATATAAGTAAGCGTTGGTCAGTTTCCGCAAACTGGATCTATGCCACAGGATCGGCAGTCACATTTCCTACAGGAAGAGCTGAGGTCGGTGGTAATATAATCCCGATCTATTCCGACCGTAATGCTTACCGTTACCAGGATTATCACCGTCTCGACTTGTCGGTGATATTTTCAGGGAAACAAAAACCGGGAAGAAAATTCAACTGGGACCTTAATTTCTCCATCTATAATGTCTATAACCGTCACAATACCTGGTCGATCAACTTTGTTCAGGATAATCTGAACCCGAATATCACCTATGCTGAAAAGGTTTATCTATTTGGTATAATACCATCAATAACATTTAATTTTCATATTAATAATGATTAAAAATATCATCCTAAGCCTGTTTATTGTTTGTTTTCTCCTGTCCTGTACGGAGAAGGTCGATGTACAGCTCGACAGTACCTATTCCAGGCTGGTCGTCGATGGCAGTATATCTCCGGAAGCGGGTACTTATAGCGTTGCACTGACCAGCACCGCCAGTTACTTTTATAATGAACCTGCCCCGAGAGTAGTAAATGCAGATGTGACCCTGACAGATGGAATTAATGTCTATCCTCTGAGGGAAACTATTCCCGGGGTCACGGGGATCTATGAAACCGATTCAACTTTTTCAGCGCATATCGGTAGCATTTATACCCTTAATATTGATCTGCCTGATGCCATCGGGGGATACAAAGATTACCAGGCAACCGACCAGCTCAGGGATGTAGCCAAACTCGATTCGATCAGGCCGGTTTTTCATACCGAATGGGGAAAAGAGGGTGTATGGACAATACAGGTTTGGGCACAGGATCCCGGGAATGAGGTGAACTATTACATGTTCAACCTTTACCGCAACGGCAAGCTGCTGACCGATACACTGAATAAAAAGGTCATTACCGATGATGCTTTATTCAATGGTAGCTACATAGACGGGATTGATGCTATGTACCTGAACAATGCTCATAAGTGGGAGACCATCTTCCCGGGCGATACTATCATGATTCAGATGTCGGGAATTAGCAAAGAATATTTTAACTTTATCGATCAGGTGAGACAAGCCGGTTTCAACATTCCATTTTTCAGCGGTCCGCCTGCCAATGTCGAAGGAAATGTCAATAACGGAGCCGTCGGTTTTTTTGCAGCGTATTCAAATAGTTATGCGAAAGCAGTGGTTAAGTAGCGAAGTGGTCAGATGATTATAATGGATATTCCATTTGACCAATGAAATATAAAATTATTAACACATGAAACCCCTGGTGATTTTTACAAGATTTTTAGTTCTTTTAGCAGTAACAATACTGCAATTCACAGTATACGGTCAGGGAAGCGAAATTTTAAAGAGCCTCTCCGGTTCCTGGATGGGGAACATTAAAATTCAAACTATGGAAATGCCGATCGTGATGAATGTTTCGGCCAGTCCCACCGACAGTCTGACCATCACTTTCGACAGTCCGTCGCAGGGAGTAAAAGGAATAGCCACAAGCAAAGTGAGGTGTGATACAGATTCCATAATTGTTGAGGTTAAATCCATTGCAAGCATTTTTTCGGGAAAATTCAACGCTAACAATGATACTATTACTGGAAGCTGGAAACAGTCGGGATTTTCATTTCCCCTGATAATGGCGCGACTTGAAAAAAAGTTTATCCTCAACCGTCCTCAGGAACCGAAACCTCCTTATCCTTACGACACCACGAATGTCGTGTTTAAGAACAAGAAGGATGGGATCGATCTTGCCGGGACCTTGACAACACCAAGGTCGGGTGTCCCATTTCCCGCGGTCATTCTATTAACCGGTTCAGGGCCTCAGAACAGGGATGAAGAACTCCTTGGCCATAAACCGTTTCTTGTAATTGCCGATTGGTTAACCAGGCAAGGTATTGCTGTGCTTCGTTATGATGATCGCGGTGTCGGCAAGTCGGGCGGGGACTTATCTGTGGCAACAACGTTCGACTTTGCTAATGATGCGGAGGCTGCCCTGGATTTCCTCAAACTGCAGCCTGAGGTTGATACCGGCAAAATTGGCTTCCTCGGTC
>Ga0172368_10006984_pt1 | contig 11956 bp, 10 predicted proteins | sample Lak11m_FD_114540 | JGI IMG/M metagenome (GOLD analysis project Ga0172368, IMG submission 114540) | Freshwater microbial communities from Kabuno Bay, South-Kivu, Congo - kab_022012_11m | ecosystem: Environmental > Aquatic > Freshwater > Lake | place: Democratic Republic of the Congo: South-Kivu...
ATCTACTACCCCAAAGGCTACGTGCAGCAGGCCTACCCCGACAGCGTCGGCCGCGCCACGATGCTCCGCACAAGCGACGCCAAGCTCGTCTACCGGCCGAGCGGCGACAGCGAGTTGTACGACCTCAAGTCTGATCCGTTGGAGCTGGACAACCTGTATGGGTTGCCAGCGCACGCCAGACTTCAGGCGCAGCTAGAGCAACGGCTGCTCCATTGGCTGGTCGAGACAAGCGATGTCGTCCCGTTCAATGAGGATCCACGCGGCCTTAAACGTGAATCTTGAAGCGCAAAGCGTCGAACGTCAGCGGTGGGAACGCCGTTGGGCGCCGAAAACAACATGGTTACAGGCGGAGAACGCCGGTCATAGACCGGCTGGGAGCATCTACTGCGTAAGTCCTGTTATTGACAGGAGTTACGCAGTGGCCGCCGAAGCACCCTGAGCGGCGCCTCGCTGTCGTTTGGCGAGGCGTAGTCGAAGGGTGCGACCATGGATCGCGGCGCTCCGGCGCCCTTCGACTCCGGTCACAAACAACGTGACCTCCGCTCAGGGCGCCTCTGCTTGAGTAACTGCGTAAGTCCTGTTATTGACAGGATACGCAGGTTGCGATACCTGACCGCTATCATTGCAAATACGCGCCTCTTCCCCCATGATCCTCTCATGCTAAACCTTCATGAGCTTAATGTCTTTGTTGAGGCCGCCCAGGCCGAGAATTTCTCCATCGCCGCGCGGCGGCTCTACCTGAGCCAGCCCGCGGTCAGCCTGCACGTGCGCAACCTGGAGCAGCAGTTCGGGATCGAGCTGTTTCAGCGCAATGGGCGCAATATCACCCTGAGCGAGGCGGGCAAGATTCTGCTGCCGCTGGCGCAGCAGACCCTCCATCACGCCAAACGCCTCGAAGAGGTGATGGCGGGGTTGCACGGCAAAGTGATCGGCCAACTCTCGATTGCGTGCAGCACGACCGTCGGCAAGTACGTGTTGCCGCGGCTGGTGGCGGGCTTTCGTGCGCGCTACCCGGATGTGGCGGTGGAAATCAACGTGATGAGCCGCCGCGCGGCGGTGGAACGGCTGTTGGAGGGCCGCGCCGAGATTGCGGTCGTTTCAACCCGGCTGAACCACCATGACCTGGATTTTGCGCCCTTCCTGACCGATGAGGTTGTGTTGATCGCGCCGCCAGATCACCCCTGGGCAGCCGGCCGGGCAGTGACGCCGCAAGAATTGCTGACCGTCCCATTCATCATGCGCGAGTCGGCGGCCGGCACCTACGAGGTGCTGGCAGAGGGGTTGGCGGCGCATGGCATGAACATCGCAGAGTTACAGGTCGTGCTGACTCTAGCGAACGCCGAAGCGATCGAGATGTCGGTGGAAGCAGGGATTGGGGTAGCGTTTGTTTCGCGGATGGCCGCGACGCGCGGCCTGGCGTTGGGCAAGGTGGTGGAAGTGCCGGTGGCGGGAATGCGACTCTCACGCGAGATCTACATGGTTCGGCATCAGCGCCACGCCAGCACCCCCCTGCAGCAGGCCTTCTGGAGTTTCGCGTTCGACCCCACGAATGAGCCGATCCGCAAGATGCCGGTGGGTGGCGTGACAGGTGGGGTAGATTGGTAGATTGGTGTCCGGGTAACTTGGCGATGGATTAACTCCTCATCGCGCCGCTAAGCTACCGAGTTGCCAATTTACCAATCTACCAATCTACCAATTTACCAATCTACCAATTTACCAATTTACCAATTTACCAATCTACCAATTTACCTATTGTCCCACCTTCGCGGGCAGCTTGGTCGGGATCACGCTCTGGTTGGCTTTGATCTCGTAGGGTTTGAGATCCTTTTCGTTCAGGAACAGATCGGCGTTGCCGTGGCAGCCATCGCAAGTCTTGTTCTGCGGCGTGATGCGTTGGATGTTGTGCGGCGTGGCGAATTTCCACGTCGGCAGCGCGTCGAACTTGGTCAACACATCCTTGCCGTAGAAGTCGAAGTTGGTCGGGTCAATCGGCGCGTGGCGCAGCACCACGTAGTTCCAGGGCCGGTCGGCGCTCTTCTTCGGGTTCAGGCCGATCTTGAAGTCCATCACGGCCGGCTCGATCTTGAAGAACGGCTGGTTCGTGTCGTTGGTCTGCACGTGACAGCTATAGCAATTCTTGTTCTCGACGCTGTGACATACCTGGCACGCCAGCTTGTCGCCGTGGACGTTGTGCTGCATCACCTGGCCCTTGCCGGGCGCCGAGTTCGGGTGGCAATCCAGACAGGCCGGCGCGGGCTTGCCGTCGTAGCGTTCCTTCTGCTCTCCGGCCGCGCCCATCCCATGCAGATCGGGGCCTGTATGGCACTTGAAGCAGGCCATGCCCGCTTTCGTCCAGTGCACATCGGCCGGAATCCCCTCGTTTAGCCCCGTGTATTCCGCGTTGACGCGTGAGCCGTGACAGCCAGTGCACGTGCGCGTGAACGCCTGCACCTTCTTGAACTGATGCCCGCTGATCAACCCACCACCCACGCTGGTCGGCTGGCTGACGTGGCACTGGCCGCAGGTGGTGTGGCACGATGCACAATGGTTCGCTTCGGCTTTGTCCCAAGCCGCCTGCATGGCCGGGTTGAGCCGCTGACCGATGATGGTGTCGTAGCCGTGCGAATCGAAATGCAGGCTTTTTACCTGCGCTTTGGTGATGTCGGCGTGGCACGCGCCGCACAACTTCGCTGCCGAATCCGCGTTGGCGGTCGGGTCGGTGACGACCCCCTTGTGCGCGGCGGCCATGTCATCGGCGCCAGCCACCCCGCCGTGGCACTGGATGCAGTTCGCCACTTTGGCGTGCGGGTCGTTCTGGACGTATTTCTCAGGATCAACAAAGACCTTCGCCCATGCCTCCACCGGAGGCACTTCGCCCCCTCAGCCTTCCCCTTCGGAGAGCTTCTCCGCCGGTTCTTCGGCTTTGGCGAGTTTGCGCAAGCTCTCCTCATTGGTGTGGCATTTGATGCAGTTATCGGCGTTGGCGGGCGCAGCCGCAACCGGGGCCTGGGTGGGCGCCTGAGTGGGCGCTTTTGTCGGCGCCGCAGTCAACGTCGGCGCGGTCGTCGCCGTAGCCGGGGCGACCGTGTTGGTAGGCGGCACGGCGGTGTTGGTAGGCGGCGCTTGAGTGGGCGGCGGCTGGGTGGGCCCAGGCGCCGACTCAGGCGCCTGGGCCACCGGCGCGGCGGTGGGCGCGGCCGCCGGGGCGGCTTGCCCGCCGCACGCGGCCAGCATGCCAAGCACCAACAGCAGACTGCCGATCATAAGCGCCAGCGAAACCATGTGACGATGAATCCGTGGCATCGAGACCTCCTCTCGCAACAGGCGAAGCGCCAGACGCACGATAGGCCGCGCCTGGCGCCTCAACACCAATCCATCAATGCATCAATTTACCAGTATACCAGTATACCAGTATACCGACTTACCAACCCTTACCGCTTGCGCAACGCCAACCCCGCGCCGGTCAGGCCCAGGCCGGCCAGCAACAGGGTGACCAGGGACGCGCCGGTGGTCGGCACGGTCTTCGGGGCGGCAGCCGGAGCAGCCGCCGGGGCCGCGGCGGGGGCGGCTGCGGCCGCAGCCGGGGCCGCGCTCACCTCGAACGGATAGTTGCCGCTGTTCTTGGTTTGATCGAAGACGCCGGTGCTCACGCCCTCGACGATGGCCCAGGAGGGCATACCAAACTGCATGTTGTACGCGTCATAGCCCAACATGCGCAGCGCAGAGGTTGCCTGGCTGGCGGTCTGGCCGGTGTAGCAGTAGACCACGATCTGTTTCTTGGGCAGCTTGGCCAACGTTTCAGCCTTGAAAAGGTTGGCGACCGTGACGTTGGCGGCGCCAGGGATGTGGCCCAGCGCGTAGTCCTCCGCCTTGCGCACATCAATGATGAGCGGGTCGTTGGTCTTGTCGCCATCGTTCAGGTTGGCGTAGACATCCGCGGCCTTGATCGCCTTGAACCCGCCGGGGAAGTAGGCAATCGCGGCATCCTGGACAGTGGCGCCGAGCGGCTTAACCGCGTCGCCCTTCTCGGGCAGTTGCGCGGCATCCTTCGTCACCGGGTACTTGCCGCTCTGGTCGGCGGTGAAGGCGTACTTGATCTTGTCATTGGCGCCCCAGCCGGAGATGCCGAAGGACAGGTTGTACGCATCGAAGCCCAACATGCGCAGGGCGGCGACGCTCTGGCTGGCGGTCTGGCCGGTGTAGCAGTTAACAACGATCTGCTTGTTCTTGGGCAGCTTCGCCAGGCCATCGGCGCTGAACAGATCTTTGGCGGTCATGTTGACCGCGCCGGGGATGTGGCCGTTGGCATAATCGGCCGCCGCGCGGATGTCAATCAGATACGGGTCGTTGGACTTGTCGCCGTCATTGAGGTTGGCAAAGACGTCCTTGGCCGCGATGTTCTTCGTGCCGCCGGTGAAGTACTTGTCGGCCGCAGCCTGGATGGGGTCGCCGGCTTGGGCCAGCGCGGTTGTGACGGTCAAGCCGAGCAGCATAGCGACCGCCAAGATGATCAGAACAACCTTGCGAGACATACGATCCTCCTGGGTGATTGTAGATGGCGGAATCCGCCGGTGAACATTCAATTCGTGACAATTATCTCAGGAGGCATTATGTTAGTTTATGATATTAGTCAGCTTGGATTATAGAAACTAATTATAAGGGGCTTTTGTGAAACTTATAGGGTCGCGGCTGGTGCTTGGCCGCGCGGCGTGGACGGTTCACCGGCCTTTTGCACCGCGCCGAAGGGACAGGCGGGGATGCAGATCATGCAGCCGCGGCAGCGGCTGGCGTCAATCGCGGGCAGGTCGCCGCGTTCGTATTGCACGATGGCGCGCGTCTTGCAGACGAGCCGGGCCTGGCACGTGGAACAGGTTTGGCAAGCATAGGTATCTACACGCAGGATCGGTCGCATTCAAGCACTCCACATCCAAGCACTCCACATCCAAGCATAGCATAATGATGCAGAAGCGCCAAAGTTACAACAACTCTATTGCAAAACTTGTGCAGATTTCTTCTTGTAATTACGCCAGACATGCGCTATAATTGTATCATACAAGGGAAAGACGCCGATGAAAGGATCTGGATCATGCCATCAACCCTCCAAACGCTTGTAGAACACGCCTTCGCGGTCGTTGAAACGATGAACCTGGACGCCGTGCTGGCGCTCCTCGCCGATGATGCGGTTGTGTACGACCCCCACTACCCATCGCCGCGCATGGCCGGCAAGGCGGCCATCGCCGAGGGGCTGCGCTGGGGCTTCGGCAGCATGCAGAAGATGGGCTTCCCCATCACCAACTACTTCGAGGACGCGACGGGGTACAAAGCGGTCATCGAGGTGGCGACGGCGCACGTGCTCCGCACGGGGATGAAGCTCAACTTCCCGCAGGTCTTCGTGATCGAGACGCGTGGCGGCCTGATCACGCGCTTACAGGCCTACGAACCCTACGGCCCGCACGGCATCCCCGGCCTGATCCTGAACATCACCCGGCTGATCTGGCGCTTGTCGGGCAAGCTCCGCTGATGTTTGCGACGGCGAACCAACCGCGGCGCGCTACGGATATTTTTGGATGATCCAAGACCTCGGGAAGGGGCTGCTTTCATGTCGCGCGTTTTCATCGTCCTCACCACTATCGTGATCATACTGACCGCGTGCGGCAGCGGCCGGCCGACGCGCGCTGCCACAGAAGCGCCCGAAGCCCCGCCATCGCCGGCCGCGCCGACGGTTTACGTGCCGCCCCGCACCCCAGCCGCTGCGGCCGGCAAACAGGCGGCCGGCGATCACCCGCGGCTGTGGCTCACCGCGGCCGACCTGCCCCGCTTGCGCGCCTGGGCGACCGAGAGCAACCCGCTCTATCGCGACGGTCTGGCGCTCCTGGCCGAACGGGCCAAACAGGAGATGGACGAAGGCCGCGTGCCCGACCAGGACTGCGGCAACGTCGGCTACGAGGAATACCCCACTGAGATGTATGCCGAGCTGTTCGCCTTCCTCTCGCTGGCCGAAAACGACGCGGCCGCCCGCGCCGACTACGCCGCTCGCGCCCGCACGCTGCTCATGTACATCATGAACGAGGCCGCCAAGGGGCCGGCGCCCGCCGAGGACTACACCTGCAACGGCTCGCCGCAGTACCCGCCCTTCCGCCACCCCGATTTCGCCACCGAGGATCGCGACCGCATCCGCTACCACGGCGAGGCGTTCCCGCTCACTGTAGACTGGATCTACCCCGCGCTCAGCACGGCGGACAAGGCGACGATCCGCCAGGTCTTCCTGCGCTGGTCGGGCGAGGTGATCAGCCGCGGCTACCACCACCCGGAGCCGGTGGGGCTGGTGAACGACCCGGCGCTGCTGGCCGACCGGCAGCAGGTGCGCTTCGCGGGCAACAACTACTATGCCGCGCACATGCGCAACCTGGGGCTGATGGCGCTGGCGCTCGACCCGGCCGATGATGCGGGCGGCGCGCTGCGCGGCTACCTGGACAACGCCGTCGGCGCGTATCTTTACATCTTCGAGCATCTGCTGCGCAATGACAGCCGCGGCGGGCTGCTGCCCGAAGGGCTGGAGTACAGCCCGCAGACCCTGGGCTACGCCACGCAATTCCTGTTGGCGCTGCACACCGCTGGCGTGTCCTATCCGCCGACCGCCACGCTGGCCGCCAATCCCTTCTGGAGCGAGAGCCTGACCGGCTACCTGCACGCACTCAGCCCGGCCCCGGTCGCCCGCGCGGAAGGCGGCACGGTCTACCAGCCGGCCTTCTACGGCGACGGCCAGAGCTACCACCTGCCCGATTTCGTCAGCGCCTTCGCCCCAATCGGCCTGTACGATATCGCCACGGGGAACGCAGGCCGGCTGAACACCGTGCGCTGGCTGCAAGCCCACACCGCGCCCGGCGGCGCGGGGCTGCTGGCCGAGCGCGTGCGCAACCCCACCGACTTCCGCGAGGCGATCCTCTACTTCATGCTCTACGACCCGGCCGCCGCGCGGGCGGCCGACCTGCGGCCGGCGCTCGCGCCCGACTTCCTGGCCCCCGGCCTGAACCGCCTCTTCAGCCGCACCGGCTGGGGCGAGGGCGCGGCCTGGCTCACCTACGGCCTCAGTTGGAACTCGATTGACCACCAGATGGCCGACGGCGCCAGCTTCGCCTTCTACCGCGGGCGCGAGTGGCTGACCAAGGGCCGCGTGGGCTACGCCGACATCGCCGAGGGGATCGCCAGTTCCGAGTTCTACAACACGCTCGCCATCCAGAACGACCAGCCGGCGCAGCGCGACGAGAGCGATTGGCGCACCGACCTGTGGCGGCGCGGCTCGCAGTGGAACTACGTCAACGACGGCGACCCGACCCTGCTGGCCCACAGCGCGACCGCGACCTACACTTACATCCTGGGCGACGCGACCCCGCTCTACAACTCGACGAGCGAGGGCACGACCGACGTGGTGCACGCCAGCCGCTCGCTGCTCTGGCTCAAGCCGGATCACATCGTCGTCTACGACCGCGCCGAGACGAAGACGGCAGGGCGCTTCAAGCGGTGGTGGCTGCAACTGCCGCGGCCAGCAACGATCAACGGCAAGCGGGCCACGATGCAGACCGCCGGGGGCCAGCAGTTGTTCGTCACCGCGCTGCTGCCGGCGAACGCCGCGCTGACCGCGGTGAACACGAACGAGCAGCACATCGAAGACACCGCCGCGGCCGATGACCCGATGAAAGTGCGGCTGCGCGTGGACGCGCCGGATCATCCCAAGGCTGTGCGCTTCCTGCACGTGTTGCAAGGCGCGGATGCGGGCGCCAGCGCCGATGCGGCGACGACGATCAGGAGCGAGGATGGGGCGTTCGAGGGAGTAGCCGTGCATGGCACGGTGATGCTCTTTCCGGTCAACTACGGCGTAGTCGTGACGCCGCTGACCTACGACGCGCCGGCCGGCGTCACCCGCCACCTCATCACCGGGCTGGCGCCGGGCGCCGCGTACACCGCGCAGACCGTGACCGTGACTGAAGGCGTCCGTGTCACCCTCCAGGGGGGCGGCACACAGCGAGCCGACAGCGGCGGGGTGCTGCTGATCGGAGATGGGGCGGCCGCGGCGCTGACGTTTTTGCCGCTGGTGGATCGCTGAATAGGGACAGCGAATGTGTGGTATGATGGGGTCATCCACGAGACAAGGCCACGCCGAGTGGCGTCTTCGCAGCGCGGGGAAGGAGGCGTCCAATGCCATCATCTGGCCTGTTGCGCTCGATACCCATGTTGCTGCTGGTGTCGGTGTTGCTGATGGCAGGCGCCGTATGGGCCGCGCCATCAGCAAACACCTATTACGTAGCTCCCACCGGCGATGACGCCAACCCCGGCACATTGGCCCAGCCCTGGCGCACGATCCAACACGCGGCCAACCAACTGACGCCCAGCGACACGGTCTACATCCGGGCGGGGACATACCACGAGCACGTGCGTGTGAGGCGTTCCGGCCGTGCGGACGCGTGGCTCACCCTGGTCGCTTATCCCGGCGAAGCGCCGACCGTGGACGGCGAAGGCTTCGACCTGTGGAATTGGGGCGCGGTGATTGACCTGTCGGAGCAAAGCTACATGCGGGTGAGCGGCCTGCGGGTGATCAACTCGGCCTACGCCGGGATCTTCGCCGACACCGGGAGCCATTTCATCGTAGACCACTGCATCACCTACAACACCGCCTCGTCCGGCATCGCCTTCTTCGGCGCGCAGGACGTGCTGGTGGACGGCAACGAAGTGATCTGGGCGGGCTGGGGCGGCCAGCAGGAGCACATCTCCATCGCGGATGTCAACGGTTTCGAGGTGCGCGGCAACCGCGTGCATGGCTTCAACCCGGCCACCGGCGGCAAAGAGGGGATTGACGCCAAGGATGGCGCGGCCAACGGCTCGATCCACCACAACCAGGTCTACGATCTGAACCGCGTCGGCATCTATGTGGACGCCTTCAGCCGGCGCACCTACAACATCGAAGTATATGCCAATCTGGTGCATCACATCGCCGCGGATGGCATGGCCCTGGCATCGGAGGCGGGGGGCGCGCTGGAAAACATCCGAGTCTACAACAATGTGTCGGCGCACAACCGATATGTCGGGCTGGGGATCTCGGATTGCTGCGCCGATCTATCCGCCACCCATCCCATGACGGACATCCTCATCCTCAACAACACCTTTTTCGGCAACGGCCAGCCCGATTGGGGCGGCGGCATCCACATCGTCAACCCCGACCTGACGAACCTGGTGATCCGCAACAACGTCGCCAGCCAAAACCTGACCTTTCAGATCCTGGCCGAAGCCGGCGCGCCGCGCGCGGCCATGCGCATAGATCACAACCTGATTGACGGCTATCGTGGGGAGCCGGGCGAGCTTTACGGGGAAGACTATACTGAGGGCGACCCGCTGTTCGCTGACCCGGCCGCGGTGGACTTCCACCTGCGCCGCGGCTCGCCCGCCATTGATCGCGGCGCGGCGCCGGCCGCGCCCGCCCAGGACCTCGACGGCCGGCCGCGGCCGCTGGATGGCGACGCCGACGGGAACGCCGCTTTCGACATTGGCGCGTATGAGATCGCGCCGCCCGGCGGTCAGACCTATCTGCCCCTGATCCGCCGCTGACGCAATCTACCCATTTGGAACATGGCCGCCTCGGTTTGCGCCGAACGATCAACGTAAGCCGGCCGCCAATCGGGGGAGCGCGGCCAGCGGCAGGACTGTGATTCGCGCGTCGAGTGCGTATTCCTGCTGCCCCGGATAGATCACCCAGAGATGTTCCAACGCGAGATCCTGCAAGGCCGCCTGCATCGAGCGGCTCTTCCCCGGCGCGTCCGCGTACTTGATCTCGAATCCATAGGATTTCCCGTGGATGTGCGCTAACAGGTCAAGCTCCGCGCCGCCGTGGGTTGACCAGAAATAGGCGTCGCGCGTATCCAGCAGGCCGATGATCTGCTCGATGGCGAACCCCTCCCAGGATGCGCCGAGCTTGGGGTGCGACTGCAATTCCGGCAATGCGCCCAATTGCAACAGGCCGTGCAGGATGCCGCTGTCGCGGATATAGATCTTGGGCGATTTGACCTGGCGTTTGCCGAGATTCTCGAACCAGGGCGGCAGGATGCGCACCATGTACGCGCCGGCGAGGATGTCCAGGTAGCGCCGCGCCGTGACCTCGGATACGCCCAGCGAACGGGCGAACTCGGCGGCGTTCCACACCTGCCCGTGATAGTGGGCCACCATCGTCCAGAAGCGCCGCAACGTCTCGGCCGGGATCGTGATGCCCAATTGTGGGATGTCGCGCTCCAAAAAGGTGCGGATGAACCCCTGCCGCCAGGTCATGCTGTCCGCGTCGTCATCCGCCAGGAGCGACCGGGGGAACCCGCCGCGCAGCCAGAGTTGGTCACGCTGCGCTGCGTCTACTTCGGTCAGGTCGAAGCCGGCGAGATCAACGAAGCCGATGCGGCCGGCCAACGATTCGGACACCCCGCGCACGAGCTGGGGCGAGGCTGAGCCGAGCAGCAGGAAGCGGGCGCGATTGTGCGGCCGATCCACCAGCACGCGCAGCAGTTGGAACAGTTCCGGTTGCCGCTGCACTTCATCAATGATGACTAGCCCCGATAGCGTCTCCAATACGGTCAATGGCGCGGAAAGCCGCCGCGCGTCCCCCGGATTCTCCAGATCAAAGTAGGTAGACGGCTGCTGCGCGCCGATCAGCCTTGCCAGCGTGGTTTTGCCGCATTGGCGCGGCCCCAACAACGCCGCGACCGGGTGAACGGCCAAAGCGCGCGCGATTCGAGCGATAGTTGTAGGTCGTGGGATGAGCATAGAGATATTATATCCTTGAAAATCCAAATGTCAACTTTGGATTTTCAAGGATGCTCCCGCAAAGGCGCGTCAATTGCTTCGATACGCGGCCACGCGGTCTTTGCGCCGGGCCAGCTCGCTGGTGTAGCGCCGGCCCAGGGTGTCGGCATGGGCCGCGATCCAATCGGTGAGCTTCGTCGGGCCGGCGGCCGGCGCATCCACGTAGAGCAGGCCGGCCATCAGCCCGGCGATCTCCGCGCGCGTGATCGTCACGTCGCCCATCAGCGCGCCGACGCCGCGGCCCACCCAATAGCCCAGGGCCGGCGGCACGCCGATCACCGGCCGCCGCGCGCCGATCAATCGGCCGATGATTTGGGCCAATTCCCGATAGGTGAAAGTCTCCGGGCCGATGGCGTTGATGATGCCATCTGCCCGGCCTGTGCCCTGCGCCACGGCCAACGCGGCCAGATCATCCACGTAGATCGGTTGCAGCCGGTAGCTGCCGTCCCCAAACACCCCGAAGACTGGGAAGCGGCGCAGCATCCACGCGATGTTGTTGATGAGGATGTCCTCTTTGCCGAAGAGCACCGTGGGCCGCAGGATGGCATACGATAGCCCCGACTCGATCAGCGCCTGCTCCAGCCGCGCCTTGCCGCTAAAGTATTCGAGCGGCGAGTCTGCCGCCGGGTTGGTGATGCTCACGTGGACGATCCGGCGCACGCCTGCGCGTTTGGCCGCGTCGAAGAGCACGAGGGTGTTGCGCACCGCGTCGGCGTGGCGGAAGAGCGGGTGGTTGAAGCGCACCCAATAGGTGTTGTAGAGTACTTCGACGCCATCCAGCGACCGCGCCAGCTCGTTGGGCCGGTCGAAGTTGAAGGGATAGACGGGCAGTTGGCCGCCGAATTCGTTGGCCCGGTCGGTCGAGTTGGTGAGGGTGAGCACCGGCCGGCCCGCGGCCAGCAGGCGGTGCGCGATGTACTTGCCGGAATAGCCGAACGCGCCGGTGACGGCGTGGCTGGATGGGTTAGACATGGGAACCTCCTGCCTGCGGTTGATGAACGTTAAGAATTTATTCCGGTAATGGGCGAGGCGTCTCGCAACTGACGCCCGCACGACCATAAATGGCTCGTGCTACCGAGCAGCGCCCGGTCAACCGGGCTGGACGATGCCGTCGCCA
>Ga0172368_10006985_pt1 | contig 11955 bp, 13 predicted proteins | sample Lak11m_FD_114540 | JGI IMG/M metagenome (GOLD analysis project Ga0172368, IMG submission 114540) | Freshwater microbial communities from Kabuno Bay, South-Kivu, Congo - kab_022012_11m | ecosystem: Environmental > Aquatic > Freshwater > Lake | place: Democratic Republic of the Congo: South-Kivu...
ACACGTTGCGCCCGGCCCATGTAAACTGAGTATCCAATGGTTTCCAAGCCGAAACCGTTCAGCGCGAGACGGGTGGCCGGGCGATTCGCCATCCTCATCGCGATCTACCTTTGCGTGTCGCTTTCGCCTGCTCCTCCAGGCGTCACGGCGGCTGGTTGGAGACTCGCCAGCCTCTTTCTGGCGACCATCGCCGGACTGATTCTCGCGCCGATCCCCGGCGGTGCGCTCGTGTTACTCGCGGTGACGCTTGCGCCCGTGACCGGCGGCCTATCCCTCACGGCCGCCCTTAGCGGCTATGCCGATTCGACGGTCTGGCTCGTGATGGCCGCGTTCTTCATTTCGAGGGCCCTGCTGAACACAGGACTCGCCCGAAGAATCGCCTTGCTGTTTGTGCGGACCTTCGGGAAAAGCCCGGTCGGCGTGTGCTACTCGCTCGGGCTTTCGGACACCCTGCTGGCGATGATCATCCCCTCCAACGCGGCGCGTTCGGGTGGCGTGACGCTTCCGATCACGCGCTCGATCGCGGAATTGTATGGGTCGACTCCGGAGGGTTCGCCTCGCCGTCTCGGGGCGTTTCTCATGGTGGGTGTGTATCAGAGCATCGTCATCGGTTCGGCGATGTTCTTCACCGGCCAGGCCAGCAACCCGCTTGCCGCCCAAATGGCCGGGAGCCTGGGCTACCCGATCACCTGGTCGAGTTGGATTGCGGCTGCCCTTGTCCCTGGCCTGGTCTCACTTGCCGCCGTCCCCTGGATCACCGCCAGGATCTACCCGCCGGAGATCAAATCGACGCCCGAGGCGGCGGAATTCGCCCGGCGGGAACTATCCGGCATGGGCCCCATGAAACGAAATGAGAAGATTCTGCTGGTCATCTTCATTTCCGTCTGCGGCATCTGGGCGACGTCGGCGTTCCATGGGGTGGATATCACCGTGACGGCGCTCTGCGGAAGCATGGCTCTGTTGCTGGCAGGGGTCCTGAACTGGGACGACATCATTAAAGAACGGGCGGCCTGGGACATCTTCATCTGGTACGGCGGGCTCGTGCGTCTCGGCAAGGCATTGAACGTGGCGGGCGTGACGAAGGCGTTCGCTGAATCCGTGGCAGGATGGTTTGCCGGCCTGGACTGGCTTGCGCTGTTGATCGCCGCCCTGCTGGTCTACTACTTTGCTCACTATGCGTTTGCCAGCATCACCGCTCACATCCTGGCGATGTACCCGGCGTTCGTGGCGGTCCTGCTCGCCAAAGGCGCTCCAATTGGCCTTGCCGCGCTCTCGCTTGCATTCATTTCCAGCCTCTCGGCCGGCCTCACCCATTACGGAACCACGCCCGCGCCGATGTTCTTCGGGCAGGGCTACGTCCCCGTAAAAGATTGGTGGCGGGTGGGGCTGACGGCCGGGCTGGCAAATCTCCTGATCTGGGGGACCGTGGGTTTCGCCTACTGGAAACTCATCGGAATCTGGTGAAACTCCGCGCTCTCGTGCAGCCTGAATCAGTGTCGGGCGCCTCGGTAGACTGAGACTATGGCGTTTGTGTTGCACCGGAACGAACAAGGATGCCTGGAATGCGCGATCGAGGGGTCGGTGATCGCTGTGCACGAGCCCCCACTTGCCCTGGAAGCGATGTCGGAGGCTCTGAACCGCGTGGAAAAAGAAGGACTCGGCGAATGCTGTTGGGAGCAGCCGACCGGGATCTACCGCTGGGTTTTCCGGCGCAACGGCGAACGCGCCAATGTCGCCCTGATCTGGTCGGCCGGAGTGGTGACGGGATGGGAGCACGTCTGGTGGGGGGAGGTCGATTGGGCCGAGTTCGCGCGGGAGTCGCGGGCGCAGATTGCGGTCGCCTCGGCCAACCTGTAACGGGATTCTGGATAATCTATACGTGCGGCACTCATGCCGTGCGTCATTCTATTTCGGGACGTCCGGAGACGCTCAGCTTTTCGAAGTCATGCCGGTGTGCTTCGCTGCTTCGATGCGCGCCTTGGCCCGGTTCATGGCGTTGATTGCGCGTGCAACGTCGGTGTCAGGAACCGGGTGAGCGAGGCGGTCCATCGCGCGATCCAGCGCCTTTTCTGCGCGGGCGAGATCGATTTCGCCGCCAAACTCTGCGCGTTCCGCGAGCACTCGCACCCGGTCCGGCAGCACCTCGACCCAACCGCCATTGACGGCGATGAACTTCCTGGTCGCGCCCACCGGTGTGTAAGCCAGTTCTCCCGAACCGAGTTCCGACAGCAATGGTGCGTGTTCGGGCAGAATCCCAAGCGCGCCGTTGCTGCCTGGAATCTCCACCTCGCTGACTATCTCTTTGAGCAGCATCCGTTCGGGCGTGGAAACCTCGAGGCTGAGCGATCCGGCCATGATCAGCCTGCCTTCTTCATCTGCTCGGCGCGCTCGAGAACGTCTTCAATTGCGCCCTGCATGTAGAACGCCTGTTCCGGCACGTCGTCGTGCTTGCCGTCGCAGATCTCCTTGAAGCTTCGGACCGTGTCGGCGAGTTTCACGTACTTGCCCTTGAAGCCTGTGAATTGCTCGGCGACGTGGAACGGCTGCGAGAGGAAACGCTGGATCTTTCTTGCCCGCGATACCGAGAGTTTGTCGTCTTCGGAGAGTTCGTCGATGCCCAGGATGGCGATGATATCCTGCAGGTCCTTGTAGCGCTGGAGGACGCCCTTGACTCGCTGTGCCGTGTTGTAGTGCTCCTCGCCGACCACCAGCGGATCGAGAATGCGGGAGGTGGACGCCAGCGGATCCACCGCCGGATAGATGCCGATGGAAGCGATTTCGCGGGAGAGGTTCGTAGTGGCGTCCAGGTGGGCGAACGTCGTGGCAGGGGCGGGATCGGTGTAGTCGTCGGCCGGAACGTAGATCGCCTGCACCGAGGTGATCGACCCCTTCTTGGTCGACGTGATGCGCTCCTGCAACTCGCCCATTTCGGTGGCGAGGTTCGGTTGGTAACCGACGGCCGAGGGCATGCGGCCGAGCAGCGCCGAAACCTCGGAACCGGCCTGGGTGAAGCGGAAAATGTTGTCGATGAAGAGCAGCACGTCCTGACCCTCTTCGTCGCGGAAATACTCAGCGACGGTCAGGCCGGTCAATCCCACGCGAAGGCGCGCGCCAGGGGGCTCCGTCATCTGGCCGTAAATGAGGGCGACCTTGGACTTGGTCCAGTCGGTGGGATCCAGAACGCCCGACTCCTGCATCTCGAGCCAGAGGTCATTGCCCTCGCGCGTACGTTCGCCCACGCCGGCAAATACCGAAACGCCGCCGTGGTTCATGGCGATGTTGTTGATCAACTCCATGATGACCACGGTCTTGCCGACGCCCGCGCCGCCGAACAGGCCGATCTTGCCGCCGAGCAGATAGGGCTCAAGCAGGTCGATGACTTTGATCCCCGTCTCAAACATTTGGAGCGACGTGGATTGTTCCTCGAACGAAGGAGCAGGCCGGTGGATCGGAAAGCTCTTCTCTGTCGAGACGGGCCCTTGCTGGTCGACTGGATGGCCGAGTACGTTGAGCACCCGCCCCAGGGTCTGCTTGCCGACAGGCACAGTGATGGGTGCGCCCGTCGAGATCGCCTTCATCCCGCGAATCAACCCGTCGGTGGGCTGCAGGGCGATGCAACGAACCCGGCCCTCGCCGGTGTGTTGCGCCACCTCGACGACAATGTCGATCGGCGCTGGCACTTCGAAGCCCTCGCTCGTGATGCGTACCGCCGTGTAGATCAGCGGAATCTGCTCGGTGGAGAACTGAACGTCGACGGCCGGTCCGGCCACCTGAATTACTCTTCCGACAACTTCGGTCGCGGTTTGGGACATGGTAGGTCTCTTCTTTTCCTAGTCCAGGGCCGAGGCCCCGCTGACAACTTCGATAATCTCCCTGGTGATTGTGGCCTGCCGGACCCGGTTCATGTACAGGGTCAGCTTGGCGATCACTTCGGTTGCGTTCGTGCTGGCCGAGTCCATGGCCGTCATGCGCGCGGCATGTTCCGCCGCGGCTGACTCCAGGAACGCCTCGAACACCTGAGCCTTGACGTAGCCAGGCAGCAGATGGCTCAGAAACTCCGCCGGCGGCTGCTCAAGCAAATACTCGCGGCCCGGCGCGCCCGCATCGGCCAGCGTGAGCGGCAGGATCCGCTTGACCACCACTTGCTGCGAGAGTACGCTCTTGAACTCGTTGTAAATCAGGTACGCCGAATCGATCTCGCCGCCGGTAAAACGCCCGATCAGCTTCTCGGACAGCGCCTCGGCATCGTCGTAACTCGCCGCTTGGCTGATGCCCGTGACCTCGCCTGAGATCGGGGCTTCACGGCGGCGGAAGAAGTCGCGTCCTTTGCGCCCGTACAATTCCAGTACGACCTCTCGTGACGCGTTCTCCTCCATCAACTTTTGGGTTTCTTTGATCAGATTGGTGTTGAACGCCCCGGCGAGGCCGCGGTCTGCCGTGATCAGGACCAATTGAACCCGCTTCTCCTCACGCGCCGCCAGCAACGGGTGCAGCGAGGCTGCCTCGGGCCCGGCCGCCGCCGCGACGTTGGTGACCATCTCCTTCAACATGCGCGCGTATGGGCGTGCGTTGACCACGCGTTCCTGGCTCTTGCGCAACCGCGCCGTGGCGACCATCTTCATCGCCTTGGTGATCTGCTGTGTGTTTTTGACCGACCGGATGCGCCGTCGTATGTCAATCAGGCTCGGCATCGTGTGTCCTTCAAACCCCGGCTACTTTTTCTCCGATGCCAGTTCGGCCACGAGCCGCTGCTTGAACTCCTTCAGCATGGCGTCCATCTCCGCCTTCAGCTCGTCGCTGAGGGCCTGTTTTTCGCGGATTTGCTGCAGGATCTGCGGATAGCCATTTTCCACTGTACGGTAGAGTTCTTCCTCAAACCGTTGAATGGACTCAACCGGAAGGTCGTCCACCCAGCCGTTGGTGCCGGCGTAAAGGATGAGCACTTGCTTCTCGACGGGCAAGGGCTTGTACTGGCCCTGTTTCAGCAGTTCGGTCAGGCGGCGTCCGCGGTTCAATTGCGCCTGGCTGGCCTTGTCCAGGTCCGACCCGAACTGTGCAAAAGCGGCCAATGCGCGGTACTGCGCCAGATCCAAACGGAGCGAACCGGCCACCTGTTTCATGGCCTTGATCTGCGCATTACCGCCGACGCGGCTCACCGACAGGCCGACGTCGACGGCCGGCCGGAAGTTCGAGTTGAACATGTCGCTCTGCAGATAAATCTGGCCGTCGGTAATCGAAATCACGTTGGTCGGGATGTAGGCTGAAACGTCGCCGGCCTGGGTCTCGATGAACGGCAGCGCCGTCAGCGACCCGCCGCCCAGCGCGTCGCTCATCTTCGCAGCCCGTTCCAGCAACCGCGAGTGCAAGTAGAAAACGTCGCCGGGGAAAGCTTCACGCCCTGGCGGACGGCGGAGAAGCAGAGAGATTTCGCGATAGGCCGCGGCGTGTTTGGAAAGGTCGTCATACACGCACAAGGCATGCTGGCCGCGGTCACGGAAGAACTCGCCCATCGAACAGCCCGAATACGGCGCAATGTACTGCATCGGCGCAGGGTCGGACGCCGTGGCGGCGACCACGATGGTGTATTCCATGGCGCCGTAATCTTCCAGTGTCTTGACCACCTGCGCCACCGTCGAGCGCTTCTGCCCGATGGCGACATAGATACAAATGACGCCCTTGCCCTTCTGGTTGATGATCGTGTCGAGCGCGATGGCGGTTTTGCCGGTTTGGCGGTCGCCGATGATCAACTCGCGCTGGCCACGGCCAATCGGAATCATCGCGTCAATCGCCTTGATGCCCGTCTGCAAGGGCTCGCGGACCGGTTTGCGGTCGATGACGCCAGGCGCGATGCGCTCGATCGGGTTGAACTCGGTCGTGTCGATCGGGCCTTTGCCGTCGATCACCTGGCCCAGGGCATTCACCACGCGGCCGATCAGGGCCTCGCCCACCGGCACCGACATGATGCGGCCCGTTCGGCGAACTTCGTCGCCTTCCTTGATCTCGGCATACTCGCCGAGCAGCACGGCGCCGACCTCGTCCTCGTCCAGGTTCTGGGCGATGCCCGAAACGCCATGGGGGAACTCGATCAGTTCGCCGGCCATCACCTTGGCCAGTCCATGAACACGGGCAATGCCATCGCCGACGCTGACGACGTAGCCGGTTTCGGCCACGCGCATCGCCTGGTCGTAGTTTTCAATCTCCTCGCGAAGTACCCGCGCGATTTCATCCGCTCGAATCTGGGCCATAGCCTAAACTCTCTCGTCCTTCCGCTTTCGTTCTGGGCCCGGCAGGCGCGCCTGGTCAGCCCTCGCTCGTCATCCGGCGGCGCAGGCCTTCAAGTTGGCCGCGCACCGAACCGTCATAGACCGTCGAACCGATGGCAACAGTGGCGCCGCCGACCAACGCAGGGTCAACGCTGCAGTCCACGTCCACTGTCTTGCCGGTTGCCCGCTGCAACCTCTCAATGAGATCCTTCTGCTGTGCGCCGCTCAGGGGGCGGGCCGACGCGACCCTGGCGCGGACAATGCCCAGCCGCGCATCCATCTGATCCCGGAATGCAAGACAAATGTCCGGGAGCAGCGCCACCCGCCGGCGATCCTTCACCAGGCTTAGGAAATTCACAACGACGGGACTCAGTCCCATCAATGCCGCCACTCGACCCAGTGCCCGGCGCTTGGCCTGTGCCCCCACCGCCGGAGTCATCAGAACCTCCTTTAACTCGGCCGAAACGTCGAGCGTCTCGCAAAAGGTCTGCAGTTGGACCAGCGTATCGGCCGGCGAGATTCCGGATCCTTCCTTGCTGACGACATCGAGCAAGGCCCTGGCATACTGGTTGGCGACAGTGATGGACATGTTCTTCCCCAGATGCCCCCTTCTAATTCCTCTCAACCATGTCGGTTTTGAGTGCGGCGGCAAAGCGCGCTATCAACGCATCCTGCGCGGGGCCATCAATCCTGGCTTCGAGCCTCTGTCTGGCTAGGTCCAGCGCAAGTCCGGCTGAATAAACCTTGAGATCCTGTCGCGCGGCTTTGGCGATCGACGCGATCTCCAGTTCGGCTGACCGTTGCAGTTTCACAATGGCCGCCTCGGTCTCCCGGGCGAGCCGCTCCGCTTCGGTCCCCATTTCTTCATAGGCCTTGGCGCGGAGAGCGGCGATATCGTCTCCGATTCCAGCGACGCGGCGGTCGATCGCCGCCGCTTCTTCTGCCACTTCCGCAGCCCTGCGCTCAGCCGACGCCATCGTTTCCAGAATCTGCCCCTGCTGCTTGCGGAACGCGGGGAACAGAACCTTGACTGCCACATAGCCGATGCCGGCCGCAAGAATCGCAAAATTGATGAGCTTGCAGGTTAGGTTGGGGTCGCCGTCGACGTGGCCGGCGGCGCCGGCGGCTTGACCTGCCAGCGCGAACGTCATTGCCGCGGCGAAGGCCCGTACAGGTTGAACAGGCATCCCGGCTTAGTTCCTTCCCGCCAGGACTGCTCTGGCGATCGACTCTGCCAACCGCTCCGCCTCGCCGGCCAGCGCAATGCGGGCCTGCCCGGCTTCCGCCTCGATCGACGCACGGGCGCTGGCAACCTTCTCGCTGAACTCCCCGCGAGCCCGGTTCAGCGATTCCGCTTCTCTCGCGGCGAGATTGCGGCGCGCCGACTCCTGCTCTTTGTAGATCTCCGCCCGTGCCTCGCCCATCGCCTTTTCATACCCGGCCAGTTTTTCGGCAGCCGCCCGCACAAGCGCTTCGGATGCGGCGAACGAACCCTCGGTCTTGCGGCGCCGCTCGTCGAGTACGCGCTCGAGCGGCTGGAAAAGAACCTTCTTCAAATAAATGTAGAGAAGAAGGAAAACGACAAATGCCGGGATGGCACGAACGATGATGTCGCCGAGCTGTTGGAAAAGATGGCCAAGTTGTTCCATGGATGTAGCACGTGCCTGAAGCAGCGTTCGGGCGATCTGGATGGGCTGGCGGCGACGCGCAAACCCACCAACAACGTATCACACTCGCTGAAACCGGCGCAAACGAACTCCCGGCCTTCTTACCCGAAATAGTAAATGATTGAAAAGTAATGTTTTATTCGGTGGACCGGCAACACGATGTGATGTCCTTGGCCCCACCTCTGCGTGGTTGCCGCTCCGGCCCGCCGGCGTGTTCCAGCCGGCCCAATGGACCTGCCAAACCAACGGCTGACGGAACCACTGAACCTCTCGCGGCTCGAATCCGCGTTTCCCGGCCGGCGTGGGCGTTCGTCCCAGTCGAGCTGCTTCCGGGCCTGGAAGACGGACTGAAATCAAATCCGAAGCACCCGATGCGGTTCCCACTGGGGCCTGCGCCGCATGGACGCCCTGGGCAAACATTATTTTTTGTCCATCTTCTTGGCCGCGTGCCGCCTTGCAGGGTGGTGAGATTGACACGCCGAGATGGCCTTGTGTATGCTGAAAAGGTTTGTGGAGTGAGTTCTTCCGCTCCTGGCTACCCTTTCTGCAGTGATTTATGCAGGAAGCCGTCCGGGAGCCCGCCCCGAGGCCCCGGTGGACACAAGCGCCACTGGCAGGGCATGGGCGAGTCCGAAGCGACCCTCTAGATTTGGCGCCGGCGAAGGAAAACCTGAGCCGGGGTCACACAGAAGCGTGATCCACCCTAGTTTTGAGTTTATTTGATCTGAAGTAACGCATCATTGCTGGTTGCGTGCGAAGGTGCGTGGCCAGGTGCGGCAGACAACGGCGCATTGAGATTGAGAAAAAGACTGCAAACCAGAGGTTAGTGCGTGCCTACGTTCAATCAGCTCGTTCGCAAGGGGCGGAAACCGACGGTCTACAAGACCGCTAGCCCCGCTCTGCAGAAATGTCCCCAACGGCGCGGAGTCTGCACCCGCGTCTACACGACGACGCCCAAGAAGCCGAACTCGGCGCTGCGCAAGGTTGCCCGCGTGCGCCTAACCAACGGTATTGAAGTGACCACCTATATTCCTGGCGTTGGGCACAACCTCCAGGAGCACTCGATCGTGCTCATCCGGGGTGGCCGTGTGAAAGACCTGCCGGGCGTTCGCTACCACATCGTGCGCGGCACTTTGGATGCTGCCGGTGTTTCGGGCCGTATGCAGGGCCGTTCGAAGTACGGCGCCAAGCGGCCGAAGGCCGGCGCCCAAGTGAAGAAGAAATAAGGGAAAGGGGACAGGCATATGTCACGACGCCGTGGGGCAGATTCCCGTGAGATCCAGGCCGATCCGGTCTACAGTTCGACATTGGCCGCTAAGTTCATCAACTCGATGATGTGGGACGGCAAGAAAACCATTGCGCAAGGGATCTTCTATGATGCGCTGGAAACCATTCAGGAGAAGGCGCAGGACGATCCGCTGAAGCTGTTCAAGAAGGCCGTGGAAAACTGCAAGCCGATGCTGGAAGTGAAAACCCGCCGGGTGGGCGGCGCCAACTACCAGGTCCCGATCGAAGTTCCCCAAAACCGCCGGACGTCGTTGGCGATCCGCTGGATCCTGAACGGAGCCCGAGCGCGGGCCGAACGCGGTATGGCCGAGAAGTTGGCTGGCGAACTCCTGGATGCCGCCAACATGCGCGGCGCCGCGATCAAGAAAAAGGATGATGTCCACCGTATGGCCGAGGCGAACAAGGCCTTTGCCCACTTCCGCTGGTAGTTCGTTTGGTCAGACGTAAGTAATTGATTTTAAATAACAGGAGTGATTCAACGCCGTCGCGCTTGAGATAGTTTATGCCCCGCACCATCGCACTCGAGAAGATGAGAAATATCGGCATCATGGCTCACATCGATGCCGGTAAGACCACCACAACCGAGCGCATCCTGTACTACACCGGTCGGAATTACAAGATCGGCGAGGTCCACGAGGGGACCGCGACAATGGATTACATGGTGCAGGAGCAGGAGCGTGGCATCACCATCACCTCGGCGGCGACGACTTGCTCCTGGCGCGATTGCCAGATCAACATCATCGACACCCCGGGCCACGTCGATTTCACGGCCGAGGTCGAGCGGTCGCTGAGGGTTCTTGACGGTGCTGTGGCGGTATTTGATGCCGTGGCAGGGGTTCAGCCGCAGTCGGAGACCGTTTGGCGGCAAGCCGACAAGTATTCGGTTCCCAGGGTTTGTTTTATCAATAAGATGGACCGGATGGGCGCGGATTTCTATCACGCCCTGGACACCATCGTTGAAAAGCTTCAGGCGCGTCCCATCGCCATCCAGATCCCGGTTGGCGCCGAGGATCAGTTCAAGGGCGTCGTCGATTTGGTGGCGATGAAGGCGCGGATCTGGAAAGAAGAGACGCTCGGGGCGGCCTACGACGACGTCGAGATCCCGGCGGATCTTGTCGAGAAAGCGCATGAATATCGGGAAAAGATGATCGAGGCGGCGGCCGAGTGCGATGACCACCTGATGGAAAAGTACCTCGGCGGGGACGAACTGACCGAGGCCGAGATCATTGCCGGGCTTCGCAAAGGAACGATCGCGCAGACGATCTTCCCCGTCTTCTGCGGTTCAGCGTTTAAGAACAAGGGTGTCCAGAATATGCTGGATGCGGTTGTCGACCTTTTGCCCAGCCCGCTGGAAGTCCCGCCGGTGGAAGGGCGTTCCATTGACAACCCGGAAGAGGCGGTCGTCCGCCATTCCGACGACAAAGAGCCGTTCTCGGCGCTGGTCTTCAAGATCATTACCGATCCGTTCGTGGGCCAGTTGGTCTTCATCCGCGTTTATTCGGGCAAGCTCAACGCCGGCGACACGATCCTGAACGTCGCCAAGTCTCGCGAGGAACGCGTGGGACGTCTGGTCAAGATGCACGCCGACAAGCGTGAGGAGATCACCGAGATTTATGCCGGCGACATCGCCGCGGTGGTGGGCCTCAAGACGGTGGGCACGGGCGACACGATTTGCGACCGCAATAAGCCGGTCTTGCTCGAATCGATCGAATTTCCCGAGCCGGTCATTCAGTTGGCGATTGAGCCGAAGACGAAGTCGGATCAGGAAAAGCTGGGCATGGCGATCGCCAAGCTGGTGAACGAGGATCCGACGCTACGGATTTCGACCGACCAGGAAACGGGCCAGACAATTCTCGCCGGCATGGGCGAACTGCACCTCGAGATCATCGTCGACCGGCTGCAGCGCGAGTTTAACGTCGGCTCCAATGTCGGCAAGCCGCAGGTGGCCTACCGCGAGACGATCCGGAACGCGTCTCAGGGCGAAGGCAGGTTTGTGCGACAGACCGGCGGCCGGGGCCAATACGGACACGTCAAGATTCGCGTTACGCCGAATCCGGGTGAGGGTTACGCGTTCAAGAACGCCATTGTCGGCGGCGCTGTCCCTAAGGAATACATCGGGCCTGCCGAGAAGGGGATCATCGAGGCGCTCGAAGGCGGCATTTTGGCGGGTTTTCCGATGGTGGACGTGAAGGTGGAGCTGTATGACGGCAGCTACCACGACGTTGACTCGTCGGAGATGGCCTTCAAGATTGCTGGATCGATGGCGATTAAGGATGCCGCGGGCCGGGCCAAGCCGGTTTTGCTCGAACCGGTGATGAGCGTCGAAGTGGTCGTGCCCGACGAGTACATGGGTTCGGTGAACGGAGATCTGATCAGCCGGCGGGGCCGGCTGGAAGGTGTGGAAATGAAGGGCGGCACGCAGATCATCAAGGCGATGGTGCCGCTATCCGAGATGTTTGGCTATGCCACGGAGCTGCGCTCCCGGACACAGGGACGAGGCAGCTTCACGATGCACTTTGCGCGGTACGAGGAAGCTCCGGTTTCGATTTCGGAAGAAGTCGTGAGCCGCATGAAGGGGCAGTAGGATTCGAGTTCGCTAGAGGAGACAGCAAGGTATGGCGAAAGAGAAATTTGATCGCAGCAAGCCGCACGTCAACATAGGGACGATCGGGCACATTGATCACGGCAAGACGACGCTGACGGCGGCCATCACGAAGGTGCTGGCGAAGAACAATCCG
>Ga0172368_10006986_pt1 | contig 11955 bp, 8 predicted proteins | sample Lak11m_FD_114540 | JGI IMG/M metagenome (GOLD analysis project Ga0172368, IMG submission 114540) | Freshwater microbial communities from Kabuno Bay, South-Kivu, Congo - kab_022012_11m | ecosystem: Environmental > Aquatic > Freshwater > Lake | place: Democratic Republic of the Congo: South-Kivu...
ACAGAGGTCGCAGAGAAAAAAGAGTTTAAGAGGTTTTCCTCGAAAGACTCTGTGTGCTCTGTGGCTGCTTATGCAGGAATTCAAATGGCCGTTTGGTAGCCCCTGCGATTCTTGTACAAGAACCATTTTCGCATAGCTGGCACGGAACAGATTTTTTTCGTAACCTCTGCACAACAAATGCAGAGTAAAGCATATAGGAAGAAATGACCAATAATCATCCGCTCATCCTGCTTGTAGATGATGACGCAAACCAACTCTCGGCATTAGCGGCAATTCTCGATGCCAAAGGATTGGAATCTGTCCCCGCACAAACAGGACGCGCCGCGCTGGATTGTGTCGGGCAGTACACGATCAGTGTTGCACTGATCGACCTGAGATTGGGGGATATCTCCGGACTGGATGTTTTGCGCGGACTTAAAGAGCGCGCTCCCGATTGCGAGTGCATCCTGTTGACCGGACACGCTTCACAAAATTCGGCCATTGAGGCCATTCAACTGGGTGTGTTTGGTTATTTTCAGAAACCGTTTGAAGTGGAGCAGGTGGTCTTGTCTGTTCAGCGTGCAATGGATAAATACCGATCCACGCTGGCTTTGCGTGAAAGCGAAGAGAAATACCGCACGGTGGCAGACTTCACCTATGACTGGGAGGCATGGCGCGCGCCGGATGGTTCGTACTTATATGTGTCTCCTTCTTGTGAACGCATTACCGGATATGGTGCGGCTGAGTTTCTAGCCGACCCGAACCTATTCTTGCAGATCGTTCATCCTGATGACCGCCGGGAAGTTTTAGATCACCATGAAGCTGTAAAACATTCCTCACAAGAGCAAGACCTTCAAATCGCTTTCAGAATTATTACTTTACAAGGCAAGGTGTGTTGGGTGGAACATTCCTGCGTTGCCGTGCATGGGTTGGGCGGACAGTGGCTGGGGCGGCGTGAAAGCAACCGGGATATTACCATTCGCAAACTGGCACAAGATACGCTCAAAGAGAGTGAGGAACTTTTCCGGCTGGCCTTTGAGCACGCTCATGTTGGCATGACCCTGGTGGATTTCAATGGCCGCTTCCTGAAAATCAACCCGCAGATGTGTCAGATGCTTGGCTATAGTCATGAAGAGCTTGAAGGGAAATCCGTTATAGAAATTACACACCCCGATTATTGGGATGTGACTTCCTCGTTCATCCAGCAGGCGGTCTCCGGCAAGGGGGACCATTCTGAATTCGAGAAATTATATATCCATAAGAATGGAAGCCTCGTTTGGGGGTTGGTGTCCAGCTCGCTGGTCAGGAATACCGACGGCGTGCCGCTCTATTTTATTTCCCATGTTCAGGATATCACCGCCAGAAAACGAACGGAAAACGAATTGCTCGAAATGAAGGCATCGCTCGAAGCTGCCAACCGTGAATTACAGACGGCCCTGGTCCGCGAGCAAACCTTATCCCATACGGATGTCTTGACCGGGATTAATAACCGCCGCTACCTGATTGAACTCGCCGAACAAAGTATTGCGGTTGCGTCGCGCTATCAACAGCCGCTGTCTGTGATGATGTTTGATATTGACCATTTCAAACAGGTCAACGATACCTTCGGGCATGATGTGGGCGATGAAATGTTGAAACGTGCTGCACAAATCGCCTCTGACGAATTACGGAACACAGATGTGTTTGGCCGCTATGGCGGCGAGGAATTTATTGTTCTATTGCCGATGACCGGCGCCGGGCAGGCCGCATTGTTGGCGGAGCGCATCCGTGCGGGCGTGGAAGCCTTGCGCGTGCCTACCGAAAAAGGCGCTGCCAGCATCACGATCAGCATCGGCATCGTTGAAATGGACCACCGCCTGCCGAATGAATCGTTGGAGGATATTTTTCGCCGCGCCGACCAGGCGATGTATGCCTCCAAACAGGAAGGCCGCAACCGGGTTGTGGTGGTTGCTTCTCATTAATTTACAGAGTCCAAAATCTCCAGGCTTTGGACTCCAATGCATGATCTCGAAGGAGTCTTCCAATGAGTCATTACGCCCCCCATGAAAAGCGGACCCTGTTCATTTACCTCTTTATTTTCTTATTGATGGCCGCGGGGCTTTCTGTGGGTGGGTTTCAATCGTATCGAAATTTTGAAAGGCAATTTCTTATTCAGGAACAGAATCAACTTTTGGCCGTTACAGAACTCAAGGAAAAAGGGCTGGTTAATTGGCGGATCGAAAGGCTGGCGGATGCTGAGGCGCTTCATCAGAACCCATCCTTTGCAACTCATATCAAGGATTACTTTGAGGACCCCAATAACACTTTGGCTCGAGTACATATCGAGGACTGGCTGAAGAGTTTTAAGATATATAACGAATATGAAGATGTGCGCTTGCTGGACGCGGAAGGTCAAACGCGTGTCTCTGAACCGGTTGGGCTTCCGCCGATTTCATCCGTTCCCGCAAAGCGTATCCCCGATGTTCTGCAATCCAAACAGGTGACGCTGGTGGATTTCTATCAAAGGGAGGGTGATGGGCTGATTCGCCTCTGTCTCCTTATTCCCATTTTGGATACTGAGGCGGATAACCGTGTCATTGGGTTGGTGGCGATCAGCATAAACCCGGAAATTTATCTGTATCCCTATATTAGTGCATGGCCTTCAGACAGTGCAACCGCCGAGACCCTGATCGTCTGCCGGGATGGCATGGATGCCCTCTTCCTGAATGAACTCCGCTTCCAAACTGATACAGCTCTCCACCTCCGCATTTCACTGGAGCAGACCGAAATATTGGCAGTGAAAGCTATTCTAGGCCAGACCGGCGTCTTGGAAGGCGTGGATTATCGTGGCGAAGCAGTTATCGGCGCGTTGAGAGCGATTCCTGATTCGCCCTGGTTTCTCATAGCTCGCATGGATATTGCCGAAGTCTACGCGCCGTTGAGGGCAAGGTCATGGCAGACTTTGTTTGTCGTTGGCATGGCTATTTTCGTGGCAGGCGCCGGGCTGACCACAGTCTGGAGGCAGCAGCGGATTCAATTCTATCGGGCGCAGGCTGAATCGGCGAACGCGATCCGCGAAAGCGAAAGACAGCTTAGAGAATCACAGGCAGTTGCCGGGCTTGGCACCTATGTGCTTGATTTTTCCCACGGCATGTGGACAAGCTCCGCTGTGCTCGATTCGATATTTGGGATTGATGAAAAATTCGAGCGCACCATTGAGGGTTGGACAGCGCTGATCCATCCTTCTGATCGCCAGCACATGGCCGACTATTTTGCGAATGAAGTCATAGTCAGGCATGTGCGTTTCGACAGGGAGTACCGCATTGTTAGAAACAACGATCAAGCCGAACGCTGGGTGCATGGACTGGGCGAACTGAACTTTGACTCTCAAGGACAGCTTGCATTCATGCTTGGGACCATTCAGGATATTACCGAACGCAAGCAGACAGAGGAAGCGCTGCTGACAAGTGAAGCCAGGTATCGTTACACATTGGATGACATGCTCGAAGGGTGTCAGATCATTGGGTCCGATTGGCGGTATCTCTACCTCAACGATGTTGCCGATAAGCACAATCGCAGACCCAAGGAGGAACTGCTGGGTAAAGTATATATGGAGATGTGGCCGGGGATCGAATCCACGGAAGTTTTTGCTGTCATCCGTCGGTGTATGGAAGATCGTGTGCCTCAATCCATGGAAAATGAATTCACCTTTCCTGAAGGCGGCAAGGGTTGGTTTGAATTAAGGATTTATCCTGTACCGGAGGGTTCCGTGATCCTTTCCATAGACATCACCGAACGCAAGCAGTCTGAGCAAATGATCGAAGCCCGCCTGCGCCTGATCGAATTTTCAAATAAGCATTCACTGGATGAACTGCTCACAAAAACATTGGATGAAGTTTGCGTTATGCTGGATAGCCCAATAGGTTTTTACCACTTTGTAGAACCAGACCAGAAAACACTTTCCCTGCAAGCCTGGTCCACCCGCACCATGCAGGAGTATTGCAAGGTGGAAGGCAAGGGCACACATTACCCCGTGGAGCAGGCTGGAGTCTGGGCAGATAGTCTGCGGCAAAGAAGGCCGATCATGCATAACGATTATGCCTCGCTCCCTGCTTCATATAAAAAGGGACTGCCTCAGGGACATGCCGTACTCACCCGGGAATTGGTGGTTCCCATCATGCGCGAAGACTGGGTCGTTGCCATCCTTGGCGTGGGAAACAAGGCGCATGAGTACAACGAAAAAGATGTGGATGTCGCGGCTTATTTTGCAGATGTAGCCTGGGAGATCGTAGAACGCAAACGCGCTGAAAAACAACTGGCCGAGTACACTGAAAAACTTGAAGAGATGGTGGATGAACGCACGCGTGAATTGCGCGATACGCAGGAAAAACTTGTGCGCCAGGAAAGGCTGGCTCTATTGGGGCAGGTGGCCGGCAGTATGGGGCACGAATTACGCAACCCGCTCGGCGTCATCTCCAACGCTCTTTACTATTTGAAGTTGTTACAACCCAATGCGGATGACAAAGTGAAGGAATATCTCGATATGATCGAAAAAGAAGCGCGGACTTCCGATAAGATCATTACCGACCTGCTCGACTTTACCCGCATCAAAGCCACCGACCGTAAACCTGTTTCTGTTTCCGAATTAATCCATCAAACGATGAATCGATTCCCCGCGCCCCCGTCAGTGGATGTGACCCTCAACATCCCCACTGACCTGCCGTCTCTTTTTGTAGATGTGCAGCAGCTCAGTCAGGTTCTTGGCAATCTTACAGTGAATGCCTGTCAGTCCATGCCCAATGGCGGCAAGTTGGTGATCCGTGCGGAACTGTCAAATGTCAACGATCAACCATCCATTTCCATTGCGGTTGAGGATTAAGGCGTGGGCATCCCGCCCGAGGACATGAAGAAACTTTTCGAACCGCTTTTTTCCACCAAGACCAAAGGTGTTGGGCTGGGGTTGGCCGTCAGCAGGAAACTGATCGAGGCCAACGACGGCTACATTGAGGTCAGCAGTGAAGCGGGTGTGGGCAGTACATTCACTGTCATTATTCCGCTGAAAGGGTAGGTAAACTTATGGTCCTTTTAGACATCCGCACCGTTTTATTTAGTTACATCCTCACCAATGCCATCTGCGTATTTGTGATGTCTTCGCTGTGGAGGCAAAACCGTAGACGCTCGCCGGAACTGTCTTTCTGGCTGGCAGATTTCATCATGCAATTCGTGGGCATACTATTGCTGGCTCTGCGCGGCATCCTTCCAGACTTTTTGACTCTGATATTCCCGAACATCCTGATCGTCGGCGGGACTCTGTTACTGCTGATCGGACTGGAACGTTACACGCGCCGGGAAAGTCCGCAATGGTTCAACTATCTCTACATGGCGGCCTTTGTTCTTATCCAACTTTATTACATTTACATTCAGCCCAGCCTGGCGGCGCGCACCGTCAACAGTTCGTTTGGATTATTTGTCTTTTGTGCACAGTGCGCCTGGCTATTAATAGGGCGGGTGGACCGCGCCATGCGGCGGGATACGTATAAAACGGGCATTGTATTTATCTCCTTTAGTCTTATCAGTTTGATCCGCATTTTTGTGGACCTAACCTTCCCGCCAGTCAACGACATTTTTAAGGTTGGATTGTATGACACCCTGCTGGTCCTGTTTTTACAGATTTCCTATATCGGTCTTACCTTTTCGCTCTTCCTTTTGGTCAACCGCCGGCTGCTTTCCACATTGGAAAACGATATCGTTGAAAGAAAACAAACGGAGGAATTGCTTCGGATTAGTGAAGACAAATTCTCCAAGGCTTTTCAAACCTCGCCCTATGTCATCATTATTTCGCGCGCCTCAGACAGCAAGATCATTGAGGTCAACGATGCTTTTACTACGATAACGGGTGTATCTCGTGAGGAAGCCTTGGCGAATAGTTCGCTTGGGCTGAACTTCTGGGTTGACCCGCAGGAGCGCGAGGAGGCGGTGCATAGTTTGCTGGCTGGCAATCAGGTGACAGCCCGGGAATTTCTGTTCCGAAGAAAGAATGGTGAAATTTTTACGGGATCTTTATCGTCCCAGGTTCTTATGCTGGGTCAGGAAACCTGTCTTTTGACCAGCCTCGAAGACATTACCGAACGGAAACAGATGGAAACGGAGTTGCGCGCAAGCCGGGAACGCTTCCAATCCCTGTTCGAGAATGCACCCGTTGCGATGTGGGACGAAGATTTCTCCCTTGTCAAAACCCATTTTGATCAGTTGCGCCAAAAAGGCGTCACAAATTTCAGGGCGTATTGGAAGGAACATCCGCAGGATATCCAGGCGCTGGCGGGATTGATCCAGGTCGTTGATGTCAACCAGGCCAACGCAAAATTGCTTGGCGAGGAAAGCAAGGAACAGGTTAGAAAACATGTGCCTGAGTATTTCACTGCTGAATCTTTTGGCGCTTTCGAAAATGAGATGGTTGCCCTCGCCGAAGGGCAAACGAAATTCCATTGCGAAATTCCCGTCAAAAACCGGAACGGAAAATCGGTTATTTTTGACCTGACCCTGAACGTCCAGCCGGGCAGTGAAGAAAGCCTGAAGCATGTGCTCGTATCTTTTGTAGACATCACCGAACGTAAAATTGCAGAAGAAGTTTTGCGGGAGAGTGAACAGGAATACCGCCGATTGATAGATATCCTGCCAAGCGGGGTGGTGGTTCACAGTAACGGGAATATCCTGTTGGTTAACAACGCCAGCTTGAAATACTTCGGAGCGGAAGACCCTGCTCAATTGATTGGAAGCCCTTTAATGGAGCGGGTCCATCCTGAATATCGCGGTGTTGTGCAAGGGCGTATAAAACAGGCGAACCAACAGGAAGGCGAAGCGCCGCTGATCGAAGAAAAACTTCTTCGTCTGGACGGCTCTGCATTTGATGCTGAGGTGTCGGCCATGTCCATTACATATGCGGGCAAACCATCCATGCTGGCCTTGTTCAACGATGTCACCCAGCGTAAACAGGCGGAGGAAGCGCTGCGGCTCCGCGAATCTTACCTGACTGCGATTCTGGAGAATCAGCCAGGGCTGGTCTGGCTCAAGGATGCAGACGGACGTTTCATGACCGTGAACCAGTCATTTGCAGATGCCTGCGGAAAAGCATCACCGGTGGAATTAACTGGCAAGACAGACTTTGAGATCTGGCCCAAAGAACTTGCAGAAAAATATAGAGTCGATGATGCAAGAGTGATGGAAAACAGAATACCTGTTGTGATGGAGGAACCCATCTTTGACCATGGCAAAACAACATGGTTCGAGACTTTCAAAACTCCTGTTATTGATGATAAGGGGAACGTGCTTGGAACAACAGGCTATTCCCGCGAAATCACCGAACGCAAGAAAGCGGAGAGCGCACTGCGCGAGAGCGAGGAACGGTATCGCCGCCTGGCTGAAAATGCTTCGGATATTGTCTGCCGTTTTGAATTTGGTCCGCCCTACAGGGTTGCATATATCAACTCGGCTGTGACAACTGTATCCGGCCATACCCCGGCCGAGTTTTATGAAGACCCCGACCTGTTGGGGAAGTTGGTATATCCGGATGACTTAAAATATTTTGAAAAGATCAACTCAAGCGGACCGGAGTTCCTTCATGCGCTTGCCTCCCTTCGCATCATCCATAAGAATGGGCAGATCCTCTGGCTGGAGTTGCACAACATCCCCGTTAAAGACGCGGACGGCAATATTATTGCTCTGGAAAGTATCGGCCGCGACATCACTGACCGTAAACGGGCTGAGGAGGTGCTGCGCCTGAGCGAAGCGAGTCTTAAAGAAGCGCAGCGTGTAGGCCGGCTTGGCAGTTGGGATTGGGACGCGGTGACCGATACCATTCGCTGGTCTGAAGAGTACTATCACGTCTACGGATTCGATCCGAAACAGCCTCCGCCAAAATATGAAGAGCATTTGAAGGCATATACACCTGAAAGCGCGGCGCGTCTGGATGCGGCAGTGAAGAAAAGCATGGAATTCGGTGAACCTTATGAAATTGACCTGGAACTGGCGCATTCCGACAACCTGCGAAAGTGGATCACAGCCCGTTGTGAGATCAAACGTGATCTGAATGGCCAGATCATAGGGCTTCGCGGAACAGCGCAGGATATTACCGAACGCAAGCAGGCGGAGAATGCGTTGCGCGAGAGTGAAGAAAACCTGAAACTGGCAATTTTAGCGGGTCGTATGGGGACCTGGAGCAGGAATTTTGTTTCTGGAAAACTCGAATGGTCCCTTGAGTGTAAAGCGATGTTCGGTTTACCGCCGGAGACAGAAATGAACGATGAACGCTTCGTGAATGCCCTGCATCCTGATGATCGTGAGTCAACGGATACAGCCGTAAATGACGCGCTGAAGAAGCAGACCAGCTTCAATGCAGAATACCGCGTCATCTGGCCGGATGGTACGATCCATTGGATCGCTGCGCAAGGGCATGGTTACTACAAAGAAGACGGTCAGGTGATCCGCATGGATGGATTGACTTTTGACATTACCGAGCGTAAGCGAATGGAAAAAGTAATGCAGGAATACAATTCCCGCCTCGAATCAGAGGTGGCAGAGCGCACACAGGAACTGCGTGAAACTCAGGAGAAACTCGTCCGCCACGAGAAGCTCTCAGTGCTTGGGCAAATGGCCAGCAGTGTTGGGCACGAACTCCGCAACCCGCTCTCTGTCATCAACAGCGCCATTTATTATCTAAAACTGATCCAGCCGGATGCAGGCGACAAGGTCAAGCAATATCTGGATGTTATTGCGCAGGAAGTGCGTACCTCTGACAAGATCATCACGGACCTGCTGGATTTTGCGCGCATCAAATCTGTCGACCGGGAAGTTGTTTCTGTTTCGAATTTGATTCAGCAAACCCTTGAGCGTTTCCCCATCCCCACGGCAGTGAATTTAACACTAGACATCCCCGGTGACCTGCCGCTCCTCTTTGTAGATGCGCATCATCTGACCCAGGTGCTTGGCAACTTAATAGTCAATGCCTGCCAATCCATGACTTCACCCGATGACGCCGGTGGTGGGGAATTGTCACTTCACAGTCGCGTAGAAAATGATATGATACGCATCACAGTCACGGATAGCGGTGTGGGTATTCCGCTGGAAAACATGAACAAACTTTTCGAGCCGCTTTTTACCACCAAATCAAAAGGTATTGGGCTGGGACTCTCTGTCAGCCAGAAACTGACTCAGGCAAATGGGGGCCGCATCGAGGTCCAGAGTGAACCGGGCAAAGGCAGTTCGTTTAGTGTGTATCTACCCATATATGAGGAGATAAAATGAGTCACAAACTTCGCATCCTGATCGTGGATGATGACCGCCGCATGACGCGTACTCTGGCAGACATCCTGTCTGTTTCAGGCTATGAACCGACGGAGGCATCTTCCGGTCCCGATGCGCTTGAAAAAGTCAGGGCAATGGAATTCGATTGCGTTCTGAGCGATATAAAAATGCCCGAAATGGATGGCGTGGAACTGCACCGCCATTTGCGCGGTATCCAGCCCGGGCTTCCAGTGGTGTTGATGACAGCCTACGCCGCTGATGAGTTGATCCGCAAGGGATTGGATGAAGGCGTGGCGGGCGTGTTTGATAAGCCGCTGGATATTAACCACTTGCTGGGCTTCTTCACTTCGCTGGCAAAGCATCGCACCATAGTGATCGTGGATGATGACGAGGCGTTCTGCAAGACTCTCTCTGATATTCTTTTACAACGCGGGTTCAAAGTGGCCCAGGTGACCGACCCGCATGTGGATGTGTCTTCGATCACCCTGGATGCTCAGGTGATCCTGCTGGACCTGAAGTTCAATGGCATCAGCGGGGTGGATGTGCTTAGGGAAATCCGCAAGGACAACCCTGAATTGCCGGTGTTGATGGTGACCGGGCACCGGAATGAAATGGCAGAATCCATTAAAGCTGCGATGGATATCCGCGCGTATGCCTGCCTGTACAAACCGCTGGAAATTCCACAATTGCTGGAAATGCTGACCCTGCTTCAAAAGGAGCACTTGAGAGAACTAATCAAGGCAGGGTAAAATTTACAGGTAACGCTTACAGAGTTAATAAGCATCACCTGCGCGCTTTGAAAACCAAAATCAGGGAAATTATGCGAATTACAAAAAATTTAAAACCAGATCAGGAAAATATTCTCCGTTTCGTTAATGTGCTTGGCGGCGGCTCCATCGTTTTGAAAACCAACAAGCGCGCCCATCCGGGATTCTTTATCTCTGCACATGCCTTCATCCGTGAATACATCGAGGATGGTTTCTTCAGGAAGGAAGAAGTGTTGATCAAGGTCCTGGAAGAAGCCGGTTTCCCAGATGAAAGCGGGCCGATCAACGCGATGCGTACCGAGCAGAAAAAGAGCCTCGAAGCGGCCAAGGTGCTGATTCACGCATCGAAGGCGTGGCAGGCAGGCGATGAAATAGGCCGTGCTGAGACGAGTTGGGCGGTCAGTGAGTTCAATTCCGTCGTTCGTCAGCATCTTGAACGCCTTAAGAATCTGATCATCCCATTGATCGAGCAGACCGTTTCAGTTGAAGATGAGCATAAGGTCTCTGATGATATGAATTTAGCCGTCACTGAAGGCAGTTTGAAGGATGGCGCGGATAAATACATCAAGCTGCTCGCGGAACTCGAAGAGGAATTAAGCGACTGGAAGTAATTCTAAAATCCATGATTGATAAAGGGCAGACAAAGAAGTCTGCTCTTTTTGTTTTAATATCATCGCTCGGTTGGGGGGAATGGGCGGGTGACCGGTTTCATTCGCCCTAAGGCAACCCGAAGTGACAAATGTCCATTGCTCAAAAATTATATATAATGTACAATCTGGCGAAATTTGGAGACCTCCCATGCAAGCTTTTGAACTCACTCAATTGATCTCCCGGCACACAGACGCTGGCAGGAGTTACCTTGAATTCCTCAAAGTCTCCGACCTGAGCATGGGGCTTTACGTTCTCCCCACCGGCGGGACCGATCCGCAGAGTCCGCACACCGAGGATGAGGTCTATTACGTGGTGTGCGGCAGGGCGCAGATCCAAGTGGCGGACGAAGACCGCGCTGTGCAGGCCGGCTCGATTGTATATGTGGCCAAGAACATGGAGCATCGCTTCCATTCGATTGAGGAAGAGTTGACGGTTATGGTGTTTTTTGCGCCTGCGGAGTATTCGAATAAGCAGTGATATAATGACGGAAAATAGCCGTCATAAAACGGAAATTTTCCGTCGAAAGGATTTTACCGATGATCGAAACACTGCTTGGTTCAAAGAATGCTGAACGGGTACTGCTCTATATCTTTGCCCGCGAAGAAGGCTATGCCCGCGAAATTTCAAGTTTCTATGAAACGGACTTGAAATCCATTCAAATGCAATTAAATAAGTTTGAGAAAAGCGGTGTTCTGGCCTGCCGCTCTGTGGGGCGGACGCGCCCGTATGTGTTTAATCCGCGCTACCCGTTTTTAAACGAATTGAAAGCATTGCTGGAAAAGGCGTTTTCATTCTATCCGGCAAAAGAACAGGAAGAATTGACCATGAACAGGCGTAGACCGAGAGCAAGAGGCAAAAGCCTATGAAGCAGGTTGAAAACATGAGTCAAGCCGAATTGGCTGCATATATTCAGGATTCTTTGCAGGAAGCAGGAATCACTGTTGTGTTGTCAGGCGGAAGCGCGGTCTCGTTTTACAGCAGCGATCAGTACGTTTCAAAAGATTTGGATTTGATTAATGCCAATTTTGCCAGACGGAGCAAGATCAAATCCGTGATGGAAAAATTGGGCTTTGGCGAACAGGGAAGATATTTCGTCAATGTCGAAACAAAGTTCTTTGTGGAATTTCCAGATGGCCCGCTTTCGGTCGGAGAAGAGCCTGTAAAAAAAGTCAACGAGTTTGACCTGGCAACAGGGACTTTGAGAGTTATCTCGCCGACAGATTGCGTAAAGGATAGATTGTGCGCCTTCTACTTTTGGAATGACAGGCAGGGATTAGCG
>Ga0172368_10006987_pt1 | contig 11954 bp, 6 predicted proteins | sample Lak11m_FD_114540 | JGI IMG/M metagenome (GOLD analysis project Ga0172368, IMG submission 114540) | Freshwater microbial communities from Kabuno Bay, South-Kivu, Congo - kab_022012_11m | ecosystem: Environmental > Aquatic > Freshwater > Lake | place: Democratic Republic of the Congo: South-Kivu...
GTATCTTTCTAATCTAGTAGCTAGCCCCTTAGCTTCCGGCTCCTCCCGGCCTAAAAGCACTTTGTATAAATCTTCCATCAATGGCGGTTCGTTGGCCTTTTGTGTCTCTGGGTCTCTCGTTATCCCTTTCAACTTGTAGACATCTATTAGGGATCGGTCAAGTACTGCTTCTTCGGCATTGCTGATTTGTCCGTAAATTATCTTGAAGAGGCTGTGTAAACTTAAGATCTTTAAGCCAAGCTCGTCCTCGCCGGAATCCGAGACCAGCGATAAATCGAAAGGATTAATTTTGGCGGGACTACTAGCTGAAAATTCGATATACTCGCCGCCCACCGCTTCGCATAGTCGCTGATATTCATTTTCGGGGTCGATTACAATCACGTCGTTACCAAACATCAATGAACGCAAACATTCTAATTTGACGAAGTATGATTTTCCGGCACCAGCCTTGGCAAAGACCACCGAGTTGGGGTTCTCTAGGGAAAAGCGGTCAAAAATTACCAAGGAGCCGTTGTGTTTGTTAATTCCATAAAGTATGCCCTCGTTTGACGTTAGTTCCGAAGAAGTGAATGGAAAAGTTGTCGCTAGAGATGTGGTGTCCATATTCCTAGTCACCAGGATTTTGTCTAGACAGGTGGGGATAGTCGTTTGAAAAGCTTGCTCCATTTGGAGAGTGGCGTGTTTAGAGATAATCATAATGCTTCCTAACATTCCCTCCACTTGTTTAGTCACGGAATTTAATTCTTCTATAGTTTTAGCCGGAATAGTCACATACAGGGAGAATTGGAAGAAACGCTCGGCGCCTTTAACCAGTTGGTCTTGCAAAGCTTTAGCATCCTCTAGAGCCGCTTTTACTGCCGGATCTAGCACTTTACCGTGTTCGCTATCCGAACTCATGGTGGCCTCCATCTCGGCAATTTTATGTCTTAAATCGTCCAAAATGCCTTGAGCTTGAATAGGGTAATAAAACATCGAGATTTCCAAAGTATGATCAAAGTTGATAAGTGGTGAGAGCCAATTGGCGCCTACAAACCGAGGGTAGCCAGAAATAAAGAAGGTGCGAAAGAAAGTGGTGCCAATTTTAATATAGTCAAAATCTATTTCCACGGCTGAAGGAGCGATGATATCAGCGACATTTAGCATTCCGCGAGCCAACGTTTGAGTTGGGCTCTCCTTGGGTGCCTTAGGAGAAGGATTAGGAGGATCAGAAGGAATAGAAGGACTAGAGATTACAGGGGTGGGGGTCGTTTGCTTGGTGGGGAGTAGATTTGGTAGTTTAAAGTTAAAAGCCATATGTTTAAGTTTCCATCATCGGTTCCACAATCGGCGTTAAATAATCGCTAGTGTTTTTTATTTTCTGTTCACGGGCTGACGTGGGATTATAGATATCATAGAATAACGAAATCAACTCCTCGTTTTTTAGTTGCCTGGCTTTTATGCCCACTTTAGCAAACTCTTTAATTAAATGGTCTCTTTTAGGCAAAATTTGACTGCTGGATTTCTTTAACACGTAATCAACATCCACGTTGGTTCTTTTAGAACGTAAATTAAAGAGGTCAATAAACCAGTCAAACGGTCCGGGGTTGGCGGCAATCGTGGCCGAGCCGTAAGGAATCACCGCGTAGAATTTTTTATCCAAGACCTCGTTTTGAGTGATCAATTCTTCTATAAACTTGCGGTAACCAATAATTTGCTGACGCAGTTTTTCGTTGGGTTGACCTTCTTCCGCCTTCTTTAAAAGCTCCAGATATTCGCTAATATCGATTCTTTTACTGCGAATCACAATTTGGATGGGGAACGATAAGGAATTAACCAGTCCGGCGTACGCGGCAATCATACTATCTTGCTCCCGCTCTGACAAAAGATCGAAATTGACCGCCGTGGTTTGGAGAACAATCGCCGCTCCGCCGTTTTTTAAGATCACCACGTCGTCCCTGATGTCGTAGATATCTAGTATTTCTTGGGTGGCGGCCGTTTGTTGCTGTAAAGTTTTCATATAATGTTGTCTTTGCTTACAAACGATAGCGGGGGCAGTAATCTGCCGTCGGCAATCACCTCCATTGTAGCAAAGCGACGGCCGAGAAGTGACACTGTTACATAGTATTTACCGTTGGGGAGGGGTGTCGAAATTACAAATTGGCCAATCTCGTTGGTTTTAAGGGCTCGCACCGGATCGCCACCCTCGTCTTTGACGACCACTACTGCTCCTTGGATCATCTTGTCTTTAGAATCTTTAACTACCCCGTTAATGACATTCGGGGAATTTGACAAAACGATGTCTTTTTCGGTTTTTAATTCTTCGGTGACTTCCCGAGGTTTTTCTCCCATGGCCAGTGGCGGCTTAATTTCAACCGCCTTTGGCGTTTGAGCTTTAGTTATAACTTGGTAGGATTTTAATAGTTGGTCGGCGGCCATTGACGTTTCAGTGGTAGGGGTAATAACAGGCTGTGGGGGAGGAGTCGGAGCATTCGCTGGCGCTGGCGGCGATGTCGTCACAGTCTGCTTAGCTACCTCTTTTTCTGCTAATTCTTTAGCTTCCTTGGCCTTAACTTCCATTTCGAGTTTTTTAAGTTCTGCCGTCAACAGCGCCGGGACTTCCTCATGGGGAGTTTCTTCCTTTGCTTTTGTGGCTTGAGAAGTAGCCATTTTAAAAATTACTCCGGAATCGCTTTTAATTTTAGTGACCAGACTTTTAAGGTCCAAAACCTGTTCCGTTAAATTAGTTTTTTTAGTCTTATCCTCTGGCTCTTCGGTAGGTTTTAAATTAAAGTTGGGAAGATTTAACGTCGTGTTCGACGGGAGGAGAATTTCTTTGGCCGGAGCGATAGTGGTTGTAGTTGTTACCGCTGTCTTGGTTGGGGCTTGGCCAAAATTAAGTCTTTCTAAAAATAACTCTTCGGCGACATCCAGTTTATTTTTAACCTGGGAGCTGTTCTTTTCGGCTTCGCCAAGATACGCTAAGAGTTTAGCCCTAGAATTAGCCGGAGCGATCGTTAGTATTTCACTCTTCATTATGGCCGCAAAATTGGCTTGGAGGTAGAAGGGTACCAGTGGCTCTTTTTTCCAAATCCTAACTGTTGGTTTAGAGATGGCCATCAAAAAATTTCTGATCCACAGGTCCATTCCCCGATCGCCAAGGGGTATAAAGGCAAAACCCAAGCCCCCGAGGCCCACGATCAAAACAAGAGGCCATTTAAAGATAAATGGCAGGCCGGAAACGTAACACAAATAACCGCCAATCACGCCGATGGCGGCGTACATAAATTGACGGACAGTCATACTGCCAATCAACTTAAACTCCACGCTCATAATGTTCTGCGGAATAGCGTGTTGTTTATTGACTGTAAAATCAGTGGTCGGAGTGGACACAGCTAACAGTATAGAGGATAAAAGCTACTTCTTACCACCGGTGGGTTTTGGTTTCTGGCCGGGGACCCAGCCGCCGCCGACACCTAAAGCCCCCTCAATCCAACTCGGAGCCTTCCTAGCGTTCCAAACGAACCAGAAACCCATAATGAAACTTACCAATTGTCCGATTAAAGTGGCGTTGGTTCCTGTTAAAGTCTTAAGGGTGTCGATATTGTTCTGCGCCCCTAAAACAAAGATTCTAATTCCGATAGTTGCCATTAGTATAATGGCCGGAACAGCTAGCATATTTGCAAGTAAGGCCTTAAACCAATCGGTTATAGCACTCTCTTTGCCCGGCAAAACTCCTAAAGTTAGCTGTAGGGGTGCGAATATCGTCATAGCAACAATTCTCAAGGTTCGAGTAATAATACTTATTATCACGCTGATTACTGCCAAAATTATGGCAAGGATAACCCCGATTAGAAAAACAACCATAAAAAATGCCATGCCTACCGACGCTGTTCCAATAACCTTTTTATCTAGTTCAATTGTGCTTGCTAAGAGTTGGACGGCAAGACCGTTGCTAGGACTTAAGACATTTCCTCCCAAACCCCACGCTACTTCGCAAAGTTTGACCATTAATCCCAATGCTAGAGATCCAATAGGCCAACTAAAAGTCACTAGAAGTAAAACGATGACTATTTTTGGCAGAGCTGCCTGAACGGTCATAGTAGTTTGAGGGTTTATTTTGTAGCGAAACATCACCATAAACCCAATTGCAACTAGAGCTATAAAGAAAAGTAGGTAAGCAATATTACGCATGTCTTTCCATAATTTTAATCCGATGTCATCCGGAACCATGGCAGCTATGTCCGTTGGGGCGGCGTATGTGGATTGTGGTGAGATAAGAGAATCTTTCTGAAGATCCTTCCAGTAAACGGCCATATTGACTGGGTAAGCATCGACTTGGGTAGTCGAGCCGTAGAGCATATCCGTGCTAAGTCCTAGCAAGCTTGGGTATTTAGAAGAAGGTTGGGGTGTTGAAGAATCTGGAGTTCCGTTAATTGTTCTAATCACCGAGGGATTGGAGTTGCCGCCGCTGTTAATACAATTTGCCGCCGCTACAGTTGTGTCGTCCTTTGTTAAATCCTCGACCGTGCATCCGATTAAGAGTCGGGAGGCTACTTGCCCCACAGCGCCAATAGCGGTATTTTCGAGCCAAGCGTCCATATGGTTGGCTAAAGGTCTTAGCGGGTTAATTGAGTCAAGAATTGAGGCAGAAGCTTTACCAGAACAGACTGCGATAAGTGGCAATAAAACAACAGCAAATAAAATTAAAGCGGTTTTAGTGGTAAGTTTTCTCATAGCGTAAATATTATGTGGCTAATTATACTACAAATGCAAGTCTTAATGTTCTATACTGCTAGTGATTATGGCCTCATTTCCCGGCAGAAAGTTTAAAAAGGTCCCTCCCAAAGGCAAAAAACCGCTGGGGAAACCCCTTAGAAAAGAACCTTTTGCCCCTACCTACTACGAACCGTTTCTGTTTGATGAGGGGGCTTGGGAACAATTTTACAACGATATTAATCCTGTCAATTTACCAAGAAACGTCTACACCAGTTTGGCTAAGAATATTAATGCCAGTTTAAGCGCTCGGTATCGAAGCGCTCGTGAAAAAGAAATCAATATTGAAACCACAGAGCAGGAACTTTATGATTTACCTGGATCTTCGGGGTCTGGCATTTCTGTAAATTTGAAAGACTGGCTAGAAAATCCCGAGGATGTACTAAAAAAAACCACTAGCGCTTGGTGGAAATCGGTATTTAATTGGGAAGATTTTGAGCAAGCAGTTGAGTTGGAAACTGTGTGGGTGCCGTTACTGCAGGGAGATAATGGCGCTTTAAAATCTCACCTAAGCACTGGAACTACTTTAGGTTTAGTTGAAAGAGTGGGGGGGAGTGTGCAGGGACGTGGCTCACCGTTGGCGGTTGATTTGGGAAACAGTGTAGATCCTGATTTTTACAAGAGGTTAGCTACAGACATTCAGATATGGGGATCTTACAGGGGGACAAGAGATTCCAGACTTGGATATTTCGAAAACCTCCAAGTTGACTTATTGACGGCCGTTGATACTAGGCTTGGGTTTAGTGATGCGGAGCTTTCTCTTTTAAGTCATTCCTCCAATAGAAAAGTAAAGTCTCTAGCAGATAATTTTATCGAGCTTAGGCAAGAAGTAATTGGTATCAAAGAGTTGCCGAAATTTGATGTCGCTGGGGGAAAATTCGGACCTAACAAAATTTCTGTGGCGGAATCCCCCTTTGAAGTAGCTCGTGGTGTTGCAGGCTCTGGGGCTGTTGTAAAAGGTAGGGCATATGATCTACTTGATCCCAAAACAAAAGCTGTTACAGCTGCTTTTGAAAGTGTGGCTGGTTATAAGAGTCAGGTTACTGCTGGGTTATCCGCCTTAACAACACCTTTTGTTCCCGAAGGTTTGGTGGTGGCTGGGTCGGCTATTCAGGGAATTGTTGATCCTAAAATTCGTAATCTTAGAAATCAAGCGTTAGCTATTGAATCGGCGAAAACGAAAATGCTTAGAGTTGCTGATCGCGCATTTTCTTCTGTGACCGACGGTGGCCAAGGTGTTCTAAGTGCCGCCCGTTCGGAGCTTGGGCTAATTGCCGACCCCCTTCTTGACCTTGAGCTGGAGCGTTTAGTAACTTGGGCACAGTTAACTCAATTTAGAGAGCGGCAAAGCGTTGCTCACGATTTCCTCGAGGCGATCGATTCGAAATCTTTTTTTAAAATGTTTATGTGGACGGGTGAGTTGGCTAACCACGTTCCAGGTCTCTCTACTTACGCCAAGTTCTTAGATCCAAGGGATTATCTAAAACTAGCTTTGGATAAGGTTGGTTACTTTGGTTTAACAGACACTTTTGATGAAGCCGATTCTCGTTGGAAACCGTTTGCCCACCTAGCTAGAGCCATTGAGCGGTTTCCAGTAGTAGCAAAAGCAACACAAGTTTTGACACTCGGTTTGGTTGGTAGTGAGAATTTCGCTTACATTAAGTTTGGTGGCGGTTTAGGAACTTTATTTATAGCCTCGGATTTTTCTAAACTAGGGATGAATACAGATGACTGGCAGATTTTGAAAGGGATTGTTAATACGAAGTTTAATGGCAAAGCGATACCAGGTAGTGTTCTTGGAACAATTATTAACAATGGTGCTGCTAGAGATTCTACGTTAGATTTTCTAAGTACTTTAGCTTCTTCGCAGGGCCAAAAGACAGCCGCTTCAGCTTTTGAAAAGGCATTTACAGGGTTAACACCGGGTGCTAGAGATCCCAGACTTATCCACTTTGCTAATTTAATGGACAATCCTCAATTCCGAAATCTTCTAACTCAAAATGGGATTATGGACGCTTTTGGGAACATTGATGCCACTAAATTTAACTCTTTTTGGGACAACGCTATAAAAGCGAGATTGGATCAAAGGTACATTGGTTTTGTTACTTCAATCGGTAGGCGTCTTGATCACTACCAATCCGTAGCTATAGAAAAAGTTATCGCCACACTGCCCTTCATGAAGAAACCTATAAGTTTTTTTAGGGGCAACTGGGTTAATGCCGCCGTAAGTAATAGAAGGATTTGGGCTGCTCAGGCTAATGCTTGGATTATGTCCAAGGGTGGGGCTCTGGTGGCTAAACTAGGAATAAAAGGAGCTTTAAAGGTTGGGCTTAAGGTTTTGGCAGGAGTATTAACTGGCACAATAGAGACAATTTCAAATGCTTTGCCAGTTATTGGTCCAATAATAGTTGCTGGCTTAGCTTGGATTGCCCAAAAATTGTTGGGAAAGATTTGGGGAGCGGTTAAAGGGCCAGTTTTGGGAACTGGAAAAGCTCTGTACAATGTAGCAATCGGATCTTGGCTTTTTACAGATTACGGATTCCTAGGCACTGGTGAGAGTAGCAAAGCCTTTTGTTGTGGATGCGGTTGTTTGTTTATTGCGTTACTCTCGTTTCCGATGATTATGCTCGTAGTAATCGGCGCGGCTAACGTTAAATTCGCGGATGAGGGGTTAACGCCGGTAGTTTCTGAAAATATTGCGGTTTCCAAAACGGTGAGTCCGGCTCAAATCTCATTAAATACGTCAAGTCTAGTTACTTACACTATCACTGTTAGAAATATTGGCACGGACACTTTAATTGGTTTAAGTGTGACCGATTCTTATCCTAACCCCGATAACATTGTAACCGGTTCTACTTGTAATGGTGAGTTGGTAACAGCAGCGGATCAGAAGAGTATTTCGCCTGGCGGTTCGCAAACTTTCACTTGTACACTAACCATAAATTCCGCTACCGACCGCTTTTTAACCAATAGCCTTCAAGCCGCGGCCAGCGCGGTTGGCAGTGGCGCGGTTAAAAGTGTCAACGCGGTGGCAACGGCCACTCTAAAGATTGGCGATCCCAAATCAATTGCCCCCTGCGGTTGGCCGGGGGATGCCAATTTGCTTCGGTACCCACCGCCATTTTACGGTAGTGGTCAGCCGAATATCGAGTACGGTTGTAATTGGGGGGGACACGCGAGTCGTCCGGCTGTAGATATTCCTTACGAACGTGGTCGAGCACTTCTCGCTACTATCGAAGGAGAAGCTACGCGTTGTGTGATTACTACCGAGGAGGGTCAAATGGGTGACTCTTACGGGATTTATGTGGATGTAGTGGGTGCCGACTACACTGTTCGTTACGGACATTTAAGTCCTGAATTCCCAGCGGATAGCGCACTGGGATGTAGAAGTATCGGACATAAAGATGTGGGAGAATTGGTTGGGAAATCCGGTAATACCGGAAAATCTTCCGGGCCGCATTTGCATTACGAAGTTATTAAAAACGGAGTTCCGGTATGCCCCGAGAACTACATCGATGGTAGTATTGACGTATGCGGGGGTAGCGAACCCAGCTGATTTATGAATGACTACATCGCGACCTTTAAAGAATTTTATAAAAATAATAAACTGCTGGCGATTGTTCTCTTTGTCATTGTAGTGGTCGTGCTTGGGCTATACCTTCTAAGCACTTTGCCAAAAAATGGCGCGCCAAGCGGTCAATCTAGCGTCGCTTCCGAACCACCGGCCCCCACTTTTGGCAATCTGCCAGTGGCGCCTAAAAAACAGTCCTTGTTGTTTCAAGGCACCCCCTCCGCTACCCAAAGTTATATTGACGAGTCTAAACTAGCCCTGCCAAACACAGCCAGAGTTTATAAATTTGCCGGTACGTCCACGCTGACTCCATCAATTGTAGATAAAGTAGCGGTTATTTTAGGCTTTAAGACCAAATGGACCAAAGAAGCCGACGGTAAGTACGCCTGGGTAGACGGCCAAAATTACTTGAGTTACGATCCTGTTAAAGATGGCTTTGTTTTTAGCTTGTCAAAGCAGGCGATTGCCAGTCGCTCGGCCGACCTGTCCCGCCCGCAAGTGGAGACCGTCAAAGATCTGCTTAGCCGAGCGGGGTTTGATTTTCCCGATCTCCAACTCGCCAAAGCTAATCCCACCGAGCCGTTTGACGATCTGACAATTTTTTATGTACCTAGAGTTGTCAACGACATAGAGGCGCGCGGTTGGCCGTTTGATCCTTATCTAGTTTCGTTCACTTTCAACCGTCAAAACCAACTAACCGGCGGAGTGTTTTATTATCATTTACTGCAAAGTGGGGGGCAAAGTTACGGAGTATATCCGCTAAAAACGGTTGACGAAGCTTTAGCTGACGTCAAAAGTGGCAAAGCGACTTTGGCGGAGTTGGGAATTAAGGGTTACGCGACAGTTGATATTAAAGGTATCACCGGTTTTAATACCACCGACGTCAAATTGTATTACTACGAAGGTCGAACCCCGACTGATTTTATGAGACCGATTTACGCCTTTTCGGGGGAGGTTATTTTAATTGACGGTCAAAAAACCACAGCGACCTATATCGTCGACGCGCTTAAATAGTTACAGGGATTCGGATTTGTCGCAATGAGCTTCTTGCCCTGGCGGTGTTAGGTAGTGACACTGAACATCACCTGAATACACCGCTTTAGTGGGCCCTACAGAGTGGTGTAAATTTTTACTGTTGTTGGCCTCCGCCATAACGGCCGGTTCTTGAGCAGGTTGTTTGGTAAATTCTTCCATGGGTGGTCGCATAGCGTTATAAAATCCGGCGTCAAATCCGCCTTTGGTAGTTTGGTTGGTAGTTGACCCGTAATTGCCGCCGGCGAGGGTTGGGTAAACGTAAAATGGAACGTCGACGTGGACAAATAAGTCTTCCACGCATTGGAAGATATTTCCGGAACTCAAACACTCGTTAATAGCGGCCAGCAATCTATCCCACAGTGAGATAGCATTTTCTTTAGCAATTCTTAGAGGGCGAAAGACACATCTTCCCGAGATACAGGTTGCTTCGCTTTGAAACTCCCGACCCCCCGGAGTGTATTGTCCCGGGCACATTACTGTAGTGCTGTTTGTGCCTATAGCGACGGCTTCGCTGTTACTATCCTTCGAGGCGGATGCAGTGACTTCGGCGGCAAATTCCTGACAGGTGTTTTCTTGATTAGCACTCTCTATACTTGGCGCCCCAAAAATTCTCGCTGTCACGGCGAGACTTGTCCCTTCGTCAACTTGAAAAGGAGCAATACCCGGTATCTGCTCGCTACTGATACACTGACTCCCACCGGTGTAGCCCCAAGTTCTAGTCACGTCTTGCGTATCGGTATACGTTCCCGGCACTATGACCCGCAATTCTCCGCCGGCTTCAACTTCGGTCGTAAATTGATTAAAACCGCAAGTGGCAGCGGTTGGTTTAACACACAGATCAAAATAAATATTGGTTTTTCCGGGATCTCCTTCTAGCCTCGGTCGCAAATTCAAAGACATTTGGGGTAGGCCGTCAACTTTGGTGGTGGCGCTATTATAGGCAACTGTCTGGGAATCAAAAATTTCTTTAAGACGAGTCGTATCGGTGGGTAGTCTTGTTAAATACATCTGTAATGGTCTAGTGGCCTGACTGGTTACCGATAGACTTTCCACGTTTTCGCCGATAATATCTTGTTCGGGAATGGCAAACCAACGATCGGTATCTTCCACGCAGGCATTAACGTAAACTTGGGCTTTAGAGGTCTGTCCGACGTGACCGGGGGCCACTTCCTGCGGTGGTCGTAATTTTTCCCAAGCGCTCTCGGAAGTTTTAGAGATACTTTTATTTTGCAATGAGTTGTAACTTTTATATTTAATTTCTTGGCTTAGCTTCTCCCAAGCTCTGTCATATAGAGCTTGTTCATCATCGCCAAAATGCGCCGGCACCGTAACTTCAAAAAATTGGGAGGGGCTTTTAGTAGCGCCAACTCCCTGATCCGGCTCGCCGATAATACAGGCATCCTCCGCTGCCAGAATGGGGTTCTGGGAAAGAAGGGACAGTAGGAAAAATAGGGCCAGTAGGGGTAGGACTAATAAATATCTTTTCACGAGGGACATTTTAGCATTTTTACTGCAGTGACGGGGTTTTTCAATAAAATATCACGGCCAAATGCCGAAGACCACTCGTTGGTACCAACTATCAATGGCTCTGGGGAAACCTTCATTAATGTTGTACTCACAAGGATAATGCCCCTCACTGTAACGGCAGGAAAATTCCTCCCAAGTGGCGTTTTTATATGTTAGGCCGGCTAAACAAGATAAACCGCTATCAATATCGTATTTACTGGCTCCGGTGCAACCAAAATCCCAGGCGTTAGTATAATGGCTAGCGCCCGATTCTTCGATCCATAACGCGATAATAAAAGCGGGGTTATAGCCAATACTTAAGGCTTTGTTATAAACATAATCCCACTGGTCCGCAATTTTAGAATTTGGCCAGCGGTTCATAACATACTCAATAACCCGTTGTTTATTGACCTCGTCGACCTTCACATCAGTATTGATCTGCCTAGGTGTGCCCGTTTCCGTATCATCGCCCCCAAACCCACCCTCACCGCCACCACTAGAGCTTCCTCCGGAGCTGGAAAATGTAACCGGTGTTCCTGAATCGCCACCAGGATCACTTGGAGCTGTAACCATTACAGGTTTGGTTTGGCCGGGTGGAGTCAAGAACATCCACAGATCGTTAATCCCAGATTTATCGGGTAATTGGCCTTTAAGGGGATAGGTGGTGTTTTTAGTTTGACTCGCGGTGGTACTTAGGTTTTGCTTACTCATGGTTGGTTTAGTTTCCGCGTTAGGTGGCGTAAAGGCATTAAAATAGCCATCTTTGGGGCTAACCGTGTTGGTTTGCAGTTGTCCGGAATAGGCGGTTGAAAAATAGGGGTAGTAGTGGATAGTAACAATTCTCTCAAACGTTCTATTTTTAATTCCGTGCCAGCCAGTTAAAACATCCACAATATAGCAAGCATACCAAACTGCCTGTTGACACCAGGTTTTGACGTCCGCTCCCGTAGCATTTCCAACCACCACCGCTACTTTGTCTACCTGTCCAGTTTCTGTTTTAGTGAAGTTATAGGAAGCGGTAGCGGTAACTTTACCGGTGTAAAGAGCGGTTATAGTAGGATCAACAGTCACCGTGTAAGAAAATTCGCCA
>Ga0172368_10006989_pt1 | contig 11951 bp, 13 predicted proteins | sample Lak11m_FD_114540 | JGI IMG/M metagenome (GOLD analysis project Ga0172368, IMG submission 114540) | Freshwater microbial communities from Kabuno Bay, South-Kivu, Congo - kab_022012_11m | ecosystem: Environmental > Aquatic > Freshwater > Lake | place: Democratic Republic of the Congo: South-Kivu...
GCTCTGATGGAAGCCGGGCACGTGGCAAGCGTCCAGGAGGCGTTCGACATCTGGCTCGGCAACGGCAAGCCTGCGGACGTCAACCGGGAGAAGCTCGCGCCGGAAAAGGCCATCCGCATCATCCACGAGAACGGCGGGGTCTGTTTCATCGCCCACGCGGTCTTCATCGGCGACGACTACCCCGACGTGGTCCGGCAACTCGCGGAATGGAGCGCCGACGGGCTCGAAACCTACTACAAACACTACGACGACATGACGGTTGCGCGGCACGCCATGCTCGCCGCCAGCCTTGGCCTGGCGTGTTCGGGCGGGAGTGACTATCACGGGCTTGGGAATCCGGACGACCGAGAAATCGGCGACATCCCCTTCCCGGACGAGCACGTGGCGGCGTTCGTCTCGTACCTTGAGCGGCAGGGAGTCGACACCGGCGCGGGAAAGAGGCCGACATGATCGAAGCGGACCAGATCGAAACAATCATTCCCCATCGCTACCCGTTCCTGTTTGTCGATCGCATGGTCGAAATCGAGGACGGCAAGAGGGGCGTGGGGATCAAGAACGTTTCCGCGAACGAGTGGTTCTTCGAAGGCCACTTTCCGGGGCGGAAAGTGATGCCAGGAGTGCTCATCGTCGAGGCGCTGGCACAGGTGGCGGCGGTCACGCTGTTGCGCAAGATTGACGCTGTGGGGAAGACACCGATGTTCGGCGGCATCGAGCAGATGCGCTTTCGCAGGCCGGTGGTGCCCGGAGACCAGCTCCGGCTGGAGTTCACGCTCGAGAAGATGCGCGGACCCGTGGGCAAGGGCGCGGTCAGAGCCACCGTCGACGGTCAGCTTGCGGCGGAAGGAACGATCTCGTTCGCACTGGTGGACCTGCCGGCGGACGGTGGAAGCTAGTGGCGATCCAACCTGGCGCTGGAGCTTGTGCTGGTCGCGGGGAGCAGCCCTCACCCCCCGCCCCTCTCCCGACCGTGCGGGAGAGGGGAGCACGTCACTTCCCCTCCAGGAGCACGCGATGACGGAGGTCGTGAAGTGTCCTCGCGACCCCTCAGTGGACACGGTCCTGCGCTGCAGCCGTTGCGATATGCCGATCTGTCCGCGCTGCCTGATTCAGACGCCAGTCGGCGCGCGCTGCAAGGATTGTGCGCGGATCATGAAGTCGCCGGTCTACTCTCTTTCGAGCGCGCACGTTGCCCGCGCAGCGGGAGCCGCGCTGGTGGGCGGGATTGTCATGGGGCTCATCTGGGGCTTCGTGCTGCTGCCTTTCACGGTCGGGTTCTTCTCGATCTTCCTTGGGGCGGCACTCGGGTACGCGTTCACACGGGCGATGGAGTTCGCCACCGGACGGAAGCGAGGCCCGATGGTGGTCGCGTTCGCAATCGCGGGCATCGTGCTGGCGTGGGGCATGCTTCCGTTCTTCGTGCCGATGCGCGTGGCGCTCTACGGACTCGTGGCCGTCGGCATCGGGGCGTACATGGCGTACCAGAACCTGCGGTAGCCCTCATCCCCCGGCCCCTTCTCCCGACTTGGCGGGAGAAGGGGAGGAACGCTGGATTCGGAAGTCCACGCTTGTGCCCAAGAGCTAACAGCCCTCATCCCCCGGCCCCTTCTCCCGACTCGGCGGGAGAAGGGGAGGAACGCGGGAATCGGAAGTCCACGCTTGTCCCCCGGAGCTAACAGCCCTCATCCCCCGGCCCCTTCTCCCGACCCGGCGGGAGAAGGGGAGGAACGGGACTTGGTGGATGGGCGGGCTTAAGCGAGGAAGGACATGCCCACGATGAAGGCGATCACGACGGCGCCCACGGCAGCCGCGACCAGCAGGTCCCTGTGGATGTAGCTGTAGTCGGTGGTGACGTGATGCGTGCGGTGACTCGAGATGCTTGCGGTGGAGCGGCCCTGGATCGTGCCGGGCACAGCCGTGGCCGCGCCAGGCCGCGGGAGAGTAGAGCCGGGGACGGCGCGTCGGCGCGTGCGGCGAGGCTGAGGGGAGGTCACGACTCAATCGTATAGGCGGGGGGCTGAACAGTACAATTCAACCCCCCGTGCAAGTGGACCCCTGGGCGCGTCAGACGCCCGTGATCTTGGTGTAGCGCTCGATGACGGGACGTCCGGCGAGGACGCCGGCGAGTTTCGCGCCCATCGCCTTCATGTGGTCGGTCTGGCCGTGGGCGGCGAAGGCTTCGGGGCTAAGGTACTGCTCGTAGAACATGAACATGGTGGGGTCGTTGTCGGCGGTGTGGAGCGAGTAGGTGACGACGCCGGGTTCGTTGGCTTTCACCTTGCCAACCATGTCGGTGAAGATGGCCTTGAGTTCGTCCTCCTTGCCGGGGGCGGCCTGGAGCTTGGCGACAATCGTGATCATGGGTGCTTCTCCTGCGGAGGTGTGGCGGGAATTCTACGTGGCCGAGGGGCGGGCGTCTTGCGGCCCTGCGGCGGCGAGGGGACATCGCCCGACTCTGGCAGGTTTCGACGCCTCACCAAGGCAGGGCTGTATGGAAAGCGAAACCAACATCCGGCCAGGTCGACTCCATCGAGGTGTTAGGCCGCCCCAAGAGGGTGGAGTGGCCTCGCCATCAGGGTATCTGTTTGGAGGTCGGTACCAAGCAAGAAGTCGTGGGAACCTACCGGGACGAACCCCCACCCCGCGTAAAACGCGATTGCCCTCCGATTCTGGCCCCAGACGCCAAGCCAGATGACATCGCACTGCCTGAGGGCAGCTTCTTCCAGACATGCCTGCATCAATCTCGCACCGACACCGTGGCCGACCCGTTCGGGCCGGGCGTAGATACGAACGATCTCGATCGGTCGCGAGCCAGTGACGCCGCCCGGAGGATCGCTCTCGAGGAGGCGAGCGTAACCCACGGGTTCGGTAGCGAGCTCCGCGATCAGGAAGACGGATGAGGGTGTCGCGAGCTCGGCAGCCTGGATCTCTGGAGAGAATGAATTCTGGATGTAGAGCCGCATGTCCTCGGCCGTGTTGTCGGGGCCAAAGGTATGCACGAAAGTCTCTGCGCCAAGGCGTGAGAGCAGGAGGTTGTCTCCGGCCCTCGCTTTTCGGACGGAGTAGGAGGCAGACACGATGAGACTCCTGTTGACGATTTGCCGCGGGAAGGCGCCGCGGCTCGACCGGGGACGAAACGCCAGACGGCAGTGCTCGGCCCGATGTCCAGCCTACTCCTGCCTGACTATATCGACCGAGATCTCCACAGCCGGGATCGTTCCTCTGTTCTCAAGCCAGTGCAGCGTGTTCCGATCCTCGGGCCAGCCCAGACCTGGTCCGTATTCCGTGGCGACGCCATCTCGATAGTCAGTGATCGTTCCCTGCAGGACATAGACGGTGCCCGGTCTGCCCTTGTGGTCGTGAATGGGTCCGAACACGGCTCCAGGCGCGAAGGTGAACATCCGCATTCGTAGCTGGCGACCCGCCATCCCCTCGATTTCGGGGCCAAGGTCAATCGTTGCAAGCAGCTCCACCGTGACGCCCTTCGTCTCCGGCGCCACCTGTTCGTTGCTCATCGTGCTCTCCTCCCTGTCCTTCCAGATCCGACGCCCGCGATGTGGCTTCTCATAACAACCGTAGCTTCTCGAGCACGCCCTAGATACTCCAGGAGTTGCGCGTGACGACGCCGGAGGCCGTAGAATCCGCGCTGTGCTCAAACGGTTTAGTCCAGAGCTTGCACGGCGCTGCCTGGCCGACGCTGCTGCATCGCCGATGGCGGAACCGGCGGTGTCGTACCCGGCGTGGTATGTGCGCCGGTGGCACTTTCTCCCGGAGGGCTACCTCTCGCGCCGCAGCGTGGCGGCGTACGACACGCTGATCAGGAACGTCTACAACGTGGCGGCCGAGGGTGAGGTCATCCGGGCGATGGTGCGCAAAGTCCGGGACGCGCGTCCCACGAATGTACTCGACCTCGGGTGCGGACCGGGACGGTATCTCGCCGCACTGCGCAGGGCGCTCCCGCATTCGAGCCTCGCGGGGGCCGACCTCTCGCCGTTCATGCTGGAGCTGGCCCGCGACCGGCTCGCGGCCGCGTGGGGGGTCAGGCTTGTCCATGGCGACGCCCGCGAACTACCTTTCGAGGACGGTTCGTTCGAGGCGATCACGGCGACACACTTCTTTGGACACCTGCCGAAGGCCGAGGCGGCGGTGGCCATCGCCGAGGCACGCCGCCTGCTTGCCCCGGGCGGGCGCCTTTTCGTCGTGGACCACTCGTGGCACCCGCGAATCAGCACTCGCCTGCGTTCGCTCGGGCTCGCGCGTCTGCTGGGCGGGTTGCAGCGTCTCGAAGTCTTCGAGCCAGCCTGAGCCCTTGCGGCCTATCGCTCTCGCAGGGTGCGTGGCAGAATGCAACTCACTCGTTCCAGGAGGGCGCAATGACGACCGATCCCGAGATGCTGCGCATCCGCGGCTACCTGCAATCGCAGGCCGCGAAGCCAATCGACTACCTGATCGACAAGGTCGAAGAGGGCATCACGGAACTGGCAGCGGCCGCCAAGGCGATCGACCCGGCGAAGCGTACCGTCGTTCCACCCGGCGAAACGTGGTCCCCAACGGACTGCTTGACGCACGCTACGAATTCCGACATTCACTGTGCGACGCAGATCCTGACGGTCGCACACACGGGCGAACTGCCGACAGGCCGTGAGGAAGACGTCGCAGGTACTTTCGAAGCCATGCTTGCGCGCCATCGCGAGGCGATGGATTCGCTCTACGAACACGTGCGCGCGGCAGACCCGGAGGGTTTCCTGCAGGTGAAGTGGGAGCACCCGTTCTTCGGCGACCTGAACTGGCGCGAGTGGTTGCTGTTCCTGCGAATTCACGCAAAGGATCATTCGGGTCAGTTGCAGGCGATGCGCGCGGCGATGGGATAGTCCGTCGACAGCAGGTGTCGCGTCTCCCGACGAATCTTCACGAATGAGCCCATGCATCGCCATCGCGCGCCCGGTACGATAGGCGCATATGCGCGTGATCCATTTTGCCGATCTCCACATCGGGGTGGAACTCTACGGACGGCCGTTGCCGGACCGCGGCTGGTCGTCTCGAATGCAGGACTTCCTCGACGCCTTCGACCGGCTGGTCGACTACGCGGTCGAGAACGGCGTTGACGCAATCATCTTCGCGGGCGACGCCTACAAGTCCAGGGAACCCAGCCAGACCCACCAACGCGAGTTTGCGAGGCGCATCCGCCGGCTGAGCGAGGCGGGGATCACGACCTTCCTCCTCGTTGGCAACCACGACCTGCCGAACGCTGAGGGACGTGCGCACGCGCTGGAGATTTTCCGGACGCTTGATGTGCCTCACGTCTACGTCGGGGACAACTCGTGGTTTGCCGGCAACGGCTATGTGCCGCAGGTGTTACCGACGCGGGCGGGGCCGCTGCAGGTGGCGTACCTGCCGTGGCCGCAGGTGAGCAGGCTGATCGCGAACGATCCGCAGGCAGCCTCGCTCTCAAACGAACAGATTCACCACCTGGTGGAGGAGAAGTTGGCGGCGCTGATCGCCGACCAGGCGCGGAACATCGACCCAGCGCTACCCGCGATCCTCACGTGCCACGTGTCGATCAACGACTTCCTGGTGCGGGAACATGCGGGGAGCGAGCAGTGGATGACGGTCGGGACGGCGCCAACGCTGTTGAAGAGCCAACTCCAGGAGCAGAGCTTCGATTACATTGCCCTGGGCCATCACCACAACAACCTCGACCTCGGATTGCAGACGCCGTGCTGGTACGCGGGCTCCCTGCAGGCAGTTGATTTCGGCGAGGAGGGCCAGGCGAAGGGCTTCATGGTGTTCGAGCTTGACCCGGCGAAGTCCCTGGGCAAGCGTATTGCGGGCAGTGGCATTCCGCGACTCCACAATGTGCAGGCACGGCGGTTCGTCACCGTGAAACCCGTGCCGCGGGATGTTGACCCAACGGCAGAGGTCTGTCGTGCTATCGAGCGGGCGAACGTCGCCGGGGCGATTGTGAAGGTGGAGGTGAAGCTGACGGCGGAGCAGTCGGCATTCTTTCGCCTGCCGGAAGCCCGGCGGCTACTGGAATCGGCGCATTATGTCGCTGGATTCCGGGTCATCCTTCCCGACGAGGTGCGTGGCCAGCTGCCCGCGGGCATCCAGCCTGACGCCTCCGACCCGATGGACGCGCTCGACCTCTACTTCAAGAACAAGAACTACGAGGATGCGCGACGGGAGCATCTGCTCGCCGCCGCCCGTGACCTGGTGGCCGTAACGGAGAGCCCCCGTGCCTGAGCGGCATCCTTTGCGCGTGGTACACACGTCCGACGTCCACCTCGGCGCGTACAACGGCAGCGACGGGCACTGGGCAGTGCGCCGCACACTCATGGAGACCGCATTCAGCCGCGTAATCGACCTTGCGAACCATGTGAGCGCCGACGCATTGCTCATCGCCGGGGACCTCTTCGACAACGATCGGGTCGACAGCGCGACGGTGACGTTCGCAGCCGAACAGATCCGACGGTTCGACGGTCCGGCGTTTCTGATTCCCGGTAACCATGACCCGATGGACCCCGGGAAGATCTACTGGCGGCACGACATGGAGGCGATCGCCCCGCGGCTGCGCATCCTGCGCGCGCACGAGGGCGAATTTGTGGAGCCCGAGGGATTGGACCTTGCGATCTGGGGTCGCGCCTACCGCGACAGTGACTGGCACTTCAAACCGCTCGCGGGACTTCCGGACCGCCTCGACAACCGCTGGCATATCGCAATGGCGCACGGCCACTTCGTGCGGGCGGATGGGGAGATGCACCGTTCGCTGCTCATCCACGAGTCCGAAGTGGAGGCGGCGGCCGGGAGCTGGGACTATATGGCGCTCGGACACTGGGAACCGCACGCCGACGTGAGCGCGGGAGGAACGACGGCCGTGTATTCGGGCGCTCCCATGCCGCTGGCCGACGCGAACCGGCGGGCGGGCTGGGCGTGTGTTGTTGACTTCGACCACGCGGGCGTGCGCTGGCGTGTGGAACGGGTCGATCCGCGCGAGATCGAGTACGAGCGATGATTCCGCGGCGCATCCGGCTGCGAAACTTCCTTTCCTATCGCGAATGCACGGTCGACCTGGCAGGTCTGCACCTTGCCGTCCTCTGCGGCCACAACGGCGACGGGAAGTCCGCCCTGCTTGATGGGATGACGTGGGCGCTCTGGGGTGAGGCGCGCGGCAGACTCGAGGACGACCTCATCCACCTCACGGAAGGCGAGATGCTGGTCGAGTTCGAGTTCGAGATTGACGGTGACTGCTTCGTAGCCATTCGCAAACGGAGCCGCGGCAAGACGGGATCGCTGGACCTGCTGCAGATAGACCCGAATGGCGGGCGCACCGCGCTCACAGGCGGAACGATCCGGGAGACCCAGGCCGAACTCCTGCGGCGACTGCGGATGGACTACGACACCTTCGTGAACAGCGCGTTCATCGCCCAGGGCCGCGCGAACGAGTTCACGCGGAAGGACGCAGCCCGGCGCAAAGAGGTGTTCAGGAAGATCCTCGGGCTCGAACGGTACGAAGAGCTAGCCGGGGCCGCGAACGACAGGAAGAAAGAAGCCACGGCGAAGCTCTCCGCCGTTGGACGTGAAGCGGAGGAGATGCGCACCGAGGCTGCGAAGCTTCCGGCGACCGAGGCGGAGCTGGTCGAGATCGAAGAACGCCACCGCGCACTCGCGCCGGCGATCGCGGCGGGCGACGCCGAGTTGATAGAGTTACGCCAGGCAGCCGCGGACCACGACCGTCTGCATCGCGACATGGACCAGGCAGCCCGGCGCTGCGACGAGGCTGAACGAGCGGTGGCGGCGAGCGAAGCTGGCGCTCGGAAACTCGAATTGGACCTTGCGGCTGTCCGGGAGTTGCTCGACAAGGCCGGCGAGATCACCGCCAGGTACACGAAGCTCGTCGCAACGCGGGAGGCGGAGCATGCGCTCGCCGAACGCCAGGCGAGGGCCATGGAACAGGAGCGGGCAGTCGACACGGCGCGAGCGGAGGTGGCGCATGAGCGGGTGCGAATCGAGTCAGCGCTCGTCACGCTCGAGCGCGACGCCGAGGCTGCCCGCACCACAGCGGCGACGCTGAAGGAGCTGCGCGGGCGGGAAGCGGAGGCACTTGGCGGGAGGCAAGGACTGGAGGCCCTCGATCACCGCCTGGAGGCGGCGAGGGAGATCGAGGGGGAGCTTCGAGCCCGAGCTGCTACGGCGCGGGCGGACGCCCAGCAGTACAAGGACCAGGCGCAGGCGATGAAGGCCAAGGAAGCGCAACTCGATGGAGTGGCGACGTGCCCCGTGTGCCGGCAGCCACTTGCGCCGGACGACCTGGAACACGTCCGCCGCGAGTACGCCGAACAGCGCAGAGCGCTCGGCGAGCGGTACCGCGAGGCGCTCGCGACCGCGGACGCCGCGGAAACAGAGGCAGAGGCGACGAGAGCCGCCATCAACGGCATGCAGGATGAACGGCGCGCCTCTGAGGGGGCGGTACAGCGGTTGGAGCGCGACGTGCAGGGACGGTTGCCAGCGGCACTCGCCGCCGAGGCGGCCCTTCCGGGGCTTGGTTCAGCGATAGCCGAAGCCAAACTGACACTCGCGGGTGAGGCTTTCGCCGCGAAGGCTCGCCAAGCGTTGTTCGCAGCCGAATCGCAGCTTGCCGCAATCGCCTACGACGGGACGGCGCACCAGCGGCTGCGCGACACGCTTCGGCAGCTCGCCGGTGCCGAAGATGCCTACCGCGAGCACTCCATGGCACGGGAGCGGGCCACCGGGATTGAGTCTTCGCTCGATCGTGAGAAGGCTATCCTCGCTGAGAGGCGGGCCGCGTTCTGCGCCGCTGAGAAGGAACTGGAAGCTGCGCGGACCGCCCTGGAGTCGGCAATCGACGTAGCACCCCGCTTGAACGGGGCGGAGGCAGCCGTCGCTGAACTGCGAGCGCAGGAACAGGATTGCGTTCGCAACCTCGGCCGGCTCGAACAGCTTCGCGATCACCTTCGAGCGCTCAAGGCGCGGCTTGAAACGTCGGCGGACGAGATCCGCGCTCTGAAGGAGGAGGAACTCGTTTTCGGCGACCTTTCGCTCGCGTTCGGGAAGAACGGTGTCCAGGCGATGCTCATCGAGCAGTCGCTGCCGAGGCTCCAGAACACCGCCAACGACATGCTCGATCGGATGACCGGTGGTCGCATCCAGGTGACGTTGCATACGCAAAGGCAGAACCAGAAGGGCAACGTGGTCGAAACCCTGGACATCCGCATCAGCGACGACCTTGGGGGTCGCGACTACGAGATGTACAGCGGGGGCGAAGCCTTCCGCGTCGATTTCGCGCTGCGGATCGCGCTGGCGAAGCTGTTGGCCGAGCGTGCTGGGGCTTCGCTCCCCACGCTGATCATCGACGAAGGCTTTGGGACGCAGGACCAGGAGGGGATCGACAGCCTCGTGGAAGCGATCAACTCGATCGCTGACCAGTTCCGGCTGATCCTCGTGGTGACACACATCGAAGAACTCAAGGGGCGGTTCGACCGGCGGATCGAAGTGACGAAGGACCACGCGCGCGGCTCGGTCGCAACGGTCGTGTGACCAAACGGGGTGACGCCGCAATTCGTTGCCCGCACATGGCATCGTTGCTAGATTGGGAGATCGCGGCAGGGTAGCTCAGCCGGTCAGAGCGCACGACTCATAATCGTGAGGTCGAGAGTTCAAGTCTCTCCCCTGCTACCAACCAAACGAGTTTGAACGCGCCAGCTAAATGACCGCTGGCGCGCGCGTTCATCCTGTTGGCCACCATTCTGACGACCGCCCGCCGAACGCAAGCCGCCTGATAGACCCCAGGACACCCCTTCGAACCGACCTCCCACACGGCCGGATCCTGACCGCCGCACTCCGCCAGCGTTGAGGTGCTGGAACTCCGGGAACCTCCTTGACCATCTTGAAAGCCGTCTGCGGAGGCCGCCCGACAGAGGTATGCAGGGTGGGGTTTCGTGCGGGTCTTTCCGATTGGATTGTTGCCGTCGACGGCAACCACTGAGGCGATCGCCTCCTCGTACGCCGAAAGTCGGGAATCACCGGGTGCCCTTCGGCGGCGCCTCTGGGTAATGGTCTGGTTTCGAATCGAATTCAGTTGCGGCGGCATCTGCGAGTCGCTTGGAGGACCACGAAGATGATCATGTCCGGCGAGGAAGGGGAGCCATTGCCCTCGACTTCCGCTGTGCATCGCCCCGCAGTTCGCATCAAGTCCCCTTTGGCGGACGGAATCTCCGAGCTGCTCCACCGCCAGGCACAGCACGTCCTGACGGTCATCGGGGCCGCGTTTGCCGCCTCCAGGTGAACCGAGAAGAGGGTCTGATAGACTGACCAGGTGTCACGCACGAGGTTCGATCGCCTGGTTGGCATGGGCTTCTCCGCTCTTGGGATGCCGAAAAGCTGTCACGTCCGCACACGCTGCGCGGGAGCAGCGGCGTCCGAGGTCTGCGAAGTATCGTGTGTATTGAGATTCGAAACGTGACACAACGGGTGCCCCCGTAGCTCAGCGGATAGAGCAGTGGTTTCCTAAACCATGTGCGCAGGTTCGATTCCCGCCGGGGGTACCACCATAACTCATTGGGAACCGGCAATTGCGATTGCTGGCAGGCGAAGGATGGGCTTTGCCTGGGCGCCTCCGAGTTGGCCCTAACCGTAGGCCCGACCAACCACGGAGACTCGCCTGCTGACGACGGCCCTACTCCCCTGTCCCGCCTCGGCAGAGTCCGAGCGTGCCCGGGGCGCCCTTCGGAAGGCCGTAGTACTTCCATGAGTCGGCCGCGCCCCGTCAAGCCGAGGCCAGCGCCCGTGCCTTGCCGCCGGGGGCGGCGACGATCATCTTGATGATGGTCTCGGTGATGTTCGGCTCCAGGCCCTCCGTGTGGCCCTTGTCCAGCCGCACGACATCGGCGACGACGCGACCGTCGCGCGCGTTCGGGTAGACGTACACCTGCGCGGTCCCGGGCCGCGGCTGGAGGCCCCAGGCCGGAGTGGACCTGCCCGCGACCGACGTGTCCCAGGTCTGCCCTGGCTGGTCGTCCACAACGTCGGGCATCCGCAAGCGGGGCCCGGCACCGTACTTGTCCGCCCAGGGGGAGGTCTCGGGCAACGCGGCGATCTCGTGCTCGCCGACCGCGAAGATGAAGGAGATGTCGCAATCGGGGGGAGTGGTCTGGCCCGGGCGGATGATGGCGCCGTCGGCAGCCGTTTGCGGCGGAAGCCCCATGCCACCCGGCCGTCCGGCGGAGACAGAACGCGTGGCCGGCCCGATCCGGCCCCCGGACAGACTGAGCCAGCCATCGGCGCGGTCCTTGAAGTAGTCCGAGTGCAGAAGACGGTTGGAGGTCATTCCGCCCTGGGAGTGGCCCACCAGCCAGAAGGCCCGAATGCTCTGCTTGCCGTACTTCTTGAACACCCACTCCACGATGTTGCGGAGGTGCGCGTCGTCCGCGTCGCCCACCCATCGCCGCGTGGGCTCCTTGGTCGCGGCGGAGGGCGTGGCAACGACGAGCCGGTACTGCTGTGTGTATTCGAACGCGGGGAAGTAGGCCCGTTGCCAGGAGCCGACCGAGCCACCCCCGTGAAGGTTCAGGAGGAAGACCACCTGTTCGCCGGGCTGAAGGTCGTCGGGATCGTCGACATAGAACTTCCGACCGGTCCGTTCGTCCAATGCACTGATGCTTGTCATGGGTCGATCTCCCTCATGGCGTGCATATTCCGCCTCATGGCGTTCCCGCGCCAGCGCGACCGGGCCGCTCCCGGCAACGGCCCGGCGAGTGCTGGCCGAGTCCCGCCCGGTCCGTGTCCGCGAGGCGTCAGAGGACGCCCAGCAGCCCCAGCGCAGACTTCGCAACGAGGAGATGCAGGTCGACCCGCCGTTGCAGGTCCTGGCGCTCCTGGCCCATCTCAACGAGGACGGGGGTGAGCCCCGGGACATGGCCGCCGGCCGCCAGCGACGA
>Ga0172368_10006992_pt1 | contig 11947 bp, 10 predicted proteins | sample Lak11m_FD_114540 | JGI IMG/M metagenome (GOLD analysis project Ga0172368, IMG submission 114540) | Freshwater microbial communities from Kabuno Bay, South-Kivu, Congo - kab_022012_11m | ecosystem: Environmental > Aquatic > Freshwater > Lake | place: Democratic Republic of the Congo: South-Kivu...
CCAACAAAGAAATTTGCTGCGCCCATAACAAGTGCCGCAAAAATAGAAAGCATAACACCGCGTTCCAATAAAAACTTTTTAGAAAATGGATTCCCTTGATACGATACAAGAACGAGTCCAACAATAAGTCCTACCATCACCACAATTTGAAAAAAACCTAGTGTTTCGCCCAAAACAAAAAAAGCAAGGAGCACTGTCATGGGTATTTCCATCGACCACGTAGGCTCGATGACCGATAATTTACCACGTTTGAGTGCTTCGAATTCCATGATTGCCGCAACAAGGAGCGTAATACCAGCTGCAAGCAAAATGAGAACTGAAGTTGAGAAAGAAGAAAACAGTGCTATAACATCGCGCCATACAAAAAATATCAGCACGATGCTTCCTAATGCTGAAATGATAAAGAGAGTTTCCCAATCACCAAATTTTCGTAGTGACTTTTGTATGGTGAAATCACCGACACCCCACGCGAACATAGCGGCGATTGCAAACATAATGCCTAACGTTGTTAACATACGGGTATTATAGCAAAGAAAAACTTAAAAATTTAAATTTTGACAGAGAGAGAGTTTTATGCTTATGTATATGATAAATAACATTAAAAACTGAAACCTTATGTCAGAAGTAACAGAATTTCGCAAGACTCACAACATTGCTATTTTACAGAATATCAGAAAAGAAATTATTGATGCTTTAAAGCGCTATAATTTCAAACACACGGTAACCTATAACATTTCTGTAGCTCACCCAGATTCACTACGGTTTGTTATTACACTACTTACAAAGGGTGACCCTGAAACTCCTTTACTGCAGATACGCAAAAATCTTGTTAATGAACTTGATCACAAAGTTACCACAAATGAAATCGAAGGTTCACCTGAGAAACTGGCGGTAGATGTAGAACAACTTTATGAAGAACGGTTAGAAGCGAAGGGGGGTAATGGGGAAATAACGGATACTCTAAAAAACAAAAGCTTAAAACGCGCTGGACGTAACAAATCAGATTTTGGTATGTATCGTGACACTCTTGTTTCTTTTATTGAAAAAGAAACGACAGCCAAAAAAGATGTTAAAACAACTGGTTTTTATATCACCGTTGAGCAAGGAACGCCAAAAAAGATTCTTCTCCATTGTGCCAACAAACACATTACTGAGACGATTGTCCAAAAGCTTGAAACAAACGAGGTGTACGAACCCCGCGTTCTCAAAGTTGTGAAAGATGTTGTTTATGTCTGCGAAGATATTGTTGCTGAAAACACCGAACGAAAAGTCGCACTGAATTTTTTTGAGAGATTACGCATGGAAGCCTTAAAACAAGGTTATCCGATTTCTATCACTACTTCAGCAACTATAGCGATATCGGTTGATCCGGTGTCTCTGAGTATGCGGTGTGCCAATTCAGGAGATGCGGCTGCACTTGCAAGTGAACTTAATCCAAATTGGAAACCAACCAAGGACGGTATGATGGTTAATCTTGAGCTCACTAAACTCGTGTGGAAACATGCACTCGTTGAAGATGGTTTTTTTATCAAAAAACAACAAGACGGTGGTCTTGTGGTAAAACCACTCGGAAATGGTGCCGCGCTTGTTGGTTCGTATGTACATTCGAGCATGAAATATCGTGATTTTGAGTTTCTGCCATTTAATCGCAAAAGAAAGAAAAGGCACACGAATGAAATAAAAAAATCAATGGAACGCTGGGGGGTATTGTCTTTTGTGACCGTTGCTATCACCGATTGTATTGATGGTGATATGCGCATGTGGGTAATTGATGGACAACACCGATTCGATGCGATGGAGTTATTACAAAACCCAATTCTTTTTACGATTGCGAATGTGCATTCAAAAAAAGAAATGGTTCGTTTAATAGCCGCACTTAATCGCACGTCAAAAAATTGGGCGCTACGTGATTATTTGCATTCTTGGTGTTCTATCGAAATTCCGGAATATGTGTTGATTCAGGAAACGCTCGGGAGAACAAAACTGCCGATAACACTGATCCTTGAAGCATTTTCAGGGCTCGATAGGCGTGCTGTTACTGAGAAATTTCAAGCTGGTGAGTTTGAAATTGCTGATAAAGAAAAAGCAAAGCGCTACATTGGGCATATTGTAGAGCTAAAAACGCTGATGCCGCGATCGCGAGCCATTCTTTCATGTTTACTTTCTCTGTTTAATCAATACGAGGAGAAATATAACAATGACAAGATGAAAGAGATGATAAAAGCAACGAAGGTTAAACTTGGTGGTAAGTTACCTTTCACGGCAGGAGATACCGCAGAAATAACGCTTAAAACTTTGCGTAAAATATACGAGGGTCAGTACCTCTAAAGCAAAGTTCAATAAAAACGAAAAAGCTTGTCGACAAAATCGGCAGGCTTTTTTCCTTGTGTGAAAGTGGTATGATAACGGGATGAAATATTTAGGGATTGATTATGGTAAACGACGTACAGGACTTGCAACCTCAAGCGAAGATGGGAGCATCGCCTTTCCTTTTACTGTGCTTGAAACATCACCAAATTTGGCGAATGATATCGCACAAATTATTGATAACGAGAGCATTGGAAAAGTCGTCATAGGTGAGTCAAAAGATACTCAGAATAATGATAATGTTATTATGAAAGATGTCCGTGAGTTTATAGGACAATTATCATTACTGACCTCGGTCCCAATAGATTTACAACGTGAAGATTTCACCACAAGTGCTGCACAACAACAGATGGTTCCGGAGAAAAATGTCACGCGTAGTCGTGTCAAAAAACCAATAGGGGATAATGATGCTATGGCCGCAGCAATTATTTTACAACGTTATTTAGATAAGAATAATAAATCATGAAATTAATTCTTCTTTCCAGTAGTCGGCTTATTCCAAAGGCAATCGAATTGGTTGATAAAAAACCATCGGATATTAAAATTGCTCATATTATTACAGCATCGAAAGCACATGATATTGTTAACTTTGGGTATCTTGAACGTACACGAGCACAGTTTGATGAACTTGGAGTTTCTTATGATGACATTGATATCGCAGGGAATAATGAACAAGTTTTATATGACATGCTCAAAAATTACGATATTATTTTTGTGAATGGGGGAAATACATTTTATTTATTAAAAGTAGTACGAGAAACTGGCTTTGAAAATGTTATTAAAAAATTACTTGATGAAGGAAAATTGTATGTTGGCGCAAGTGCGGGAAGTTATCTCGTGTGTCCAAGTATTGAAATGGCATTGTGGGGAGAACATCCAAAAGATACCTATGGGCTATCAGATTTTTCTGGTATGAATCTTGTGCCATTTCTTATGCATGTACATTATGAGCTGACAGAGAGAGACTTACTTTCTCGGAAAATCTTGGAGTCAAAGTTACCAATTCGAATTCTTACAGATGAGCAAGCATTATTAGTAGAGGATAAAAAAATTACATTTATGGGAGATGAAAAAGAAATAATTTTAGAGAAAAAAGAAGCTTATGTATCATATGATGATTTTAAAAAATTAAAAATGCAGATTGGGACAGTGGTTAAGATTGAACCTGTCGAAGGAACTGATAAATTGCTTCGTTGTGAACTTGATTTCGGTGATGTGGATGCCGAGGGTAATAAAGTATCTCGACAAATCGTTTCAGGAATTCGAGAATTTTACCCAGAATATGAACAGCTTATTGGCAAGCAATTATTATATGTGACGAATCTAGAACCGCGAGAAATTCGTGGAGTTATAAGTAATGGCATGCTTATGGCAGTTGATGGTATTGATGGTACCCCTGTATTTTTAATTCCTGAAAAACCTGTTCATCCAGGCTCTGCCGTGCGATAATCAACGATATGCCAGATCCCATTACACTTGTTTCTATGATCGGACTCGTTGGGGTCTTTGCTTTTGTTTTTGCAGAAACGGGACTTTTTTTTGGATTTTTTCTTCCCGGAGACTCGCTTCTTTTTACTGCAGGACTTCTTGCTTCACAAGGTTTATTTTCATTTCCATTACTTCTCGTTGGATCAATACTTGCGGCAATTATTGGTGATCAAGTTGGATATTGGTTTGGCAAAAAAATCGGACCAAGAATTTTTACGCGAGAAGACTCTTTTTTCTTCAAGAAAAAACACGTTGAAACAACACATGCATTTTATGAAAAATATGGTCCACGTACTGTGCTTATTGCGCGACTTATTCCTATTATTAGAACATTCGCGCCGATACTTGCCGGGGTGGGTGATATGAAATACAGGACGTTTGTTCTGTATAATATTATCGGAGGTGTGGTGTGGGTAACAGCATTTACGACGACAGGGTATTTACTTGGTGGCGTTATTGGTAATAATCTTACGATCATTGGGTGGATTGTTGGTGGGGTGATTTTTGTTTCTGTAATTCCGATTTTGAAAGAACTGATCTTCAAAATGAAAAAGAAAAATATTCAAGTATAAGAAAAGCATTCGTATGAAACAAACATGTCGTATCACCAACCAAGAATTTGAAATCTCGCCTGACGAAGTTTCTTTCTATGAAAAAATGGGCGTACCTCTACCAGAACTTCATCCAGATCTTCGTCTAAAGTGGCGAGCACTCTGGCGTAATGAAACAACATTATATTCTGGACGGAAATGCGACCTGTGCAACAAGAGTATTATTTCAATGTATAATCCAAAGCTTCCGTATCCCGTGTATTGTTACAACTGTTTTTATTCAGAAAAATGGGATCCAAAAAACTATGCCACGGATTACGATTTCTCGCGCTCATTTATTGATCAGATGAAAGAGTTTCTTGCGAAAGTTCCCAAGATAACACTCTATCTTTCGCTTGGGTATGGAGAAAATGTGAACAGTGAATATGTAAATATGGCAAGCGGTTGTAAAAATTGCTATCTCGTATTTAATACTGGTCTAGCTGAAGAATTATTGTATTCACGAGGGATGCGAAAGGGAACCGACTCATCAGATCTTTATTTTGGTTTTTCTGATGATCGCTGTTATGAATCAGTCAACATCGAAGAATCGTCTGGAGTGACTTTTGGACAGAATGTTGCTGGATGTGTTGATTCTCATTTTCTCTTGAATTGCAGTGGGCTCACCAATTGTTTTGGTTGCGTAAATTTGCGGGGTAAAAGCAATTGTTTTTTTAATGAACAACTTACAAGCGACGAGTATAAAAAGAAAATTGATGAAATATTGGGAAGCTATCAAAAGATTGAAGAATATAAAAAAAAATTTGAAACATTTGCACTACAATTTCCGATGCGTGAAAATAATAATTTAAAGAGTGTCAATTCGACAGGAAATTATCTTTCAGAATGTAAAAATGTACACAGTTCGTTTGAGGTTTTTGAATCAGAAGATTGTCGATATGTATTTTCTTCGAAGCTCATACGTGACTCGATGGGAATAATCGGCTATGGTACGAATTCTGAAAAACTTCTTGAATGTGTTGCAACAGGGTATACCAGTAATACGATCGCAACATATGGTGCAGAAAACTGTTCGAATATTTTGTATGGATTTTATACTTCGAATTGTCATGATTGTATTGGCTGTGATGCTTTAAGAAATTGTAAGTATGCGATTTTTAATAAAGAGTATTCAAAAGAAGAATACGAAAAAATACAAGAGCACATTATTTCCGAACTGAAAGAAAAAAAATTATACGGTCTTATGATGCCGCCAGAACTTGCACCTTTTGCCTATAACGAAACAATCGCGCAAGATAATTTTCCACTCTCAAAAGAAGAAGTTTTAAAACTTGGTTTTAGGTGGGAAAATGAAATTCAAATGACAAAAGGGAAAGAAACACTTGCTCCAGAAAAAATTCCTGATCATATATACGATGTACCCGAGAGCATCACACAAGAAATTTTGTGTTGTGTGGCATGTGAGCGTAATTACAAAATTACGGTGCAAGAGCTTCAATTTTATAAAAAGATGAATATCTCCATCCCACGGCAATGTTTCTATTGCAGGCATACCGATCGTATTCGTCGTCGAGGACCGTTTCAATTTTGGGATAGAAAATGTGCAAAATGTGAAAAAAGTATTACAACTAACTACCCGCCCGAGCGTTCGGAAATTGTCTATTGTGAAGAATGTTATAGAAAAGAAGTTATGTAATTACAAGTAAAAAGCGGTCGCACATGTGTACGACCGCTCTTGTTTGAAACCTTACGGGGTCTCTCTTTTTGAGCTTTACGGAGCTCGACTTGGTAATGTTTCAGTCACTTGCTTCCAGAATGGAAATTTGCCGTTTGCTTGTGTTTTAAACAAGTTCTGACCCCAGAATTGGGGCACTAAACACTAAAGAACAGTAACTCAGCTTGGTTCTAGTATCTCCCAATTTTAAAAGGTTGTCAACAACACTTTTGTTGAAAATGTCGTATAATACAAAGGTCTATGATTGAATTCCTCAAAAGATTAAATCCATTTAAAAAGAAAGAAGATATGGTCGTCAGTATGCAAATTACTGATGAATTAGTGCGTTTTGTGGGTGTAAAAAATTCTGATAAAGGTTTGTTTATCTATTTATTCGGAGAACGATATTTTTCTCCTGGAGTCGTTGTACAAGGAAAAATTTTAAATCCTGAATTGATGCGACAAACACTTGCTGATCTTAAGAAAACATATAATCTTGGTAAAGTGCATGTCGTTCTTCCCGAAGAGCAATCGTTTGTATTTCATTCTATGGTTTCAAAAAGTGATGGGGAAGAATTACAAACCATGATAGAAGATCATATCATGAGCTATTTGAAACTTCATACAAAATTGCCTGTGAAAGATATTGTTTGTGAATATGATGTTACGGGAGAAGAAAATGATGCGTATGAAATCTCAGTATGGGCAACACCACGATCAGTAGTAGATAGTTATGTTGAGGTTTTTGAAAATGCAGGGCTTGACCCAATAACTTTAGAATTTGGTTCACAAGTCATAACGAATGTATGTACCGAGAAAGATGGAAAAGAAACCTCGATTCTTGTTGATTTTGGAAATACCAAAACGCATGTGTCACTTGTAACCGAAGGTGTCGTCATGCATTCGGCAACGATACCTGTTGGGGAATATAGTTTGACACCAAAAATCCGTGAGTTTTTAAATATTTCTACACCAGAAGCAGAAAAGATAAAGAGAAAATATGGATTATTGCGTGGACACAAGGAACCGGCGTTACTTTCGGAACTTATTAGTGAAGTTTCTCCCGTGCAAGATTATATTGATCGATTGTATGTCGATTGGTATTTACAACCCATTGCAAGTAAGAAATCGCAAAATCCTATTACACGTCTTATTCTTCATGGAGAAGGTTCTCATGTTGTGGGATTGCGAGATCACATGTCGCAAGCGACATCTATTCCGACAGAATATGCTAATGTCTGGCGTAAAATAAAACTTCCTGAAGATCGTGCACCCGAAGTTACTTTTGAAGATTCACTTCGCTATGCGACAGCACTTTCATGTGCTCTTCATGCGATGGGGGAAGAAGAATAAAATTATTTTTTAACTCTGCAACTGTTGGACATTGAATGTCCAACAGTTTTTATATTAAGAGATTATGAATCATACCTCTGGTTGGAATCACCTCTCTGATTTTTGTCAGATCATTCGGTCGAAACACTACACTTTTTTAGTTGTATTATACTTCTTAAAAATGTGCACTTTCGGTTCGATTCTTTGATGTACCATGATAGAAAAGTCCAAAAGCGTCTCTTTCTTTAGTATAATTGTTTTGTGTGCTCCCGGTTGGAATCGAACCAACAATAGCGGCTTAGAAGTCCGCAGTTATATCCATTTAACTACAGGAGCATAATCTTGATCTATAGTAGCTTCTTGTGAATGAAATGTAAAACAAAATTGAAGAGGACTGTTTTTTGAGGTACTTGAAAAAACTTCAATTTCTAGTATGCTAGTGATTACTTAGTTGGCTTGGTTTACTAAAGTCATTAAGAAGAGGGAAATATAAAGGGGCGATTAGCTCAGTTGGTAGAGCAATCCGTTTACACCGGAAAGGTCGCAAGTTCGAGTCTTGCATCGCCCACACTTATGATAAATGAAAATCAATTATTTGGACAACTTAAAGATCTTCATGTTCCGGAGCATGTTGTTACTGTAGTTGCAAGTATACGATTCGATAAACAAGATTACAGTGCTTTTGAAGGAAAATATAATGATATTAAACAGGACGAACGTGATGTAGAAAATCTCAAAGAAAATTTTCAAAAAAAATTACGAGTTTTTAATGTTCACCGAAGATATGCTTTTGAACTTCAAAAACAAAAAGCGGATCTTTTTGAAGCATTTATACTTGATCAAGCAGGGAAAGCAGGTTGGTTTGGTAGTTCATCTCTTTTTCCCACAAAAGAAAATGACGATTTTTTGCGCGGGGTGGATGTTGTTATGGAATATGAAGAGGCAAGGGAAAAAAAACATATGGGTCTTGCACTTGATGTTACCTTTGATAGTACGTCGCGTCTTATTACTGAGAAATTCGATAGTCTTGTTGATGAAGTTGAACGAGGGACACTGAGCAGTGTGAAATATTTTGAAACAGAAAAAGGTGTTGGACTTGAATCTATCCCGCGCCTTGTTATTGGAGTTAATGAAAAACGAGTTACGGGCATTCTTGATTTATGGTATGCGCAAGGTACAAAAGATAGTGATGTTAAAGAATTAAATGAGAATCTTTTAAAACGGCACTATGTGCAAGTAATATTACTTCTTCAAATGAAACATCAACTTGCTGCTTTCAAGGAATTAGCACGTGCTTATTTTCATAATCATCTCGTTAATAAATTTGCGGAAGCTCTTGATTTTGTTGATGGACTTCTTGATCAAAAGAAAGATATCCATGATACGTATAAAGATAAAATTAATGATGATGAAACTCTCAAGGTTATCATTCGAAAGACTGATGAATTAAAAGTGCAAATTCCTATAATACGCGAAGAACAACTTAATAAACGAGCTGATAAACGATTAGGAATTAATAATTAATGTATGAATATTTCCATTCTCCACGAAACACCAGAATTGGTTGTGATTAACAAACCAGCAGATTTGATGGTTCATTCAGATGGAAAAAATAATGAGCCGACCGTTGTTGATTGGGTGCGTGAGCATTATCCAGAAATCGGCGATGTTGGTGAATCTGCGAAACTTACAACAGGAAAAATAATTGCTCGTCCCGGTATTGTGCATCGGCTTGATCGAGATACCTCGGGAGTTTTAATAATCGCAAAAACACAAGAGATGTTTTTACATCTCAAAAAACAATTTCAAGATCATACTATTCGAAAAATATATAATGCTTTTGTATATGGAAAAGTTGTTGATGACGAAGGAGTAATTAATACTTCTATTGGAAAAAGTCGAAGTGATTTTCGTATGTGGAGCGCAGGACGTGGTAAAAGGGGAATGGTGCGTGAAGCAGTAACCGAATTTACGATTGTGCAACGATTTGTATTGGGTGACCATACATTTACTTTCGTTGAACTTCGACCGCGAACGGGGCGGACACATCAATTGCGCGTACATATGAAATATTTGAATCACCCTATTGTTGCCGATGCATTATATGCAGGAAAATTATTTTCCAAGGGTAATAATCTAGGCTTTGAAAGACAAGCACTTCATGCGTATAAAATTACATTTTGCGATCTGAGCAGTAAAGAAGTTACGGTTAGGGCACCTTTTCCAGATGATTTTGTTCAAGCACAGAAAAAGGCGAATCTTATATTAAAATAAGTCTTCATACTGTTGGACATTGAATGTCCAACAGCTCGCTATAAAACTTGTCAAAAAGTGCCCTCTATGATAGAGTACACCTCGTTAATCAGAACAAATATGACTATATCAACATTACCATTTGCGCCACAAAACGTTATGAATCGCAAGGAATTAAAACTTCGTGCGGGAGACACAGTGCGTGTATATACAAAAATTGAAGAAAAAGGAAAAATACGACTTCAAATGTTTGAAGGACTTATTCTTGCAACAAAACATGGCGCTGAAACAGGAGCAACCTTCACCGTACGAAAAATTTCTCATGGTGTTGGTGTGGAACGAGTATTCCCATTGTATTCTCCAGCAATTGAAAAGATTGAAATCATTAAACGATCTCAAGTCCGTCGTGCAAAACTTTATTATCTCAGAAACAAAGTTGCTCGCGATATCCGTCGCAAAATGCGAAACTTTATTGAATTTTTCGCCTCAACAGAAGATCTCCAAAAAGCTCGCGATGCAGCAATTGCTGAAACTCCAGATGTGATTCCAGAACTAAAAATTGAAGCAAATCAAGAAACAACTAAAATTCCAGCAACTGAAAATAAAGAAGCATAATAAACGCTTACTCAAAAATCCCGCGTCTGCGGGTTTTTGTTTGCTTGACATAACACTCTACTGTCTGTAGTGTAGAGAAAAATTTAATCTATAAACTCTTTAAAAAAATCACATGAATCCAATATTAGAAAAACCTATTGAAACCAAGGACGAATTTACAACGTTCAAAAATGAATTTGGAGCTGAACATAAACTGCCTGAGATTTTTGCTATAGGTAAACCTTTTTATGACGAAAAAAAGGAACTGTTAGCGGTGAAATATCTGTCAATTAATGTGAATACCAATTATGGTTTTATTGCAGCTGTTATGCATTTTTGCAAGAAGCAGCAATTTACAGAACCAACAGCTTTCATTGTTAATCGTGAGGTGAAGCAGAAAATATTCAGAACTTATTTCGGACCTTTCCAAGGGGAAAATGGTCACAGAAATATAGATACATTTCTGAATACTGATCCTTATGGACAAAATGACAGAGTGATTATGGTATATCCAACACGCGAAGATTTACAGAAAAAAGCTGAAACCATTGCTGATGCCGACTGCAGGCTTGCGCTTTTATCTAATCGCGATTTTAAACCGAACACTATAAATCTTGATGGAATATTTGGTTTGTTACCAATAAGGTATTTTACGTCTGCAAGTGTATATACTCGTGAGATGTGGCAGAAAAAATTCCTCGTAGGAAATATGGAGCATCTTGTTACGGTGGATAAATTTCCGCCAATGTGGTGGGGAACTATGATTCCGGAAGGTGTGCGTATTGCAGATACTTCACGTGTTCGCCAGGGCGCCTATTTAGGAACAGGAACGACCGTAATGCATGAAGGTTTTGTTAACTTTAATGCAGGTACAGAAGCAGGCGCTATGGTGGAGGGACGTATATCTGCGGGTGTAGAAGTGGGACCTGACTCTGATATCGGAGGTGGTGCATCTATTATGGGTACACTATCAGGTGGTGGTAAAGAAGTTATTAAAATTGGTAGTAACTGTTTAATCGGAGCAAATGGAGGCACTGGAATTTCTTTGGGTGACCGGTGCACGATAGAGGCAGGACTCTATATTACTGCTGGAATGCCCATTGAACTTGTTGATGATGAGTTTGATGTCGTAAGTATTAAAAATAAATTCCAACTTCATAAGAAAGGTTTTGACGAAGAACAAGGTGAGTTACTATCACCAAACTTCTTTGTAAAAGCAAAAGAACTTTCTGGACAAAGTGATATGCTTTTCCGCAGAGATTCTGACACAGGAAGAGTCGGGCTTTATAAAAACAAAAAGCCAAATAAATTGAATGCTATATTGCATGCAGCAGTTCCTGTAGGAGATAAGAAAGATTAATAGAGCAAAAAATTGTTCACATCAAAAACCCGTTTTCAAAAAAAACGGGTTTTTGTTTGCATAAAAGGTCTTTTTGTTTATACTACCTTTCATATGCCCAGGTGTTGAAACTGGTAGACAAGCTACCTTGAGGTGGTAGTGCGTAATTGCGTGCTGGTTCGAATCCAGTCCTGGGCACATGACGACAAAGTTTATACTTGTTGGAGGTTATATTCCAAAAGCTGTCGATGGTGGCAATGCTTTTTGTGAGGAATTGGTAAAAGATTTTCATCGTGATTGGCCTGTGAA
>Ga0172368_10006994_pt1 | contig 11946 bp, 11 predicted proteins | sample Lak11m_FD_114540 | JGI IMG/M metagenome (GOLD analysis project Ga0172368, IMG submission 114540) | Freshwater microbial communities from Kabuno Bay, South-Kivu, Congo - kab_022012_11m | ecosystem: Environmental > Aquatic > Freshwater > Lake | place: Democratic Republic of the Congo: South-Kivu...
AAGTTTTTCAAGAAAAATGTCACCTACAACTCTTACTACGAAAAATTTGCGGTCTTCAGAAAATATTGTCTCGATTTTTTTAATCATCTTCAAAAATATAAACCGGAATTACAGAGTTTGATGACCGATAATTTCCAACTTATTCAAGCCTGATATTTTCGCAATCCTGAGTTCGTTCTGTATAATTCACTTAATTTTATGCTCAACATCCATGCGTTGATGAAGAATCCTAACTATTTCAATAGTTTTGTCCAACCCGATTCTGTAAAATAACAAATGAGACTCGGAAATACTCTTTGATCAGATCAGGATTTTCCGGATAATCTGATACTTTCCAGCAAAAAAGCTTCCCGTCCCACCGGCTGTACCGGATCGACCGGATGAAATGACTGTCTGCCCGGTTCTTGGGTAACCGGATGAAAATATTTCGGCCATGAACCTCTTAATCCGGATCTTCGGTAAAAGGTTATACCCCTGATAGTGAAAATCTCTGAATCTGTTACGCTGATCTCACGCACCGCCAAAAAAACATCCGGGGCTGCCGGGATAATCCCGATTATCAGGCACAGAAACCATTCGACTGCGAGGAAGATGCTGACAATTCCCATTCCGAAAATGGTACAGCCATTGCCTGACCCTCTTCATGAGCCTGTTGCAACCGGGTTTTAGTCATTTTGCACCAGGTTGAGATCTCCCCGCGGGAGGCGGGGATCATGCTGGAGCTGTGCAAAGGAAGGTCGAATCAGGAAATGGCAGATCACCTGTTCATCAGGTTACTGACTGTCAAGGATCACCTCGACAGGATCTTCATCAAAACGGAGAGGAAGAGCAGGATGCAGCTTGTGAACCTTGTAAGAGGATTTGATGTTCCGGAATCAATGAAAAAGAAACGGAAAAACAAGGGGCTGTCTCCATGTTTTCAGACAACCTCAACTATCAGCATTCCTGAAACATTCTGCGCTCTCCGGGGATCAGAAATGCAAGCAATGCGAACCCGATCACAAAAAACAGCACGATTCCCAACACAGAATTCCGCATGCTGCCTGTAATTGCTTCGATTGCGCCAAAAGCAAAGGCCCCGGCCACAATGGCCAGTTTTTCGGTGACATCATAAAAGCTGAAGAAGGAGGTGTGGTCCCGGGTTTTCGGGATCATCTTGGAGTAGGTGGAGCGTGCAAGAGATTGCGATCCGCCCATCACAAGTCCAACGAAAAAGGCAACGATCATGAAGCTGATGGCATCCGTGATGAGCCAGGCTCCTATACATATCAGGATCCAGCAAAACGTGGAGATCAGCAGAGCTTTCAGATTGCCGAGTGTTGAAGAGATCCAGGCAAACAGGTACGCACCGGCCATCCCCACAAGCTGGATCAGCAGGATGGTGGAGATCAGGATCTCTTCCGATAATCCCAGCTGCTTTTCTCCATAAGTGGCTGCCATGAACATCACGGTCAGCAGTCCCATGGTAATGAAGAAAAAGCCCAGCAGGTAAATGGTCAACAAACGGTTTTTCCTGACTACACGAAACACTTTGACCAGCTCCAGGTATCCTTTGGTGATGACACGTTCCCCATGAAGCCGCTGGGGGAGGGTATATTTGGGCAACCGCTGAAATGTAATCTGGGAGAAACCGATCCACCAGAGAAATACGGTCAGAAAAGCGATCCTGGCAGGCATTGTCGGGCTGGTGATCCCAAAAAAGCCGGGAAAAAGGATAACGACCAGGTTAATGATGAGCAAAACCACTCCGCCAAGGTAACCCAGGGAGTACCCCCGTGCCGAGATATGGTCCTGGTCCTTTGCTTCAGCGATAATGGGAAGGAACGAGTTGTAAAATACCAGGCTCCCACCATAACCCAGTGTCCCCAGCGCGAAAAATAGAATTCCGAATTCAATGTTATCTCCGGTGAAAAAGAATAACATGCCACAGGAGACAGCTCCCAGCCAGGTGAAGAATTTCATGAACGATTTCCGCCTGCCGGTATAGTCAGCCATGGAGGATAATAACGGCGAAAAAAAGGCAAATAACAGGTAAGCACTGGCGATGGCCCAGGAGTAAAGTACGGTATTGACAACCTCCAGGCCGAAAAAATCGACAGTAAATGAATCATTTTGCCGGGTGACCTGGTTGTAATAAATTGGGAATATGGCGGAAGAAATTGTGAGCTGATAGACCGAATTGGCCCAGTCGTACATCACCCAGCCAAAGATGATTCGCCGGTCACCTTTGGTGATTTTTCTGTCCCCGGATCTGTTTGCCAAACTTGGTTTTGATTTAAATCGCGGAATCTTTTTTTAGAATAACAAATGTATGTAAATTTGAAAGTATATATTTTTCTATTTTTGACCGATCAATTTTTTTTTCGATGGAAGAAAAGCACAAACCGCAGGAAGATCATCACGAACAGGATAAGAAGCAGTCCCGGCGCAAGTTTATCCGGGATGTGAGCATTATTGCCGGAGGAGCTGTCGCCGGCGGCGCAGCAATGTATGCAGGGATGCATTATGAAGACTCCAAGCTTCCTTCAGGTGAGCGGCTTAAACTGCTGGCCGCTGACGGCAAATTGCTGGAGGTGGATGCTCATCACGTTGCCGAAGCCCATCTTCCTGAAAGTGAATTATTTATAGAACAGGGAAGGGAAGGATTACCCGGTCACAAATGGGTGATGGTTGTCGACCTTGCGAAGTGCCGCAATGCCCGCAAGTGCATCGATGCTTGCCAGTCGGCCCACCATCTCCGCCCGGAACAATACCATATTAACACCCTTCAGATGAAGGAGTCGAAAAATACCGCTCCCTACAACATGCCCAAACCCTGCCAGCATTGCGACAATCCGCCCTGCGTTTCGGTTTGTCCTGTGGATGCCACGTTCAAAAGGGGCGACGGGCCGGTGTTGATAGACAATGAACGATGCATCGGATGCCGTTTCTGCATTGCCGCATGTCCTTACTCGGCCAGGGTCTTTCAGTGGTTTGAACCCCCGATGGCAGACGAGGATAAGGATCTGACCTACAACGTTGAGTTGAATGTGCCCCAGAAAAAAGGTACCATTACCAAATGCCTCTTCAGTGCCGACCGCCTTCGTGAGGGGAAACTGCCATACTGCGTCTCAGCCTGTCCGAACGGGGTCTATTGGTTTGGCGATGAGATGGAAGATGCCGTCACAAACGGAACTACAAAGGAAACGGTGAAATTCAGTGACCTCCTCGAACAAAATGCGGGATATCAGCTGATGCCCGAACTGGGAACCAAACCCAGGGTCTATTACCTGCCCCCGAAAAACAGGTTGTTCCCATTCGAGGATGGAAACCAGGAAGAACAAAAAGGATAAATAAATATTCACTCTATGCAAAACAGTTACGATCAGGTAGCGTCGGATCTATTTCGTCCTGTCAGGGTTAACAAAGGCCATATCATCTGGATGGGCTTCCTAACGGTAGCGCTCTTTCTCTGCCTTTATGCCTATTCTATTCAGCTCAGGACAGGACTTGGGGTGGCCGGCATCAGAGATTATGTATCCTGGGGGATGTATATCGCTAACTTCGTCTTTTTTGTCGCATCAAGCCTCATCGGGATGCTGATGAGCGCCGTCCTGGGACTGATCGGGATGAAGTGGATCAGGCCTCTGACACGCATTGCCGAGATCATTGCCCTGGCATTTGCCGCCGTGGCCGGACTCGTGATCATCAGCGATATGGGCCGTCCTGAACGTCTTCCGTACCTTTTTCTCCATGGCAGGATCCAGTCGCCTATTCTCTGGGATGTGACCGTGGTCACAACCTATGTGCTTATCAGTGCACTGCTCCTCTATCTCCCTCTGATCCCCGACCTGGCCATCGGAAAAAAAATCCTGACGAAACCTAAATTTCTGGTGAAAGTCTACGAGATTTTATCTGTCAAGTGGAGAGGTACCAGCGCTCAGTGGGAGATCATTCACCGCTCCATGCGCATACTTTTGATTCTGATCATCCCGGTAGCCCTGGCGATACATACTGTCACCTCGTGGCTCTTTGCCTCCACACCACGTGTTGGATGGAACAGCACCATTTTCGGGCCCTACTTCGTTTCCGGAGCATTTGTTGCTGGAATAGCAAGCGTGATCATAGCCATGTATTTTTTCCGGAAGAACTACAAACTGGAAAAATACATCACGGAAATGCATTTCGACAACATGGCCCGACTCCTGGTATTGGTATCCCTGGTTTACCTTTATTTCAACATCAACGAATTCCTTGTCCCTGGGTATAAGCTTGAGCAGGGAGATGCCATTCACCTGCAGGATATTTTTGTAGGACATAATGCTGCACTTTTCTGGTTCGCGCAGCTTTTCGGAATCATAATCCCGATTGTTTTGCTGCTGTTCAAACAGATGCGAAAACCTTTCCCGATGCTGATCCTGGCGATCCTGATCTTTTTTGCGAGCTGGATCAAACGATACATCATTGTAGTCCCTACACAGGAACACCCCTTTCTCCCGATCCAGCATGTCCCGTCCAGTTTCCTGATCTATAAACCCACTCTGATAGAAACAGCTATTACCATCGCCTCTTTCTTGCTGGTACTGATCATCATCACCGTCCTCTCGAAATTATTCCCCGTGATACCTGTCTGGGAGATGCAGGAAGAAGCCGAACTCAAAGAGAAAGGAGGCCAGCCATGAAACGGTTAATGACTTTAACACGGCTCATTCTACTGATTACACTATTTTACCATTTCACCATTACACTATTTTCTGAAGAGTGGACCGTACCTCCCAGTCAGGCTGAAAAAACTGCCCCGTTCATTTTCTCACCGGAAAGTGCAAAGAAAGGCGCTGATCTTTTTATGAAGAACTGCCAGTCATGTCATGGGAATCCAACCCAGGCAAATTTTGCCAAAATGGATCCTTCTCCGGATGATCCTGCGACGGAAAAATTTCAGAAACTGACCGACGGGGAGATGTTTTACAAGATCACCAACGGGCGTGGGGCCATGCCTCAGTTCAAGATGATCCTGAGCGAAGAAGACCGGTGGGACCTTATATCCTATATCCGGAGTTTCCACAGCGGGTACATCCAGCCTGAACCGGAACTCATTTCAGCGACAGGGTCGGGAGAACAGGCAAGCATGACCGTCATCTTCGACACCCTGTCAAAGAGGGTCACTATCTCGGTTTACACCCTGAAAGATGAGGTAAAAATTCCTGTCAGAGGGGCTGAGGTTCTCTTTTTCGTTAAGCGGTATTTTGGCAACCTTCCACTGGGCGATGGGTATACCACCAACGAGGACGGCGTGATCACCTATCCTTTCCCGTCAGGGATTGCAGGCGACTCTGCCGGCCAGGTTACCCTTATTGCCCAACTGAATGAATCGAGTGGCTACGGAAATGCAAAAAAAAGTATCCTGGTGCCTTTGGGAACCCCAACGGAATGGGTTTCCCTGACGGCCGGCAGGGCAATGTGGAATATCAACTTCAAAGCTCCTGTCTGGCTGATCCTGTCTTATTCCTTGACCGTCTTAGGAGTAATTATTACACTGATATACATAATGTTGCAAATAAGAAAGATCTTTCTTCTCGGTTCTGATTTCGATGATGAACAATCATATAATTTATAATCCGGACCAATTACATCAAAATTATTAACGTATGAAAAGTCTAATGACGATTGGCCGTATCCTGTTCGCCCTTCCGTTTCTTGTGATGGGGATCAACCATTTTATCATGGTAGATGTATTCACAGGAATGCTTTCATCTTTTATTCCTGGAGGCGGATACACCGTATTACTGACTGGCGCTTTCCTGATCGTGGCGTCCATTGCACTGATCATTAATAAGTGGGTCCCGGTGATCTGTTACCTGTTGGCAGCCATGCTCTTTATATTTATCATCACGATCCATATTCCTGGCTTTTTCGGTGTGGATGTCGCACAGGAACACCTTGTTGAGGTACATCTGATGAATATGCTGAAAGATATCGGCCTGATGGGAGGCGCGCTGTTGATAGCCGGGTACCATCAGTATTGTAAGGGGATTTAGGGGCAAGCTAGGGATTATAGAGATGAAATGAATATAAAATATGACCGATAATGAAAACTTCTTTTATCTGTTGGATCCTTTTGATTGTTGTGCCCATCTGGGGAGCGCAGGGCCAGTCAAAAATATATGACACCAATGAACCTGAAATTGGTGTGGTTGAACATTTAGGGGACACTCTCCCCATGGACCTTCTTTTCAACAATGAAAAAGGGGAGAATGTAAGACTCGGAGATGTGATCAATAAGCCTACCATTATCACGCTCGTATACTTCGATTGCCCGGGGCTTTGCAGTCCTCTGCTGGATGGAGTTTCTGAAGTGATGGAGAAGATGGATCTGAAACTGGGAACCGATTACGATGTCCTGACCGTCAGTTTCAATACCGCCGACACCCCTGAGCGGGCGGTAGAGAAAAAACAGAATTTTCTCAGGAAGAGGAGTAAGGAAGAGGCTGAACACTGGGGGTACCTCACCGGCGACAGTGCCAACATTTCACAGTTGGTTGAAGCCATCGGGTTCAAGTATAAAAAAGCCGGGAACGACTGGATCCATGCTGCGGTAATAACTGTTGTGAGCCCCGGAGGAAAAATCACCAGGTATCTCTATGGAACTCATTTCCTCCCGTTTGATGTGACGATGGCAATCGGTGAGGCGGCCAAAGGAATCCCCAGACCGACTATAAACCGGGTCCTGGAATTCTGTTTCAGCTATGATCCATCCGGAAGAAGGTATGTGCTGGATGTGACAAAAGTCAGCGGGATCATCATCCTGTTTATTGGATTGGTGGTTTTTATCACGCTGATCATCCGTTCACGCACCAAAAAGCGTAAAAAAGAATCACAACTCACAAATTCCTAAAACACGCATGAGTTTATGACAACAACAGTACCTTATAAAAGCTACCTAGAACCACACGGGAAGTACCGTGGGCTTCTCGATTGGCTGACATCCACTGATCACAAGCGAATTGGCCTGATGTACATGTATGCCATCGGGGCGTTTTTCATGATAGGGGTGATTCTTGGATTGCTCATGCGCATTGAGTTGTTCAGCCCCGGCGAAACGATCATGGGGCCGCAAACATACAATGGGATTTTTACGGTTCACGGGGTTATCATGATCTTTATGGTTGTTATCCCCGGATTATCTGCCGTATTCGGGAATCTCTTCATGCCCATCATGATCGGAGCCAAAGATGTCGCCTTCCCACGGCTGAACCTGTTCTCCTGGTATATTTTTATCGTTGGCGCCATCCTTGCCGTCCTGTCGCAGTTTACAGGAAACGGACCACCTGATACCGGCTGGACTTTCTATGCCCCATACAGCACACAGACCGGGACCAATGTGATCATGGCTGTTACAGCCGCATTCGTCCTTGGATTCTCTTCCATCCTGACCGGTCTTAACTTCATCGTTACGATTCACAGGATGCGGGCGCCGGGGATGACCTGGTTCAAGATGCCCCTTTTTCCCTGGGCTCTGTACTCGACAGCATGGATCCAGTTGCTTGCAACCCCGATAGTTGGGATCACCCTGCTGATGCTGATTGCCGAAAGGTTGTTCAGGATCGGCTTTTTTGATCCTGCCCTTGGTGGTGATCCCATCCTGTTCCAGCACCTCTTCTGGATCTACTCTCATCCTGCAGTTTATGTGATGATCCTCCCTGCTATGGGGGTGATCACGGAGATCATTCCTACATTCTGCCAGCGGAAGGTCTTCGGATACAAAGCGATCGCACTCTCTTCCATCGCGATCGCCGGGGTTGGCTACCTTGTCTGGGGACACCACATGTTCACTTCCGGGATGAGCTTTACGGCCCGGTGGGTCTTCTCATTCCTTACCTTCATTGTAGCGGTTCCCAGTGCAATCAAGGTTTTTAACTGGGTAGCAACAATGTATAAAGGCTCTATTGCCCTGAAAACCCCATTCCTCTACTCTGTCGCCTTCATATTCCTTTTTATGATCGGCGGCCTTACCGGACTCTCCCTGGGATCCCTGGCAACAGACGTCCATGTCCATGACACTGCCTATGTTGTGGCTCATTTCCATTACATCATCTTTGGCGGGATGGGATTTGCATTCTTTGCAGCACTCCATTACTGGTTCCCCAAGATGTATGGGAAAATGTACAACGAACGGGTTGCGGATATTGCCTCGCTGATCATCTTTATCGGGTTCAACATCCTCTACTTCCCGCAATTCGTGCTTGGACTCCAGGGGATGCCCAGAAGGTATTTTGATTACCTGCCTCAGTTTGAAACGGGCGAAATCTTATCGACTATCGGGGGATTTATCCTTTTTGCCGGGCTCATCCTGATGATCGGTAACCTGATCAGAGGACATAGTAAAGGAAAACAAGCCCCTGAGAATCCATGGGGAGGAAAAACCCTGGAGTGGACCATTCCTTCACCTCCCCCGATAGAGAATTTTGATACGCCTCCGGTTGTGAGAAAAGAACCATATGATTACGAATAAAACTGACTGCTATGAGTGATGTCGCGCTAAAACATGATGAACACCGGGATGATATCGGAGCCAAACTGGGAATGTGGCTCTTTATCTTTACGGAGTTATTGCTTTTCGGGGGCCTTTTCCTGGTTTATGCTGTCTACCGGAATATCTACCCCCAAGACTTTCACCTTGGAGCCCTCCAGCTGAATGTGACGCTTGGAACATTAAATACTGTCGTCCTGCTGATCAGCAGTATGACGGTGGCCATGTCAATTACGGCAATCCAGAAAGGGAACCGGAAACTTAGCATGCAGCTCGTTCTGCTGACGGTTCTACTGGCTTTTGTCTTCCTGGTGAACAAGTATTTCGAGTGGGGCGCTAAATTTGAGCACGACCTTTACCCGGGTTCAGACCTTGTGCTGCAATTTAAACGGGGCACGATCATTTTCTTTGGCCTTTATTTCTTCATGACCGGATTGCATATGTTCCATGTCATTGTCGGGATGGTTGTACTGATGGTGATGTGGTTTAAATTGAAAAACAAAACGATAAATCCCGACGATAATGTTTTGCTGGAAAACGGAGGACTCTACTGGCACCTGGTTGACCTGATATGGATCTTCCTGTTTCCACTGTTGTACCTTATTACCTAGAGTTTCCCCTCCCTTGTTGTGGAGGGGTCAGGGAAGGGATAGATGCCGGAAAATAATAAGAATGAACAATGGAATGAATTCAATCGTAAATCGTAAATTGTAAATTGTAAATTGTAAATGTAAAAGATATGACTCATCACGATACTGAAAAACAACACATAACAGATTACTGGGTCTACGGGGTGATCCTGGTGATCCTCCTGTTCTGCACGTTTATCTCCGTGGATGTGGTTCACTATGAGCTGAAGGCCTGGACGGTTGCCATTGCTCTTGGGATCGCCTGCCTAAAAGGGACCCTTGTACTGGCTTATTTCATGCATCTGAAGTTTGACAACGTCCTGTTCAAGATCCTGGTAGCCGCTGTGCTCATGTTGTTTCTGTCATTTATCCTGTTGACTTTTGTTGATTATTTATACCGGTAAACCGGCATTCAAAACGAAATAAAAAGCGAGAACGATGTTTACAACCTACGATCCGCAATATGCTTCAAACATGGTTGAGGGGGTGGATACCGCCTTCATGGTAATTTTCGGGATAGGATTCTTCTTCCTGATCGGGATCACCGCCGTGATGATATGGTTTATTGTACGTTATCACCGCAAAAAGCACCCAAAAGCAGTGCAGGTCAAGGAAAATCCTGTGCTTGAGATCGCCTGGATAATTATTCCCCTGGTCCTGGTGATGCTGATGTTCTACTATGGATATATTGCATTCAGCCCTATGCGGGAGGTCCCGTCTGATGCCATGGTGGTTAAAACCATTGCAAAGATGTGGGAATGGGAATTTGAATATCCGGGAAACAAGATCTCGTCCGAACTGGTTCTGCCAATCGATGAACCTGTCGTTCTTGAGATGACCTCACTGGATGTTGTCCATAGCCTGTTCATTTCTGCCTTCAGGGTAAAGGAGGATGTGGTTCCGGGGACAACCACATACTTGTGGTTTATTCCGGAAAGGATAGGAGAATATGAGATTTTATGCACCGAATATTGCGGGCTGAGACATTCTTTTATGGAATCCGTTGCCCGTGTAGTGACCCGGGAAAAGTATGATGCATGGCTGGCCAGCGTACCAGCCTCCACGAACCTGGATGAAGGGCTGGCTATCATGCGCAAGAATGCCTGTACCGGCTGCCATTCCATGGATGGCACCAAACTGGTTGGCCCAAGCTTTCAGGGGATCGCAGGGAAGACCGAAACCGTCTTGATCGAGGGAACGCCAACCCGGATTGTTGTAGATTCAGCCTATTTACACCGGTCCATCACAGAACCTGATTTCGAGCTGGTGGAAGGATATAACCGGGGTTTGATGAAGTCATACAACGGCGTGATCCCTGAAGATGACATTCAGAAGATCGTCCGTTTCCTGATGACCCTTGAAACGAAATAACAAGGTGGTCAGCCAGCTGAAAAACCTCTTACTTCTTACAAAATTTTACCTTTCCCTCGCTATTGCCTTCTCTTCCCTGGCCGGTTATGTAATTTTCTCGGGCAGTTTCTCAGGAATGGCATTCCTCGCTGCACTGGGTGTATTTTTGCTTGCTGCTGCCGCCGGAACACTGAACCAGGTTCAGGAACACAGGAGGGATGCCCTGATGGAACGAACCAGCAGGAGACCTATCCCCACCGGTTCATTTTCACCACAGGTTGCACTCATCCTTTCCGCCATTCTGCTCCTTTCAGGATCTCTCATATTGCTGACTTTTTTCGGGATGGCAGCCATCATACTGGGTTTAGGGAACCTTTTGTGGTACAACATGGTATATACACCGCTAAAGATACGAAGCTATTTTGCCGTGCTCGCAGGGGCCGTTAACGGTTCAGTTCCTCCCGTGATCGGGTGGGTTTCGGCCGGAGGGTCCCTTCTGGACCCTGAGATCCTGTTCATCGCCTTTTTTATCTTCCTGTGGCAGATGCCTCATTTCTGGCTGCTGCTTATGATCCACGGGGAGGATTACGAAAAAGCCGGATTTTACTCCATTACTGCCCGGTTCAGCTTTCCGGTGATCCGTAACATCCTGCTCGTCTGGGTAATAGCCACATCTTTCAGCACCCTGTTCCTTCTTCTTTTTCAGATCATCACTTCCATGCCCCTGATCATCACCATGATGACAGCCATTGTGATACTTCTTGCCTTCTTTTTCATTTACCTCTACTCCGGGAAAGAGCCGCCAAAGGTTAAGCCTCTTTTTATCGTTTTCAACCTCTTTATGGTCCTGGTTTTTGGGATGATATTGATACAGGGGATTATCTCGTAGCATCCCTGGCAGACTCTTTACATGTTCGGGATCTTCAGTCCAAGGGTCAAACGGTTCTGGCACGGATTCCGGGGAGCAGGACCCGCATTGCTAAGATGTCCGAATTTGAAAGCCAGCCGTTAATTTGATTGCATCCTTTTTTTTGCGTATGTTTATCAACTGATTTTCCCTGGTTCTTGAAAAAATTAAAAGTATCGTTTAATGAAATCTTTTCACCTCCTTAAAATGGCCCCTTTGGTTGCCGGTTTGCTATTCACAATTGGATTAACATCCGCTGTCTTTTCCCAAACCTCCGACTCCATCCAGGCAGATTTCACAGTTACACAGGTCGACAGCCTGATCCAGGCCAATGTGACCAATCCCGATTTTTGCGTGATGGATGTCCGGACGCCGGCTGAGTACGATCCGGAGCATTTGGAGGGAGCAATCAACCGGAATTACAATGGAGCCGGTTTCGACAGCCTTCTCGACCTGTTGCCAAGGCATAAAATGTATGTACTGTATTGCCTTGGAGGGGGTAGAAGCGGTGCAACCTTCAATAAAATGGTTTCCATGGGATTCCCGAACGT
>Ga0172368_10006995_pt1 | contig 11945 bp, 12 predicted proteins | sample Lak11m_FD_114540 | JGI IMG/M metagenome (GOLD analysis project Ga0172368, IMG submission 114540) | Freshwater microbial communities from Kabuno Bay, South-Kivu, Congo - kab_022012_11m | ecosystem: Environmental > Aquatic > Freshwater > Lake | place: Democratic Republic of the Congo: South-Kivu...
ATTTATTCCGAAACCCGATTACTGCGTTGGGTGGTGCTCGAAATCCTCATGTACAATGTGTACACTCCGGTTTCTGTGCTCCATCCGCCTTGTCCTCGGGCTTCTCACGACAATAAATAGAGGCGCCCATAAGAGTCAGGTATTTTCTTTTGGGTTATTCATCAAAAAAAACAGAGACAACCTCCATGGAAAATCAGGGAAGAGCGCTTACAGCTGCGTTATTTACCCTGAATTATCTGTTTTTAACCACCGTTCTGACAGAGATTCTTCAGTAAATACCGGAAAAGAAGGAAATAACAGTTGGACATTGACGGTTTCTGACAATATTTCCTTTAACTTTGGAGAAATATAACTCCGGGATATCTACCGGTTCGCTTAAAGCCACCATAACCTCAGTGATCTTTCAATGAAACGCATTGTAACGCTCACTATTTTGCTGCTGCTTTCTGTTATTCCATGGAGGAGGCTCTGTGCCGAGGAACCGCCTGGCCAGGTTGCGGTCTCTCCGGCCATGTTTGAGTTGAACATTGGCTCAAAGCCGGTCAATGAGTCCATACGGATCAAGAATCTGAAAAAAAATCCGGTGCCCCTCAAGGTGGAAGTCTATAACTGGACGCTTGATGAACAGAATAAACTGAAGATAATACCCCCGGATTCGCAGTCGCTTGACCAGTGGATGGTTATCAATCCTGTGAGCTTTACCGTCAGTCCGGGTAATGAGCAGGTGATACGTTTTTCAATTCGTCCCCGCACGCTGCCAAATCCGGGAGAGCATCGTGCGGTTATTTATTTTGCTGAACAACCCTCGCCGACAAATCCCGGTGGAGTGGAGATCCTGTTCAAACTTGGTGTGGGGGTTTATGGTTACGCAGAGAAGGTTCAGCGTTCAGCCCTGCTTCATGGTGTATCACTCGACAGGGCTTCAGGCACACTGAAGGTGGATATTCAGAACAGCGGCAATGTCCACACCCGTCTGAAGGGGGAGTATGCTCTGTGGAAAAAAGATGGATTTCCCGGATTTAAATCCATAGGAAGCTATATGAACTGGCCTCGTGACAAAAAGAGGCCGGAGTGGTTTATTGGTTCCGGCAGTATGAACAATACCCCGATACTAGCGGGCCAGAGGAGGAGCATTACCACTAAATTCGATCCTCCCGAAAAGAATATCGCATATATTGTAACGGTCAGCGGCACGATTGATGGCAAAAAGATTGAAAAGATTTTACAGTAATTCAGACTGTAATTCGGCGAGCCTATGCAGCGTTATCTTTATTTTATTCTCCATATCGCACTTGTTGTGCTCTGTTCTTCCGTTGTGACTTTTGCGGAAGAAGGAGTCTCTTCAGCACCCTCTTCTTCGGTAAAAACAGCGGTCACTTCCGTTCAGGGATTGCCAGCCCGGGAGAAAACCGCTTCGGTTTTCGAACGACTGCTTGTCGGGTTCTACATCAATAACCGCCTTGAAAAAGAGGATACGGTTTTTCGTGCAGAGAAGGAGTACTGGATTCCCCTTTCACTGTTCCTCGAAAAAACAGGATTAAAAGAGGAGCGTCGGGAAGGCACCATAGCTTTCTATCCAACGAATATTGGTGTCATCTCCTTCAATACAGCTCTTCTTAAAGAGTTTGACGCAGTTTCCTGTATCTCTTTTTCTGATCTGAACACCATATTTCTTGCCTCTCCGGAGTTTAATCAGTCGCTTTTTGCCGTGATGCTTACTATTCCCTGGAGTGCCGGGTCACAAAAAAAAATGAGTATCAGAACGGCGGATGTTCTTGCTCCGGATCGCTCCATTTCATTTATCGGCATTGAAGCTTCAACTGATTACGATTTTAACTCCGCAGTTAATCGCAATCTGCAGATTGCAATCGGAGGACGTGCGTTCCGGGGAGTCTGGAATATCACTGCGCAGACCGAAAGCGGATTGGCATTTACCCCTTCGCGATACAATTGGACAACCTTCAACAACAATCTTGCTCTTCGGTTTGGTACAGGATATTCAGGAAGTTATTCGCTTATCGGCTCTTCAAACATCACCGGAGTGCAGATCGGCTGGAATAACCACTCAATTATGCGGCAGCTTGATGCCGGACAGGATAATGCAAGCGAGCTTTTTTTAAATATTGATGCCAGTCAGTTACGGACTATTGAAGGCAATGGCCCCCCGGCCAGTATTGCTGAGCTTCGTTTTGACGGAGAGGTGTTTCAGCGTCGCCGCATAGGTCTGGACGGCAAGTTCTATTTCGATAATGTCAGGATGTCCACTGATCTTCGTAAAACCGAGGTCTACATCTACCTTCGCTCCATCAATGAAAAACCCGTCAAAGTCATTGATTTCAGCCAGTCTGTTGGCAGTCGGGCGCTACCGCAGGGTGAGCTGCTGATTCGCGGCGGGGTTGGCAAAACCGGTAACCTGCTCAACCAGCAGGAGCGGACAGGCAGTGCTGACGCAGCATTCGGCAATCTGCTCTACGGCCTGCACCGCAGGGTTACCCTTGAAGCAGCGATGCAGTTGAACCCGGTGGCACAAACATCCGATCTGCTTGTTGGTACAATATTTTCTCCCGGTGCAAACTGGAATGCAGCGCTCTACGGAGCGCGGTCAAATGAACGCAATGCTGCCGATTTGCGGGTTGAAAGCCATTATCTGCGATGGAGTGCGGCTTATTGGGGAACCATGCGTCAGGCGCAGTTCGGTTATGATACCCAGGAAAAGGATATCAACCATCTCTTCAGATGGTCAGCGAGCCCGTGGCGTCAGGTTGGAGTGCAGATCATAGCCCATCAACAGAGGCGTTCTGACAGCCTGATTACCCGATACGTGCTACCCGCAGTCAGCCTCTATCCGATATCCCGGCTTACTCTTACCGCAACTCCTGATGATTTTCAGAATTATCGCTATGAAGCCGGTATCCGGATAGGCGATTACAACACGCTGCGAACTATCTATCAGGGTGATATTATTTCGTTTGATTATCAGCGCAACTTCAGCCAGCACTTCAATGTTAGACTCCTGAACGATTATAACCGTATTTACAAAAATAATATCTCCAATCTGGTTCTCAACTGGTATCCGAGAAATAATACCAATGATCTGATTGAGACTGCTTTTTCCCGTTCAGCATCCTCATTCGGTGTTGCCGGGTCCTGGACACGCTACATCAATACCGGCCTTCGGCTTGCCCTGCAGTACACCTACAGGATGAACACTGTCGCCAATATTACCATGGGTGATGTTGCCTCCGGCGTCATTATTCCGGAGACGCAGAAAAATGTTGCGCTCTCCCTGTCCTGGGATCTGGGATGGTCCAACCGGGGCCTCTTTCCCATTAACCGGAACGCTGTGACCCTTACACGGGGAGCCATTGCCGGCTCTCTTGATATCGGCAATGAAACAAAACTCTCAGCCTCTGACATCAATAATATCAGTATACTGCTCAATGGTCGCCAGATGCAGCAGCAGCAGATTGATGGCTCGTTTTTTATCGGAAGCCTGAAACCGGGAATCTATAATGTTTCGGTTGATCCCGAAAAACTGCCAATCGAACTCGCTGTGGATCAGAAAGAGCGGAAAGTGGAGGTTAAAAGCGGAGCGGTTACGGCGCTCACCATTCCGGTTTATGCGGAGTTTGGAATTGCCGGATTTGTCGGGGACTCCTCCGGCAACGGTGTCGGTAATGTACTGCTCGAAGTATCCGGAAAGGATGGCAAATCGGTAGTTAAAACCACGACCAATGAGTTCGGCTACTATCGTGCTGATACCCTGCGTAACGGCACATACAAAATCACAGCGCTCTCTGTTGGTGGAAGGCCAATCGCCAATTCCCTGCCGATTGATATCGCGATCAAGGATGATTTTCTTTTTGATGTCAATATGACTATTGTTGTTCCTCCCCTTCCGCCGGTAGTGGTTCCCGCCGGTGAACCTGCTCCCTGAGTGAGGCGGAACGGGTATTATATTATACTGTCAAACGTTTTAAGCTTCGGTCATGACCATGTTCAACAAACTTTTCGGTGAGAAATCATCTGCTGCGCCAGAAATCAGGATCGGCTCGCATTATGGCGGCGGGATTATCTTTTTTATTGATCAGACCGGCAAGCATGGTTTGATTGCCGCCAAATCCGATATGGAGGGCTCCTCTCCCGGCATTGCAGCCATGAAAGGGTTGTCGGAGGGTTTGTTTAACTGGCCCGATGCAGTCGCGGCGTGCAGAAAATTTGATGGTGGCGGTTTTTGTGACTGGATTCTGCCGAGCAAGGAGCAGTTGAACCACCTCTTTATGCATAAACGGGCGGTTGGGGGTTTTGTTCAGGATTCAGCCAACTACTGGAGCTGTTCGGAGAGCCCTGAGGGAGGAGGCTGGATAAAAGAAGGAATCTGGATAAAGGATTTCAGCCGTTTCGGCAACCAGAGCGCCGAACCGAAGGATGCCTACAACCGTGTCCGCGCCATCCGGGCGTTTTAACTGAGCGGTATTGATATCAGTGCTTTCGTAAGGTGTGTTTTTGTTTCCGGAACTATTTGATATCAATCCCTCAAACTTTGCGCCATGAACTTGACAAGGGTGCACATGACAAGAACAAAAATCTCGTGCCATATCAAAGTTTCATGATCATTATATTGGCATGAAACCTTAAAACGACGTGTTAGCTCATGCATTTATTGACATCCCTCGAAATCTGTTCAGGAGCCGGAGGACAAGCGCTCGGGCTTGAACAGGCTGGATTCCATCACAACGGGCTGGTAGAGATTGAGCCTGCGGCATGTGCTACTTTACGGTTAAACAGACCTGAATGGAATGTTGTCGAAGGTGATCTGCGCAACTTTGATGGTACTGCTTTCAAGGGGATTGATTTGCTTGCAGGCGGGATTCCATGTCCACCTTTTTCTCGTGCCGGGAAACAGCTTGGAAGTGATGATGAGCGCGATCTGTTGCCTGAGGCTATCCGGCTTGTTGATGAGTGCAGACCTCAGGCGGTCATGCTTGAAAATGTCAGAGGTCTTATGGACGCAGTTTTTGAGGACTACCGCAACAAGGTAGAACTACAGTTAAAAAAACTTGGGTATACCCCGGGATGGCGATTGCTGAATGCGTCGGACCACGGTGTTTCGCAACTCCGTCCGAGAGTTGTATTTGTTGGAATCAGAAACGAAATCTCTGAATTATTTTCATGGCCCAAGCCCAACCAGCAGCTCCCTGAAACGGTTGGAGAGCTTCTTTTCGATCTCATGCAGGAAAACGGTTGGACTGGTGCGGAACAATGGCGTGAGCTGGCATGTTGTATTGCTCCAACCCTGGTTGGTGGCTCAAAAAAACATGGAGGACCTGATCTTGGACCAACACGAGCAAAACGGGCATGGGCAGCACTCGGCGTTGACGGGCATGGTTTGTGGAATGAGGCACCACCTCACGATTTTATCGGGATGCCAAGGTTGACGACTCGGATGACGGCAAGAATTCAGGGGTTTCCTGATTCCTGGGAGTTTTTCGGTAAGAAAACGGCGGCTTACCGTCAGATAGGAAATGCCTTTCCACCTCCAGTTGCGAAAGCTGTTGCGACGCAATTATTTTCGGCACTTTCTGGAAAACGAATTTATAAAGTAGCATGAGATCACCTGCATTTGCACTTGCCCGCAAGGCCTATCATCTTGAGCTGTTAAAAACAGTTCTTACAGTTAATGCTGCGGGTGTGCCAAGTAATGCTGACAAAGATAATCGGTTAAGTGTTTTAATCTCTATGGGTAAATTCCCCGAAGCTGTGCTTCGTGAATGAATCGATTTTCTTTGAATTAATACCTCGTAGCTCTGCTGCGAGGATTCTTTATTCGTTTGGTGTTGAAATTGGTGCAAAATATAGTGGGGGAGGTATCATCTCTGGCTATACTTGCCATGGAAGCGTTGTCAGAGATGGATAAATAAAAGATTTCAGCCGCCTCAACTAACAGATCACCAAATCCAAAATCTTCTGCAACAGTGTCCGTCCTATCCGGGCATTTTGATGGAGTGTTATGCATACTGCCTTAATAATTCGAATGAAATATGAAGAGAGACTGGGATATCATAAGGGGGATTTTACAGAAAAGTGAGGAGCTTGCTCCAAATGAAGAACTTACCCTTGAGGATTTTGAAAATGAAGAAGCCTTTGATGTGTCATACAATACTGAACTTCTTAAGGATGCCGGGCTTTTGAATGTCACTCTTCCAGAGTGCAATGGAGATGAACCAACAGATTTTTGGATATTCAGGCTTACATGGCAAGGTCATGAATTCCTCGATGCGATAAGAGACGAATCAATTTGGCAAAAAACCAAGGGTAAGTTTTTTGAAAAAGGAGGGACAATGACTTTTGAACTTGTTAAAATAGTTGCGAGCGAGTTTGCGAAAAAGGCATTGGGGATATAATCAGACCGGGAAATATACCTGTTTATAAAAAAGAGACCGTTTGATTATGGGCACCTCTATTTATTGTCGTGAGTAGCCCGAGAACAAGGCGGATGGAGCGCAGAAACCGGAGTGTACATGGAGTACATGAGGATTTCGAGCACCACCCAACGCAGTAATCGGGATTCGGAACAAATAAATAGAGGTGCCCTTATTACAACTGGACAGAATAATTACCGGTTATGGCTTCATCCGGTAAAATATCTTTCCGGTTGCAGGGTTATCCGGATCTCAGCGTGCACTCTATTTGCCGATGCAGAATTGGTCAAAAATTTTGTTGAGGATCTCCTCGTTGATAACCTTGCCGGTGATCTCGCCGACGTAGTCGAGGGCTGAGCGGAGTTCAAAGGCTATGAGTTCGGTTCCTGAATTGCTGTTGATCAGTTCCCGTGAGTTTTCGAGGGAATCGGATGCATTACGCAGCGCTTCGTAGTGGCGCAGGCTTGTGACGAGCACGCTCGCCTCATGCAGTTTGTCAAGCCCCTCAACCACAGTGCTCATCAGCTCTTTCAGCGCTTCAAGCCCCGCCCCCTTTGCCGCAGATATTCCGCACACTTCACTGCCGGTTGCTTCGCGCAGCTCTTGAATCCTCTCCGGACTTTCCGATGTAAGGTCAATTTTGTTGGCCGCAACAATCATCCTTGCATTTCGGTACTCGCTTTTGAATTCAAGGATTCGGGCAACCTCATCCGCATAGTCATCAAGCGTGAGGTCGAGGATGTAGACAATGAGGTCGGCTTCGGCAATTTTGCGGTAGCTCCGCTTCACTCCTTCGTGCTCGACCGCCTCCTCTACTTCGCGCAGACCTGCTGTATCGGTGAGGCGGAACATGGTTTTGTTGTAGAGGAAGCACTCCTCTATGTAGTCACGGGTAGTGCCGGGCATGTGGCTGACAATCGAGCGCTCTTCGCCGAGAAGCGTGTTGAGCAGAGTTGATTTTCCGGCATTCGGTTTGCCGACAATGACGGTTGCAACCCCCTCCTTCATGATCCTGCCGTGCTGGTAGGATGCAACGAGACGATGCAGCTCCTCCTGGAGTAGACCAAGCTGCTTCTGAAGTTCACTCCGGCTCTGGAACTCCACATCCTCCTCGCTGAAGTCAAGCTCAAGTTCCAGCAGTGCACAGGAGCGCAGAAGCCCCTCGCGCATGCTATCAAGTCTCAATGAGAGTGTGCCCTGCATCTGGGTTACCGCCGTTCGGAATGCTGATGCCGAACGGGCATGGATCATCTCTCCTATGGCTTCAGCCTGGAGGAGATCGATTCGTCCGTTCAGGAAAGCCCGGCGGGTAAACTCTCCCGGTTCAGCCAGGCGGCACCCCTTATCGAGCAGCACTTTCAGAATGTGCTGAACCACCACCGGTCCTCCGTGGCAAGTAAACTCCACCATATCTTCCATCGTAAAAGAGTTCGGCGCACGAAATACCAGCATTACGACTTCGTCAATCAGCCCCTCTGCGTCATGCATTGAACCGAAATGGGCGGTATACCCCTTCGAATGTTCGATCCGGAATGCCGGGTTCTTCTTTTTGTGGAAGATACTCTGCGCGATATCGAAAACCCCTTTTCCGCTAATCCGGACAACAGCCAAAGCTCCGACTCCAACAGGCGTTGCAACTGCGGCTATCGGGTTATCCTGTTCATGCTGAGAGGCAGGGTGGGTGGCCATTGATTCTGGTTTTGGCGGTTGAGTGTATGTTCTGGAAGTATAAGGATTACAGGCAAGAAATTGTAACTTCAGGGTATCGCTATGCATCTGTTTCGTCTCGATAATATAGAGCGATGCCCAGGCGCTGCAAGTTTGACTGGAAACAATATTAATAGATTCCATGCCGCAAAACAGACCGATCGAGCAGGTGAAAGCTGATATTACTGCCAGGAAAGAGCGTACACTTCAGGAGCAGTTTGAGCGTGTGGTCAGCCTTGTAAAAGTTCTTCGCCAGGAGTGCCCCTGGGACCGGAAACAGACACCGCAATCTCTTGCTCATCTGCTGCTTGAGGAGAGCTATGAACTGGTTCATGCAATTGACGAAGGAGATGAGAGTGAACTGAAAAAAGAGGCGGGCGATCTCTTTCTTCACCTCTGTTTTCAGGTGGAACTTGCCGGAGAGCGGGGAACATTCTCGTTTGCTGATGTTTTTGAGGCGCTCTGTCATAAGCTCATCAGCCGCCACCCGCATGTGTTTGGCGATGTTTCGGCTGAGACCGAGCGGGAGGTTCTGAAAAATTGGGAATCCCTGAAAATGCAGGAGGGCCGTAAAAGTCTGCTTGACGGTGTGCCGAACAGCATGTCGGAACTGCTGCGGGCATATCGAGTCCAGAAAAAGGTTTCAGGCGTTGGATTTGACTGGCCAAGTGATGAAGGCGCGCTTGATAAACTTGCCGAAGAGCTGAGGGAGCTGAAAAATGCAAAGGGCAAGGCGGAGCGGGAGGAGGAGTTTGGCGACCTGCTCTTTACAATCGTCAACTACAGCCGTTTTCTTGATGCCAACCCCGAAGACTCTCTCAGAAAAGCCACCAACAAGTTTATGGCCAGGTTTCGACGTGTTGAGGAGTGCGTGCAGCGCTCCTCCCGCGACTGGAAGGAGCACACTCCGGAGGAACTTGATGCGCTGTGGCAGGAGGCGAAACGGGATCAGACTGATTTTTTAAGCGTAATTTAAGTTGACGTTAAGGTTTCTTTAATTGTTTATTCACTACAATTAAAACGGTTTAGGCAATGAGTTCCGGAACGGTTGATCCTGTCGGTACATGATGCACATTGAGATATATACCCGGTTTTCGCTTTGCCGGAAAACAGCAGTTATCTGTTCTGATATTGTTCTTGATTCCCGACTTGACAAAACAGAGGGTTAACATCCTCAAAATCAGTTTCCGGTAAAAAGTTTCAGAGATCTCGCTTCCATGCAGTGGATGGTTCATGGTAGATTTCCGGTATATAAACAGGCGAAGCACATTGTTCTCTTCAGGTAGTTAATTCAGTAACAGTAACAGTAACAGTAACAGTAACAGTGTTCAACTTGATGAGATTGCATGCAAAGGCAAAATCGAACCGTTTCAGTACGGTACTTCTCAGTGCTACACTTGCTTTGCCTTCGGTACACTCTGCCCTTGCAGATGTTCCGCCGGAACGGGGCACTGTCAGTATGAAGTATCTGAATTATCAGGACCGTCAGTCAGGAGATACTGCAAGGGATCGGATCGGGGTTAATGCGATTTCAATGATGGTAACAGCCCCGATCGCCGGAAAATGGTCTATCGGGACATCGTTCATGGAGGATTCGGTTTCCGGAGCCTCTCCGGCCTGGCACTCTTCAGGCTTTCCTGCTGGAAATGCGGTATCCGGAGCATCCGGGGAGTTGCGTTATGCCGGAGATCTCAATCTCACCCGCTATTTTTCACGAGGAACATTGAGCGCGGCGCTCAGCTATTCGAAAGAGTCTGATTATATTTCCCGAAGCGGTTCCTTGCAGGGAAGCTGGTCGACAGAAGACAAAAATAGTACGTTTAATCTCGGTGGCAGTTATACCGATGACACCATAAAGCTCAACGCTCCGAATGTTTTAGCGGCGAAAAGGCAGGATGCCAATGAAGGAAAGCAGGTTTTAGCGGGAATTTTTGGCATTACAAGAGTGCTGACGAAACGTGATATTGTTCAGCTCAATATTGGTTACTCAAACGGAAACGGTTATTTCACCGATCCCTACAAGGATCCTGACCTGCGGCCGAGGGATCGCAATAATATGACCCTCATGACCAGATGGAACCACCATTTTGATGACAGTGACGGCACTCTGCGTCTATCCTGGCGATATTATTCCGATTCATTCGGTATTCGTTCGCACACAGTGGGCGGTGAATATGTACAGCCATTGAGCCATGGATGGACTATAATACCGTTGCTTCGACTCTATACGCAGTGTGAGGCTGATTTTTATGTTCCGGCCAGCCCGGCAGAGCAGGCAAACCCGTCTATAGCCACACCGCCTCCAGCCGGTGCACTTTTTTATACGGAAGATCAGCGCCTTTCGGCTTTTGGCGCAGTTACTGCGGGGGTGAAGATAAGCAAGCAGTTGAACCGGGAGTGGCTGGTTGACCTTAAGGTGGAGAAATATGAACAGCGACAGCAGTGGGCTCTTGGCGGCAACAGTGATGCGGGAGTTGCCGCGTTCCATGCAAGAACCATTCAGGCGGGTGTTTCACGGCAGTTCTGACAGAGATCATTAATAAGCAAGTTGTCTGGTTGCCATAAAGGTAGTGAGAATGTTGTGTATTGAGCATTTCACTACAGGTAGTTTTCTAAAAAAGCAGTTATGAATATTTTTCGTTTTCGTTTTCAGGCAATGAAGAGCAGTTGTGAGGTTGTGCTTGTTGCCGAAAGCAAAAATAAAGGTCAGGAGATTGCCACCTGTGCGGTTGCGGAGGTTGCAAGAATTGAACGCATCTACTCCCGATATCGGCCGGATAGCATTGTTTCTCGTATCAATGCCGCTGCAGGCAAGGAGTTTATTTTATGTGACAGCGAAACCCTGTCACTTTTGAGGTATGCTGATCAGCTCTATGATATCAGCTCCGGATTATTTGATATTACTTCGGGTGTCCTGCGAAATGCGTGGAATTTCAGTGATGCATCGCTTCCATCGCCGCAAAAACTTTCAGCCCTGCTTCCTCTTATCGAATGGAAACGAGTGGAGCGCAAAGATAATGAGGTTCGGCTGCCGGTTGAGGGAATGGAGCTTGATTTAGGCGGATTAGGCAAAGAGTATGCTGCCGACAAAGCTGCGATGGTTATTTACGAAAAAGGGGTAAAGAGCGGTTATGTAAATCTTGCCGGAGACATAAGGGTCATTGGGCCCAAGCCTGACGGAACGCCCTGGGTTATCGGCATTCAGGATCCTCGTCACAGGGAGAGAACGATTGCCTCAATTCCGCTCTATTCCGGAGCGCTTGCTACGAGCGGGGATTATGAGCGCTTCTTTGAAGCGCATGGCAAACGTTACTGTCATATTATTCATCCCCGTTCAGGATATCCGGTCACCTACTGGCGTTCGGTAACAGTTGTGGCCCCGTTAGCTATTACAGCGGGAAGTTATTCGACCATAGCAATGCTGAAAGAGGGTGACGGGTTGGCATTTCTCAAGGATTCCGGACTGGATTATCTGGCAGTGGACAAATTTGGCAGGTTATATCACAATAATAAATAAGGCGGATTTTACACAATTCTATAACGATATTGATGCGATAACATTATGACCCATTATTACTTAAGGCGTGCGACCGCTTTGTTTACTTTTTTTATGGTACTCTGCGGTACTGTAAATGCAGCTTTAGCGGCGGAGTTTCTTGATCCTGACCAGGCTTTCAGGCTCAGGGCGGAGCTGAGCAGCTCCAAAACGATTTTGCTCAATTGGGAGATAGCAAAAGGGTACAAGCTTTATCAGGACAAGGTGAAGGCGACGGCTGAAGGAGGGGGTGCGAAGCTTCAGAATCCCGTTATGCCGAA